>Ga0315903_10000498_pt1 | contig 59358 bp, 82 predicted proteins | sample LakEriMetagenome_7_FD_203524 | JGI IMG/M metagenome (GOLD analysis project Ga0315903, IMG submission 203524) | Freshwater fungal communities from buoy surface, Lake Erie, Ohio, United States - Buoy 2 MA119 | ecosystem: Environmental > Aquatic > Freshwater > Lake | place: USA: Lake Erie, Ohio... | reverse complement strand
GAAAGGAAATCCCAAAATGCCAACATATGATGTAAAAGTAATCGTTGAATACAATTACGAAGTAGAAGCAGACAACGACCAAGAGGCAGAAGAACAAGGCTGGCACTACGAAGACTACGGATACACCGCTGAGGTTTATTCTATTGAGATAGATGAGCAACCTGAACCTGAAGAAGAGGATGAAGATGAATCAGTTGAATAGTTTCATTGAGTATATGAAGATTCATGAGATAAGTCTTTTACAAGACCTTGAGAAGATTGACTATGTTAATGAACATCATTTCTATAGGACTAAAGAGGCTGAGATTTATAATACCCGCCACCTTTTGTCAGTGGCAGAGGGTATGATTTAATCATGAAAGAAAACGCAGACCCAATCCAACCGCACCTACAACGTATGGTAGACCATGGGGTATCAGGTATTGATATCCTACATGGCGAACTAAAGAATCTAATGCTGCTGGCAGAGCGTGAACTAGAGCATGCACAAGCAGTAGAGGACGCAACTGAAGAAGCCATGGACTCTATGGAACGTACACGAGCAGAAGGCATGCTAGACGCTTATGTACACCTATATGGCTTGACATATGATATCTCATTTGCTATCGCAGATATGGAGGCTAAGAATGCCTAAGTGTTTAGACTGTGGTCAAACCAATAAGTTTTGGTATGACGAGACATCCCATAAGTTGGGTATCTACAATGCTGCAGGGGAACTTGAAGATGTAGAGACAGACTGGTATGATGATGTTACCAATGGTCACTGTGCAGACTGTGACTCCACTAACATAGAGGGTAGACTATGAGCAACTTTGTTGAGATGGACTTTGATGAGTGGTTTGATACCTACAAGCCAATCCCTAATAATATAGACACAAATGCTTCCTTTGATGGTCATATGTTTGAGACATATGGCGATGAGGTAGAGTTTGTCAAGAAGGCAGACCCTGCCTATATCTGGATGTATGGAGATGGAGACGACGGTGGGTCTTATGTATGGAATGGCTGGCACTTTGTAAATAGGATTGGTTATTTTATTACTGAGGTGCCGTGCCCTGACAATACTACTATTCAGGTTAAAGTTTCTATGCCGTGGTTTTTCTGTGAAAACTGCAATGCAGAACTAGAAGACCCAGATAATGCTATTAGTGATAAGTTTGGCGGGTATGACTTTACATCCTGCCCAGAATGTGCTACAGTTGAACAACTAAAAGAAATAGAGGAGTATGAAAATGAACACCACAATAACTGATTTAGTCTACGCAGGCTCTTTCGGAGTTGACTCAGGTCAAGCAATGGTAGGCGACCCGTGCTATCTAGATGAATGGGACACTAACAAGAACGATGAGTGGAACCTAGAAGGCAAGAAGGGTCAGTACTCATACCACGGCGTATCTGCTAGAACACTGGAGGATAACTTTGGTCAGGTAGGAGCAGCAAGCGCTGTTGTATTCTCTACTGGCTATGGCGATGGTCTTTATCCTGTCTATGTACAACTAAACGATGATGGACGAGTATCCAAGGTTGTTATTGATTTCGAGGGGGACCTTGATGAAGATGACTAAAGAGTTTATCAATCTAAAACTAAATGAGGCACAGCAATTGCTTTGGGGTGGATCTGAAACAGAGAACATAGCAGCCCATAACATCATTGCTGAATTAATCAAGGACCTGCAGGATGAGCAGTAACTGGACACAGCCTGCTCTATTTGATATCATTGAAGTAAACCCTACTATCGAAAGGACCCTACCATGGGAGCACGTACCAATTTCACTATCGTAACGACCGAGGACCCAAACCAGAATATTAATCTATACTCACACTGGGGTGGAGACTCTAGCGTTATGGACCTAGCCAATGCCCTTAATAAGGCAATGCCACGCATTCGTATGGGAGATACATCCTATGCTGCACGTATCATTATCAATGCCCTCCAAGAAGACCATGACAGTGAGACTGGCTACGGTATCTACGTAGGAGAGGTTAACCACGAGGAGCAGTATGAGTACAAAGAAGTCGACCTGACTAACAATACTGTTACTATTGGGGACCTAACCAAGCCAATTGATAAATTTATTTCTTATCACCTAGACATGATTCCCGCTGAGATAGAGACGGTGTAGGGTCACACTGTCCATATAATGAGACGGGGGCAGGTTTGTGGTGGGCTTGCCCCCTCTCCACTTTTTTGATATAATGAACTGAGAGGAGTTTGTATGTATCGCATTAGCAGAGCCGTTCTAACCAGCAAAGAGGAGAAAACTGCAATCGCTATTGGAAAACTACTTTCCGACTTTCATCTTGACTTAGAGAAGGTTGGTTATTACTTAGCCAAAGCCACGCCATATTTGGTTTATCGCAGGGCACTCGAAGTATTAGAAAGCGCACAGTTCCAAGAAGACCTAGTAGAACAGAAACGGATAGAATATAACCATGACAGACTTTTCTAGCATTTGCGACATCTTAGGAAGCCTTTATGCCAATCATAGAGAAGATAAAGACTTCAAAGATTTTATTGAGTTCAACGATTTAGGTTTGCCATTGGCATATCTAACTAAAGAGAACCTTTGCGAACCTTCAGATGACGGAGTTCGCTACATCACAGAAACCTGGCAACTATTTTTAGCAGGTCTTAATATGAAAGATGAAGGGTTTGACAGTTTGGAAGAATTATTTTCAATTGCTGAAGAGAGAAGCAAAGACAAGTAGTCTTTAGGTTGCGCTGCCGCTACATGCGGCGGTGCGCCCCGGCAAATCGGACATATGGTACAAACCTCCCAAACCTTATTTACGAAAAACTTATTACGATCCACCAAATAATTTTCCAGATTCATGGGCTTTTGCCAAACCTTAAAAACTTATTACGAAGGTTTGAAATATTTTCCAGATTCATAGCCAAACCTTATATCATACAAACCTTGTATTGTCAAACCCTGTATCCAGGTATAAAGGTTTTGTATTGTATCTTATACTACTGACATTATGAATGACCTTGTTTATCCCCCGCCCTAGCGATGACTGACAGGATTAGCAGACAGCCCCTGCAGCGGGGGATCAAAAGATACACAACAAACCACCCTATATAAAACATTACGATAACAAACCTTTTTTCCTGGTTTTAGATTATTTACCAAACCTTTTATAACTTTTTGTTATTGTTTTCCACAATTTTGGTGCAAATTTATAGGGGGTTTTTAGGCTATAAAGGTTTGACAAACCACCATATTTGTGGTATAAGCAGGGTATCGGGCATATGAGGTTTGGAGGTTTGACAATATGAAGGTTTTGTGGTAGGAGGTTTGACGGCTCCAGACATTACGAAGCCCCTCTATAAAAGCGCTCCATTCTCCACTTATCTCCACTTTCCTCCACTCTAACCCAATCTAAAAAATATCAGTAAGATTTATCTGTGGATAAACCTGTGGATAACTATAGTATCAAACCAGAAAAACCTCTCAAACCAGACATATTGACCTGTGGATAACTCCAGGGTATCAAACCATCAAACCCTATCTCTGGCTTATATAAGGCGTATCTCTGGCATATAGGCTATACTAGATACATGCTCAATGTCCTATGCTTCGACTGTGGGGGAATGTATGAGGTTTTATATGACACTCCCAAACCAACACAACAATGCCCTAAGTGTATTACTACTAGGGGTAATTCTGCTTCTTTGCCAATCCCGCCGAAATAGGGTATACTTGAGATTCAACTAAAGGGGAAACAATGTCAGACAAGATTGAAGATACAACCTGCTATACCTACAAGGTAGAGATGATTATTCAGATACTAGCAGAGGATGAGCCAAAGGCTGCAGACCAACTTGAAAAGAGTGGTGGATATGTTACTAGCCGTAAGGTTACTTTAATGGATTCGGTACCGCTTTTTAACGGCAGGCAATCAGAGTAAGTTATCTATAGGAACAAGTCGATCAAAGGGTTCCTGACACTTATTACAATATGACTTAGGGGCATCGCCATAGCGATTTTCTTCCCCAGCCAAGAGTATCAAACCATCCTTATGCATCTGCATATAGCGGTCATCGACTATCTTTGTATAGATTATAGGGGTGAGTTTGTTATTACATAATGGGCACATCTAATAAGTTTATCACATTCCCGCAGAAATTACAAGGTATAATATATCAATGACTACTTTAATAGACATCTTCTTTGCCCTCGTTATTTCTTGGATGGTTCTATATGCCATCAAAAAACTTAGTGATTGACAAACATTTATAATTTTGATATACTGAGTATATGTTCTGTAGTCGGTGTGGGAATAGACTCATCAATGGTGACTGTAACCTTTGCTTTGATAACTCCAATGCCCTAAAGGAATTTGAGGAAGAAGATTGAAAGAACCAAGCATTATGAAAATGGATTGGAAAGCGTTGGGTTATGAAAAAGAATACAGAGACGGAAGAGTTCGGTGGGTTCCACAGCAAGAAGGTAGAAAAGACCAGGATACTTCCGCTTAGGTGGTTTGGCAATGCCTGTAGTTATATTGCTACCAATAGCCTAGTTAAGGCATTTAATTTACAAGATGAGAATAATCTTGGACACCGCTTTAAATTTCATAGTAAGGTTTGGCATTATGTAAATAAACCCTATGAGTGGTGGGGTACCTACTATCTTGTTGATATGGGTTCAGTTAAGAAGTTTTGGGACCAAGACCCAGAGCATGAGGAATTGATGAGAAAACTTGGATCAGATTATGATGAGAATGGCGTAGCCTATTGGGAGAAATATGAGTAATTGGACTGATGAATTATCAGATGAACACAAAGAACAACTTTGGGATTTTATTGTTGAGACTGTAAAAGAGATTAGAGAACAGATTGCTCAGGATATTGAGGGTACTAGTGAGTTGTGGAAGGCTAAAGGGCTTAATAAGTCCCGTCGCACAACCAAGGCATTTCAGATATCAGCAGCCATTGCCAGAGGGCAGAACGAGATTTAGTTACCGTTAGTGACACGTAAGTGTCATAGGTAGGAATATAAGTCTCTATTTTGCGCCGAACCTTAAACTTGAATTTGTGATAGACTTATAGAAGATTGGTGGGAATTATGTGGTGGTCTTGGGTATTAGCAGTGATTGGCGTTGCAGGCATATTTTTTGTCGGACGTAAAACTATTTGGGGTTGGCTCGTTCTATTGTTTAACGAGTTGCTTTGGATTACCTACGCCCTTATTACCGATCAATACGGCTTTATATTTTCCGCTCTTGCCTATGCCGTGGTCTATGTCAGGTCTTACCTGCACTGGAAAGCAGATGAAAAGAAAATTCCAGCAAAGACTATTAACGACTTAAAGCGTGAGAATGAAGAGTTCTACGCTACACAAAGCAGTTTTGAGTAAGAGAGGAGTAGATAGATGATACATGTATTATTTTTAATCCCAGCCTTTATTATGGGATACGTTGCCTGTTATGTTGCAATGACATACGGAGTAAATCAGAATGGCGAGTAACAGAATAGTTATTTGTGAAGTTTGTAAAAAAGAAGTTGAGGTTAGATCGGACTTTGCTTATCTAACTCTTAATCGTCACATGAAGGAGCATAAGTAATGGCAGACCCAACTCAAACCCCTGCTCGTGGTGATTGGGCATGCCCATGTTCTGGTTGCTCTAAGGCTGTTGCTTGGGAAAGAAAACAGTTAATTGAACTATTTGAAAAACATAAGCATGAGTATTTAGTTTATCGTGGATCATCATTTAATGAAGATGGTAGTTTGTTTTGGGCTAAAGATGATGCATCAGCATACGCTGAAGGTATTGATGAAGTTGTTAAACTAATTAAAGAAAGAATGCCAAAGAAAAAGTAATGGCAAGCCTATCAATGAAAGAGTTGTCCAAGCGAAACAACTTTAATATTTTTACTAAGCGCATTAGCATTGGTCAAGGATTTTATGTTGTTGGCATGGATGAACTAATACTATTAGACACATCTATTCTAGATAATATTGATGACTTAGAGGGCTTAAGATATTACGAAGAGAAGAACTCTATCCTGCTTCCAACAAGGGGTGGGAACAAGATTAAACTAACAAGCCTATACAAGGACTCAGAGTTCTCCAATAGAACACAAAACACAACCATTAAACAAGACCTAGAAGTGTATAGTCTATCTCATAAACTAGAAGAGATTAAGAAGAAGACTGGAAAACCCTATGTAGATGTTCGTGTTAGTGAAACCATTTATAGAGTTGTAACTGTTATCTCTTCACCATTTGGATACAAGTCTGACTTTCACTTTATGGATATTGAAGGCAATGCTGTTCTACATATTTCACATAAGTATGGCAATAGCCCAAGAGACTTTCAGCAATGGTCTGGTACTTCAAAAAGATTTCAGGAAAGAATATTTAATCATCCAGAAACTGCAAGTTTTATTGCAGCACTACAAAACCTTGGATCTGAATTACCCAAAGCAAGTACTGTAGCCCGTAGAATTAAAGATGATACGCTAAAGCAATTGGCTATATATGGCACTGACTTTGGCTTAGGGTTTGGTCTTAACAATGTTGAGGCTGTATTACAAGGTAATCTATCATTAAAGAACATTGGTGACTGTTATATGCTTATTGCTTCTCACCATGGACTTAGGAATCCAATTGTTCCCTCGCAAAATTATGAGCCAGTATTTATTGCAGTACACAAGAAAGATAGAAGTGATCATGGAATCAAGAATGCTAGGATAACAATTAACCCTCTTGGTGGAAGAAACATTAAACAATTTATATAATCTGGAGCAGTAGCATAGTTGGTTAATGCCCCGAACTCATAATTCGGTAATCGTAGGTTCGAGTCCTACCTGCTCTACTAAACGCCTATAACTCAGCGGAAGAGTATCTGGTTTCTACCCAGACTGTCGGGGGTTCAAATCCCTCTAGGCGTACTCATATTTACTTGGATTGGGAAAAAGTTTTAATAGCACAACGTCAAGCATCATGCCAAATGCTTGGTCCTCTGTTGATAAAAATACTGAACTATCCTTAATATGGCTTGATCTTTCTAAATGTTTTTTGTTTACATAAACCTTAACATCATCCATCTGGCTTCCACCAACATTGTAGATATTGCCATACATAGATCGCCATAAACAACTAGGATACTTTTTAATCACATTATTTAGTTTATCCTTTTCCATTGGCATTGGTATATGTAGTTCATAGTCATATGGATTTTGTATACCCTGGTCTACTAGCCTTGTTCGTGTAAGTATTAGTTTTTTGATATACATTGATGACCCTGTAATCTTAACATACTTATCTATCTTATCAGACAGAAAACCACTATAGAATTGATCAATTTTTTCTATTGGTTTAATAATAAAAAAGTCATCGTTCATAAGTACAAAGTTATTAGATATTTCTTCAGAATTGCATAATGCTTGTAGATTATTTATTGCATTGGCATACTTGTGGTGCTTTTGCTCTACTTCTATAAAGTCACCAGAGTACCAGTCTGGCTTACCGCCAACCAGCCAAACCCTAGCATCTGGAAAACTATTTACAACAGAACGTATTGAGTATCTAAGTTCTTCATTGTCTCCAGATTTGCATATATAAACAAAGTCCACTATGTCCCTACCTTTATAACAAGTATATCAGAATCTGGTATACTGGTATAAATATAGAATAGGTGGGATCCTTGGCTAATATAGTGTTTTTAGGTAACTTTGAAGTGCCTTATAGTAGTGAAAATCATCATGTAAATAGTCTTGAGTCGCTTGGACATACCGTCACAAAGTTGCAAGAAAAGAAAGCCACAAGTGAGCAGGTACTAGACCATTCATTAAAGTCGGATGTATTTGTCTGGGTTCATACACATAGGTGGCAAACTCCAGGATCAAAGTCTATGACAGACGTACTAAAAGAATTAAAGGCTGCTGGTATACCAACCATGACATATCATCTAGATTTGTGGTTTGGCATTGAACGTGAAAAAGATTTAAAGAATGACGACTTTTACACAAACATAGGTCATTTCTTTGCTACAGATAAACTAATGTGTGATTGGTTTAATGAAAATACAGAGGTAAAAGGTCACTTCTTACCTGCAGGTGTATACGATAAAGAATGTTATATGCATAAAGATTACAACCCTTACGATTTTAAATACGATATTATATTTGTTGGCAGCAAGGGATATCACCCTGAGCATAAGTATCGTCCACAGTTAATAGATTTTTTAAGAAAAACATATGGAAAAAAGTTTCTTCATGTTGGTGGAGATGGTGATACTGGAACAGTTCGTGGAGACGCATTGAACCAGATATATGCACAAAGCAGAATAGCCGTAGGAGATAGTCTTAACATTAATTTTAACTACCCTTACTATACTAGCGATAGACTATTTGAAAGTACTGGTCGTGGCGGCTTTACTATCTACCCTCGCATTAAGGGGCTTGAGGAATATTTTGAAGATGGAAATGAAATTGTATTTTATGAACATGGCAACCTTGAAGATTTAAAAACTAAGATAGACAAGTATCTTCTGGATGGTCTTTCAAGAGAAAACATAAGGATTGCTGGGCATGAAAGAACAAAGAAAGAACATACATATGTCCATCGCTGGGCAACTATCATGAAGGAGTTAGGGCTATGAATTTTATTGAAAGATCAGACATTATATGGAAAACAGTTCCATACTTGCGTCAAGGGCAAACAAAGAACTATGACTACAGATTAAAACTTAATGAGCCATTAGCAAATTGGGATGTATGGGATTATTGGGAGAGCGAAAGAATCTACAGCATGAAGTCTCATCTAAAAAAGGGTGATGTATTTTTTGATATTGGAACAGAGGCTGGATGGTGTAATTTAGTTTATGCTGACATTGTTGGACCAGAAAACATGGTACTAATTGAGCCAACGCCAGAGTTCTGGGCAAACATACATGCACTATGGTATAAAAACTATTCTGTAGACCCTATGGCATGTTACTCTGGATTAATGGGTGATAAAACAACAGATACCCGAAAAGGCAGTGACTTAAATGCTTGGGGAGAAAAGTATCTTGGACCAATTATTGATAGAAATAAGTATGTATATATTCATGACAATACAGAAAGCATACCAATGATTAAGGTAGATGATTATGTTTCTGAGGTTGGTATTGTTCCAGATGTTCTAAACATCGACGTAGAAGGTGCAGAACTTCTTGTATTTAAGGGTGCGGAAAAAACATTACAAGATAATAATTTAAAAATATTTGTATCTATTCATGATGATCTGGGTATCCGTGATTATAATACAACGCCTGAAGATACCATATCTTACTTAGAATCTTTTGGCTATGTTGGAGAGTTCTTAGCAAAGAACCACGAAGCACATTGGTATTTTGAGAAAAGATAATAAATGGTAAAGGCATATCTATACTCCTTTGATGAAAAGGATTGTGCTTCTGATAAATGGGATTACGGTTTATTAAAAGAAATATTTGATAAATATAATATTGAACAAATAAAGGTAAACTCATTACCAGATGTTGATCGTGCTTTTGTTGTTGTTCCTGGACCTCAAAACCTTGGTCACGAAGAAGATGTTAATAAAGAGTTACAAAAAATAGGTAGAGTAGTTTTATTTTTTACAGGAGATGAAGAAGTTAGATTTAATTTAACTAAGATTAATCATCCTAACATAGAAATATGGATTCAAACACCACATAAACAACACAAAAAATATAACAAATTACCTTTAGGTGTACCACAACATTTAAAAAAATATGTGCCTGAATATCCAAATAAAAAGTATGATGTATATTTTGGTGGACAAATCACACATTCAAGACGAAAGCAGTTGTCTGATGCCATGCAAACCATCTCTAATGCCCTTTTTAAGCCTACAGCAGGCTTTGCACAAGGTGATCACCCAAAGGACTACTATATGAACCTTGCTAGTGCAAAGATTGCTCCATCACCCTCTGGAGCCGTTGTAATAGAATCTTTTAGATTTTATGAGGCTTTAGAAATGTTATGCTTGCCAGTGGTAGATGCTGTTGATCCATTTGGTAATCCTATTAATTATTATGATTTTATTTTTGAAGGAAAGACACCAATAAAGTCTGTAAAAAACTGGCATCTGTTAAAAAGTATAGTTCCTGAGTTATTAAATAATTATCCTGAAAATATGCATGAGGCTGTTTGTTGGTGGATTAAATATAAAAGAGATTTAGGTATTAAGATTATGAGGCAAGTAAATGCATAAAAGAGATATAACCATTGTAGTTGTAACTTCTGTTTTACCAAGTCATCCTAATACATTTATTCTTGATGAAACAATTTCTTCAATAAGATCACACTTTCCAGACAATGAAATTATTTTACAAATAGATGGGTTACGTGAAGAAAGAATGTCACGTAAATTAGATTATGATGAGTACAAGAATAGAGTTTTATGGAAATGTTTGCATGAGTGGAAAAATGTTTTACCAATAATATTCAAAGAGCATAGCCATCAAACCACGATGATGAAACAAACTATTAATCTTATAGATACCTCAGTAATGCTTTATATTGAAGGTGATGCACCGATTACTCCAGACTGTGAAATTGATTGGCAAAAATGTTTAGATATGTTAGAGTATAAAAAGGCTAATACCATTCGTTTTCATTTTGAAGCATCAATTCCTGAGCCACATAAACACCTAATGTTTGGTTTAGAAGATGGATTTATGAAGACTGCACAATGGAGCCAACGACCTCACTTAAGCACTGTAAGATATTATAAAGATGTTATCTTACCTTTTTCTGACGAAAAAACTTTTATTGAAGATAGGTTTCATGGCAGAGTTCAGGATGATTGTTTACCTTACGGAACTTTTAGTCAAGAAGGATGGGAACACCATAAACTTTGGATATACCATCCAGAAGGTCACATAAAACGATCTTATCATTTAGATGGTCGTGAAGGTACTAGAAAATTTACAACAGACGATGATATTTGGGGATATACACAATGAAATTAGGAATTATTGCACGATCTGATAACACTGGTCTTGGTAATCAAACCATGGAACTTGTTAAAATGCTTAGTCCTGATAAAATACTTTTAATTAACTCTCAATTTTTTAATAACAATAAACAACATCCTGAATGGTACAAGGGGTATAACGTTATTGAAACTGTTAAGGGTATGCCCAAAACAAATGAGATAATTCAATTTCTTGAAGGACTGGATGTAGTAATAAGTTGTGAAACTTTTTATCATTTAGAGTTAGTTGATCGTGCTAAAAAACAGGGAATTAAAACTATTCTTCAATATAACTATGAGTTATTTGGCAACTTAGTAAACCCAGACTGGACATTGCCAGATGTGTTACTTTCACCAAGCATATGGAACTTAGATATAGTTATGGAAAAATTTGGCAGTAAAACAAAAGTAGTGCATTTGCCTCCACCAACAGATCACAGTTTATTTAATGATGCAAAAGAAACAAACCTTTTAAAAGACCATAGAAGAATACTTCATATTGCTGGAAAAAAGGCTGCAAAAGATAGAAACGGTACTGACAGTATTTTTGAAATGATTAAGTATTCTAAAGAAGATTACGAATTAGTAATTAAATCTCAAACCCCAATGAACCATACTTGCAAAGATCCAAGAGTGAAGGTTGAAATAGGAAACCCTGATAACAGACAAGACATGTATAGTGGGTTTGATGCTATGGTGCTTCCTAGACGTTATGCTGGTCTTTGTTTACCTATGAATGAGGCTCTTATGAGTGCCCTGCCAGTTTTTATGACTGACATATCACCAAACAATGCAATCCTTCCATCAAAATGGTTAGCAGATTCAAAGAAAATAGATACATTCAGAACTAAATCTATGGTTGATGTTTATAATGTTAATCCAGAAAGACTTGCCAAGATTATTGATAAGTATATTGGCAATGACAGTAAAAAAGAAATAAAAGAAACTGCGGTTCAAATAGGTTTAGATAACTTTTCTGTTGATAAATTAAAACAAAAATATCTTGATATTATAAATGAGTAAACAGAAAAGCCAGCCTATCTCTAGACTGGCTTCCTGATAGAAGATTGATTACTTCTTTGCGGCAGCCTTCTTTGCTGGTGCCTTTGCAGCCTTAAGAGCCTTCTCAACTTCCTTAACATCTGGTAGTACACCAAAAGCCTTGTCGTTTGGATTAATTGCTCTAATTGCTACTGGCGCAATGGCTGCAACAAGTGCTGTCCATAGATCCTTTGGATCTGTTACGCCTGCCATGTACAGTGCAAGACCTGATGCAAGTACTGAGCGACCATATGATGCCAGCATTGCTTTAGTCTTATCATTGATTATCTTATTCATTATTCCTCCTAGGATATAATTCGTGTTAGTGTTGTGAAGCCAATCCATAAACCAATAATTCCTGCGACTCCCGCAAAAACTGGTGGTGCTGGTACTGGCAATTTGAATGCTGCGAACACGACACCGCATCCAAAACCTGTTAATACTGATAAAGTAATTTCTTTCATTCTTTATTCCCCACTTCATTGTTTGGACCATTTGGATGATCTACTGGCGTTGGCGCAGTACATAGAGCACCACAATCATGGCATTGAATATCTAAGTGATACATTCCGACTGTATATGTTTTTGGATCAAAAGAAACTAATGCACGAAACAACTCTCCACCACACTGTGGACAAATGCATGTAGGTATTCCCCTGACATCAAGCATCTTTTGCTACAGGCTCCGATGGCATAAGTTTAATTAGTTCTTGATATGCTGCAAGAATTTTTTTCATTGAATCATAATGTGGGTATGCAGAACCAACTATACCAAATTCAGAAAAATATTTCATTTCTGGTTCTATTTCTTTGATAAACTTATCGAGACCAGTCTGAACTTCTTCTATATAATCAAAAGCCCAATCACGAGAATCTGATAAAAACTTTATAAAATTTTCTTTGTGTATATCGCTATCATTTTTAAACTCAACATTGTTCTTTGCAATAAAGTCTTGAAGAGATTCATGTGATATAAAAAGTTTTGCAAACGCCTGATTTATTTTAGTAATTCTATAAAGAGTAACGGAATAGGCAATGGCAAAAGAAGCCGTAAGCGTTCCTAAAACTATAACAATAATGTTACTCATTTGTTGCCTTTCTATATATTATTGTACTCTTTTGTCCTGGTTTTGTCAAACTGAGCGGGTAGCATGAGTTACCCAGTAGTATAAACATTTATCACAACAAGGCTTATTATTCTCATTCTTAGTATCCTGATAGAACTCAGCATAATATTCTGGATCCTTACGATATAGGTTTGCTCTGTGGGTAATGTTAATACGCTTTAGGTGTGGACCATTTGAGTTAGCCCAGAAAGGCTTCTCAGTACCCCATATATCGCCACACAAGGCTTCTAGAGCGTCTATATTGGCTTCGTTCTTATCTGTCCTTATGCCACGGCTCTTAGCCTCTGTAATCATGGTTTTAGCATATGTTCTTAGTGAGTACTCTGCATTTTTCCACATAAGAACTGCTGGATGATTACGCCAAGCCCCTGAAGGTGATTGACCAGACAATACCTTTAGAATTTGATAAGACTCAAGTATCTGTTTATTTAAACGTTTATTATCAAGAGATTCTGCACACTCGTCATAGTTTTGATATGGTAAAAATGTTTGCATTATTTTATTGCCTCTCTAGTGACCAAGACCACTGCCCCATTCATTTCTAATGCCTTTTTAACTTGAACAACATATTGTAACGCTTGGATCTTTTCATCATGAACCATAGTTACAAAATGCTTTTCATCTAATTTTATCGTAAGAAAGGCATCGTTGTCAATAATCTGTACTTTAAATCCTTTTGGGGGAATAATAGAATGAAAGGCTCTACGCATAGAATCTGTATACATTATTTATCCATTGTTAAAGATTGCCAAGTTTCTGCCCAATCTTTTTTAGTCCTATGATTGTTGAATTCTCTAGATATTTCTCCACCTTCAAGATATATACCACCCCAAACTCCCCATTCTTTTCCAGAAACACCATTAGCAAAACATGTCTTTCTAACTGGACATGTATTGCATATAGAGTCTACCGCTAATCTAAGCGTTGGCTCTTCTTCATATTTATCAAAAAATATATCAGTATCAAGACCTAAACACTCAGCATCGTCTTTCCAGATGTGCTGTTTCATGTTTTACATCCTGTATTTGTTTGGAATATCCCAGCCATTTCGATCAAGTTTAAATACTCGTTGTGTGTACCACTGATCATTGACTCTTACACCGTTTACAGCAGTCCTGCCCATATCGGTTTTCTTACGCTCTGCAACATCCCAACCAATCCATGCTAATGATTTGTTTGATGCAACAATCTTTTCCATCTTTTCTAATTTATTGATTATCATTTTGTTCTCTCTGTTAGTAACGGAAAATTCCAACTTCAATATTCTTTAATTCAGCAGAAGCAACTAACCTTGAATTTGGTTGCTTAGGTTTGCTAAGAAACGCAAAATAGTTTACTTGTTCTAGATTTTCTTCAAGCCAGGCTGAAGCAACTTTATAAAATTTGATCTTACGACCTCTTGCTTTCATCCCACGCTCTGAAAGATTTGAAAACTCTGAAACAAAAGAATTAATACGAGCAGGTCCAGCAGAATAGATTACGAACTCTCTATCTTCTTCTGGCATTGTGGAAAGTGCAACCCCCATGGCACGAATGAAGATGTTGTAATCATCAAAGTCATTCGTTCCCTGCACTGCTACTATCATTTTTTTTTCCATTCTTTAGGCTATCCAATATGAACAGCATCTTGTCTAAGTCTCTTCTTGACATACTATTGGTATCAACTGGTTCTGCTGTTTCAGGAATTACTTCTCCGTCAACTGCTTCTGCAACATAAAATATGTTTTCTGATACCCAGTATGCTAGGTTTCCCATAAAGATAACTTTAATCATATCCTTTTCTTTGCGCTTTGTCAACTGAGAAGGATGTTTTTCGTTATTGTTTATTTCCAATGAGAAAAAATATTTCAATAGATTATGTATGTCGCTTTGACTATACAGAGTCTTTGAAAAACCTTTTCTAGCATTTTTCCTTATTACTCTAATTATAAACCAACTGGCTATGGATGTCAAGCCCACAATAAGGATATATTCCATATCTTCCCCTATTAATCAGGCTTTGATTTTTTGTCTATAACAGTCTTCACTGCTGGTCTAGGTTCTTCAAGATTTTGAAAAGAAATAGCCTTATTTAACTTTAATTGAGTGTGTAATAGGCTAAACTCTAAATCCGAAGATTTCTGCTTATAAAAAGTAACTAACTGTTTTAATTCTTCAACGCTAAGATCGTCCATGTTTCTACCCCTTTCTGAAACTAAATGCGCTTCCTACCCATGCCTTTTCTGCTTTACTTTTTTCTCTATTTACTATTGCACGACTCCATGCAAAACCTGCATCTCCACCCCATGCATCCCACATAATACGACCATTAGAAGGAAACTCTGGACCATCATAAAAGCCTTTGCCCTTTTTGTCTACCTCATGACGAGAAAAAAAAGAAAACATTCGCTTGACAGTACTCAAAGACATTGGTGATCCATTTACAATATCAGTTGCACGACCCCAACCTACGGGAGTTCCTGCACCAGTTGCCTTGCCATCTTCTTTCCACTTTAATGCACGTCTAGCAGCAGCCTTCATTCCAGCATTAGGTGTATATGTATCAGCCATGATTAACCTTCTTTTGTGATTTATTTAAATATGGACCAAGATCTGCCTTAACTGTTCCATCTTTTCTAAGACGAACAATTCTTCCATTCTTAATCTGTGTTGGATTAAATGCTGTTGCTTTTCTTTTTGACATTACTTAATTAATCCTTTTGGATCAAAAGAACCATCCCAAATACTTTTTGTTGTAGACTGTGAATCTGACTTATAGGTTCCACCACGACGCTTGTACTCTTGTACAACCCAAGAATTTGCTACTGCAGAAGGATAAACATCAAACTTATCTTTTGCTGCTTGTACCACTCTTGCATATAACTTTGGATTTGCTGGTGTGGAACCACCACTACGTGGCTGAATCATTTCACCATAGTTAGGCTTCTTTGCTTTATCCATATAATTCTCTTCAGATTCCATATCTGATTCTTCTTCATCATCTTCTTCATTTTCCATTGAATGATTGTCAATATCAATTACCTCTGCATCTTTATACATCATTCCAATGCTATATGCAGTTGGCTCCCAACCATCTTCTTCTTCTTTATAAATTCTTACAGACATTGCTGGATTTTCTGGAGGCATTGACTCAAGGGCATACTCAGTTCCAGGTGTTCCCAATGTTCCACCTTCTATCATAATATGTTCTACCATGCCATGAATCATTCCTTCTTTAGTCATACCCATGACAAAATCGCCTTCTCTTACAACATGCATTGATTTGTCTATGTTACCTTCTGAACGATTGATTGCATAAATCTGTGCAGCGGCTTCTGCTCGTGTGTTATGGCATCCCATTACTTCATTTGTACCCTCTTTTACAGCAGGGTATCCTGAACATCCGTATGAACCCTTTGCCCCAATATGATACGGCATAGTAAACCTCCTAAGTTTCTATCTAAATTATATCAGACTTTACGCTGGAGCAGCCTAATGATTTCAAACAAAGACCATCTTTCTTGCTTAGATAAGCCTTCAATCTCTTCTCTATTCAAAGCCTTTGGGGTAATTGTGATTACTGGATCCTTTTGAAATAGATCTAGGTTTAAAAAGCCTTTTTCCCATAGATTCATAACTTCAGAATTGACTGTGCGGATATGCTCATTATAAAGATCAGGCATTAATTGTTGTATTTTTGGGGTAAATGAGTAAAGCATCTCGCCAGTATCTTCATCAATGGCAGCAGCCTCAAGACCACCTTTAAGGATGAGGTCGTCTATAATTTTATCTTCTTCGCTATCCATTAATAAATTCCTCAATTTGCTCTCTTGTTTTGGCACCATTCATACGTCTAAGTTCTTTACCATCTTCTATTAAAATAAAGGTTGGTATTGCTTTAATTTCAAACTTTCTGCAAAGTTCTCCATTATCGTCAGCATCAATAAATTGAATTTTAATAACATTATCTCTATTCAACTCTTCTGCAATTGGCTTTGTACGCTTACATGGATTGCACCATTCAGCAGTAAAGTATAGTATATGACGCATCACTTGCCAGACTTTGCTCTAGCCTTTTTTAATGCCTCAAAATCTTTGATCTTAGTTTCACCAAGATATCCCCATGCGTATCCATCATTAATCATCTTATTATTAAGAGATTCTGATTCTCCATTTACATATACCCAGCCAAGTATGCGACCATATTTTTCTGATGAGTCCATTTTTTCTGTACGAATTACTACAGACTTAGCATCCTTTAGATGCTTCTTGAGGTATTCTTTTGCTTCAATTCCAAGAGCCTTTTCAGCCTTGTCTGTTGTGCGTGACTCTGGAGTATCAATACCAGCAAGACGAACACGGGATGAAAATAAAATATCAAACCCTAAATCAATAATAACATCAATGGTATCTCCATCGACAACATTCTTTACTTCTTTAACAAAATACTCATACATTAGTAGTCTTTACCTTTCGCTTTGTTTTCAACCAATTTTTCACGCTCATCAACAATTGTAAGCATAAAAGACATCATCTTTGCATAACCCTCTTTATTGTCCATAATCCTGTTATAGTGATGACCACAAAACATTAGGTCTCCAGTTAAACCAGTAACCTTGACAAGGGCTTCTGCTGCACATGAATCACAGCGATCTGTCGCTTTTAATACCCATTCTTTTGCAACAATCTCTTCTGTAATCATTGTTCTCATAGTATACCGCTACTTTCTGTTGTCTGTTGAATAGAATCCACTACCATTAAAAATTGTTGCTGTTGCAGTCCAAACTCTTTGCATAGATTGACTACAGCATACTGGTTCCCTATCTTCACCAAATCCTCTTTCAAATTCAACTTGAGACGAGCACACAGTACACTTGTAGTCATATCTTGGCATATTACTTACCTCTTAGTGCCTTTAGTGTTGCTTGATCGACTACACCTGTTACTGGCAAAGAAGATTTCTTTTGAAAAGCCTTAACTGCTTTTTCAGTTCCTGGACCAAAATCACCATCGGCATTGACTCCAAGAAGTTCTTGAACCTTTTTTACTGTTTCTCCTTTTGAGCCCACCTTAAATGGTTTAAACTCTTTCTTTTCTGCAGGAGCAGAAGGCTTTACAGCAACTGAACCTGATGGAATTATTGATTCACCCTTTGAAAGTAATGCAAGGTTTTCTTCTCCAGCGTATACTGGACGACCCCAACCAACAACTGCGTTAAGGATACCTTTCTTATTCTTTACATAAGCACGAGTCTTTTCTACACACATTCCGCCATTGCGTTGGTCACCCTTTGCAGTTCCAGATGTGTTTCCTTCAATAACTTGAATTGTTCCATCACCATTGTTCTTAATGCAAAGACCAACATGTGAAATACGATTTACACCATCATCTGGGAAATCAAAATAAATCCAGTCTCCTGGTGTTGGATCATCATTACGAGCATCTGCCCAACGATTATTCTTCTTAAACCAATCTGCTGCTGCAACAGTTGATGCAGTCTTTGGATACTTCTTTGGATCTAGACCAGATGTAAATGCACACCAAGAGACAAATGACTGGCACCATGGAGCAAAGTTTGCACCAGACCATTTACCATACTTTGTCTCGTTATCTTTTGGACCTTCAATAGTTCCAATTTCTGCTTTAGCAACCTCAATAATTGCTGCCAAACTACCTTTTGCTGCCATGTTTCCTCCTAATTAAAGTGGACAGTTTATTACAGGACATGTCCAGGTCCTCTAGTCTATTATATCCTATTGGTTACTTTTTTGCAACTTTGATGTCAATTGTTTTAGGCTTCTTGTCTTCTGGAACAATACGATCTACATTAATGTGTAGCATACCATCCTTCATTTCAGCCCCAGTTACTTCCATGTATTCTCCAAGAGCAAATGATCGTACAAATTTACGAGCAGCAATTCCCTTGTGAACTACTTCAGCATCTGTTACTTCAACAATCTCACCCTTGATAATTAATGTTCCATTATCTACAGATACATTAATATCTTCCTTTGAGAATCCAGCAATGGCTAGTGAGACTCTATATGTATCTTCATCTAGTTTTAGGATGTCATAAGGTGGATATGTTTGTGAGTTTGTTTTATATGCGCTGTTTAGGCGATTCAACTCTCTGTTGAAGCCAATAAAAAAAGGATCATTGAATAGATCCATAGCGAGTTTTGTTACCATTTTTATTCCCCTTTCAAGCGAATAAGTTAGTGTACCCCCGTAGGCAGTACACTACTATTATACCAAATCTTTAGAGCGACTAGCGAGAATCGAACTCGCACATTAACCTTGGCAAGGTTACGCACTACCACTATGCAATAGTCGCTTGGCTGGTCTGGTAGGACTCGAACCTACGACCCAGGCATTAACAGTGCCTTGTTCTGCCAACTGAACTACAGACCAAAACCTTTTACTTTAAAACATCAACAACTGTATTGTTTTTGTTTGTGTCTGATGTTGTAGCAATAGACTTTAGATAATCATAAGTCATTTGATAGTTTCCAGCATAAGATTTTGCCCAATATGCTGCAAAGGCTGCGGTTGCAGCAGAAGTTCCTGATACATTTTCTGTAGCAAATTCATGTCTGCCAAGAGCATAAAAATCAGTTTCTGCAGAATCATTATTGTATGCTTCTGTATTTCCTCTAGGACCAATAGATGCAACTGCCACTGCTTCTGTTAAGCATGCTGGATAGTTAATACGAGTTTTATCTCTTTCATTACCAGTTGCAAAAACTGATGCAACACCTAAAGCCTTTAAAGACTCAATAGAAGATTTTAGTCCAGAGTCGAATCTATTCATAGAGCAATAATTTGTTCCAGTCTTTGTTGGTTTTTGACCAAGCGAAACAGAAACTGCAACTACATTAAACTTTGTCTTGTTTTTAATTACCCAATCAAGAGCCTGCTTTACTGTGCTGTTTGCATTTGCAGCAGATGTAGCAACATTTCCATTTTTATCCATAGGAAAAATTCGAATAAATACAATGTCAATGTTTGGATTGGTTTTTGTAGCAACCAAAGACATTTGTGTTCCATGTGCAAATCCCCCAGAATAAATCTGATTTGCTGGAAGCGTTGCAGATCCTGGACCTTCCATAAAAGACTTCTTGTTTGGACAACGAAGTTCTTCCATTAAGCAAACTTCATGGATAATCTTACCTTGCAATGCTGGTAGAGATGTGTCTACTGCTGTGTCAATAATAACGATTGACTTTTTATCTTGAGCATATGTTGGTTGTAAAACCACTAAACTTACTACTGCAATTAACCCCACTGCTATTTTTTTCATTTTTCTCCTTAGATCATTAGACGGACTACATGACAACATGGGTCGCCACCGTCTTCCCATTCTTGCATTTCATCTTCACCCATGTACTGATATCCACCATCATGGGTATTGCAATACGGTTCTGTTACCCATCCCCGTTCAATTCCATTTGTTAACCAAATGCCAAACTCTGCGTCTTCTACGCTATCTTCTTCATGCATATTATAAGTATACCCTTAAATGCTTACTACGTCAACTGGACCCATGCAAGATGGACTAAACTTAATTGCTGCTGATACAGCAGAGACTACACGATTTCTTGCATTTTTTTGTTTATCAGTTGCATATAGAACGCCATAAGCATATTCAGCACCTGAACCCATTGCAAGATATGGAAGTGTATATTTAGATAAAGACATATCCGCAGAACTGTGTTCATATATTTCACCACGAACTGCAATAATCAAACCAAGATCTCCATCTTTTGATGTATCTACCCAAAACTCATTATAAAATTCTTTTAATTCTTTAACAAATCTTGTTTGCATAAACTTATCTGTATCTTTAATGTTTGGTGCAGTTGGCTTAAAGTTATAACGAATTCTTTCTCCATCCATTGCCCCCGCATATCCAATTAAATATGGACCAATTTTCCAAACTTTTGGTGCATCTAGAGCAAGAATAGTTCCATCATCTGACGCACCACGGTCACCAGCCATGTAAATTTTATCGTCATGTTTTACTACAGCAATGCAAGTCATGCAAAAACCCCTCTAGATACGTATATTTAAGTATACCATCTACCCTTAAATAGTGTCAAGCAAGGTGTTATTTATTCAATAAAGTCGTCAAGATCATCAATATCATCTGCTACCTGGCTAACTGTAGGCTCAGATGTTTGAATAGCCTGTGACTCATATGGCTGAGAAGTTTGTGAACTATCTGAACCCCCACCATTTTTACCAATCAAGATACCAGCAAGCGTGCCAGTAATAAATGTTGCTACAGATGATAGAACATTGAAAAACATTTTATCATTTTCTGATTGTTCACCTATTGGTTGTGTAACAAAAACCAGGGCATACAAAATACCCATAGTTGTAAACAATAGAATTGTTCCTAATGTCATGCCAAGGAAAAACTTTAATCTTGCATCTAGTTCATCTGATGTATATCTTTTTTTACTCATTTACGCTACCCTCCGTAGGATCAAAACCAAGTATGTCTTTAGTGCACAACCCATCTGCTTGGCAGATTGGTGGATTACACTCTTTATTATACCAGTTAGCAGGGTCATGGCACTCATAACGATATCTATTTTCTAACATTCCGCAAGAAGTTAAAGACATAGATAAGGCTATGATTGATAGCAGTGCTAACATTTTCTTCATAGTCTGTATTATACTACTCTTCTTTATTTCTAGCAGGACTAGTTAATATCCAAAGTGCGGTAGTTGCTATAATTCCATAGCCAACTATGGTTTTTGCACTACCATCTAACACAACCCAGGCAATAAACATTCCAAGAAGAGTCCATGCCTGATCAATTAGATCTTTGATTATATTTTTTAGTATTCTTACCATTTTCTTCCTCCTCTTGAACCTGGTGAATTGGCACCTGAAGCACCGCCCCCACCAGAACTTCCTCCACCACCTGTACCTCCTCCAGTTGCCCCACCTGTTGCAACGGCTGCGGCATTAATTGCTGCACCTGCTGCTACAACTGTAGCCACAACCATTTCTGTTGCTTCTTCTCTTTCTGCTTCTGTCATATCAGCGCCGATGCTTCCAAGTGCTGCTAATGCTGCTCCAGGATCTGTTAGAGCGGCTGTAAGCAACGCTCCTGGATCTTGAACTAATTCAATATTTGCTGCTACTGCAGCGGTAATTACAAGAGCATTTCCATTTTCATCAGTGCGAAGTTCAACTGGTGTTGATGGTGGAAGGTCTGCATATGAAACTCCAGATGCTTTAATTTCTGCTGCTGAAACTGATTCTCCAGGCTTAAGGTCTTCAAGCAAAGCCTCTACAAGAACTTCTTTTTGTTCTTCAGTTAATTCTTTACCGTCTTTAGCATCTTCAAGAATCTCATTTAATTCTTCTTCTTTTGCTTGAGCCTCTTCTTCTTCAGCCTTTGCTTCTTCTAATTCCTTTTCTTTTGCTTCTGCCTCTGCTTTAGCATCTTCCTCTGCTTGTCTGGCAGCCTCTGCCTCCGCTTCCTTGGCTGCAGCCTCAGCCTTAGCATCTTCTTCAGCCTGTCTTGCTGCTTCTGCTTCAGCCTCTAATCTTTCAGCCTCTGCTTTTGCTTCTGCTTCTGCCTGAGCCTGTGCTTCTTGTTCTGCCTTTTGTGCTGCTTCTTCTGCAGCAATCCTATCTGCTTCTGCCTTTTCAGCATCTGCTTGAGCCTTTGCTGCAGCCTCTTCTGCTGCTATACGATCTGCCTCAGCCTTTGCTGCTGCTGCTTGTGCTGCTGCTGCTTCTGCTTGTGCACGGGCTGCTGCTGCTTCTGCTGCTCTTGCATTTGCTTCTGCTATTGCTGCTTGTCTAGCAGCCTCCGCTGCTGCTGCAGCCTGCCGTGCTGCCTCTTCTTCTGCAAGAGTATTATTAACTATTGTTTGTGCAATAACAACTGCTGCTTTCATTGCTTCAACTACTGGCTCAATTGAAGATACTGCAGCATTTAATTCTGCTTCTGCATTGTCTAATTCATTTTCCCAGTAAGCAACTTCTTGTGTTGCTTCTGCAAGATCTGCTTGGGCTGCTGATAGATTAGCCTGTGCTGCATCTATTTCAGACTGTAAAGCATCTTCATTTGCAAGCAAACTATTCAGAACTGATTGTGATGCAGACAAAACTGATTGTGCTGCAGAAAGATCTGCCTGTGCTGATGCAAGTGCCTCTGCTAAATTTGTATCTGCTGGAAGTGGTGTATATGGAGTATATCCAGTAATATCAATATGTGCTGATAAATTTGTTGGAGTGCTCCCTTCATTTTGCTGTATAACAGATCCAGTTAATTGATTATTAATTATTTGATTAACTTGAACTTGACCGCTTCCTGCTTGACCCACTGAAGATACATCTGCTTTCCATGTTCCATCAATTGGATTTACATCAGCATCAAAAATAATATTAGTTAGTTGCCCAGAACGAGTTCCATACCCTCTAACCATCCATTCAATTAAAAGTGTGTTAATAGTTGTTGAATATCTAACATAAGTGTCTGAATCAACATTCCACCAGTCACGGAAGTTAATATAAACTGCTGGAGCATTTCCACCCCAACCTTGTGGGGTACCAAAAGATATCAAACCATTTGTAGCAACATAAACATCTGTATATTCTTGATCACCAAGTCTGAGGGCATAGGGCAGAGTCATTTGGAATGACCAGTCATCGTCTTTAGGAAGATCTGTTGTTTGTGGATTGCCTGAATTTTGTAAGGCTATCTGATCTTCAACTAAAGTTAAGGCAGCCTGCTCTGATGTTACTGTTGCACTATCAGATAAAACTATTGCTGTTTGACTATCTATTTGTCCATTAAGAACTGTCATACTATCTGTCAGAGATAAGACTGTTGCTGATTCTGAGGCTACTATTTGAGCCATAGCAGTCTGAGTTTCTACCGCTTGAGCCAGGGAATTCTGAGTAGAAATAACATTGTTAACAGCCACAGTAGCACTATCTACTACTGTCTGAGCCTGGGTAATAGAAGTATTTGCCTGTGTAATAGTGGCTGTAATGGTCTCTGTAGGGCTTGTAATGGCTGTTGCTTGGGTCTCTATGACTGCCGTGGTAGTTTCAGCCTGAGTAATTGTAGCCTGTGCTACCTCAATTATGGCTGTAGCACTTTCTACAGATGTATGCACTATAACTGTTGAAGAAGAATCTATTGTTGCCGTTGATGTATCAGACGAAGATACTTGGTTTGTTACTGTTTCATCTGCATGTGCTTGGCTAATTGGAGATAAGATAAACCACAAACCCACCAAAAAAGCAACTACCCCACTTTTTAGTAGGATCTTTTCGATAGAGGGCACATCCTTTCCGATGTTTGATAGTCTTATTATATCATTTTGTTGAAATAAAAAAGAGGGTTAGCACTTGGCTAACCCCCTAATTTATAAAGTTTTACTTCTTAAGAAGTGCAACCTTAGACTTTGGATTCTTCTTGTTCCATTTAGTTGCAAGAGAATTATACTGCTTTACAAAAGCAGCACGATCAGCAATTGCCTTAGCATCTGCTGCTGCCTTATCAGCCTTAAGTGTTGTAATTTCTGCCTTAAGGCTATCAAAAATTCCCTGCATTGCGGTAATCTGTGCAACTAATGCTGCAAGAGTAGCGTTTGTGCTAGAAGAAGAGTTTGATACCTTCGCTGTTGCAGATACTGCTACCTGTCCAGCCAAAGGAAGTGAAGTTCCACCAGTTGCTGAAATTGTTACAGTGTTTTCTGTCAATGGCATAAATACCTTGTATGACTTAACTGTATCAGTATCAGTTGTAACTGATGTTGCTGTAAGAATATCTGAACCTGAACCAAATGCATAGGTTGAAGTAATTCCACCTGTTGCAAATAGAGCAGAGTGTGTCTTTCCAGATAATGGAAGACCTGCTGCATCAAGAACTGTTACTCTAATAGTTGCTGCTTCTCCTGGAAGATATGTGTCCTTGTCAAAAGCCAACTTTACAGTTGCTGCTGGTGACTCTACACGTACTGCAACTGAGTTAGAAGAGATTGTTCCAGACTTAATTGTAACTGCAACATCTCCAGCCTTAACACCAGTAAGAGTAAATACTGCCTCACCATTAACAATTGTTGCTGCTGTACCTGAATCAGATACTGTTGCAATATTGCTTGAGAAAGCATTAAGTGTTCCTGCTCCAACTGTTACGCCAGAAGCATCCTTTGCTACTGCCTTAACTGTAGTTGTGTTTGCACCAAGTGCAATAACAGACTTGACTGGAGTTGCTTCGATTGTAGCAATGTCTCCATAGAATGTTACCTTCTCTGTTGCAAGTACTGTACCTGTAAGTGTTGTAATTGTAATTGTTCCAACTCCTGCAGTACCGTCAGCAAATACGCCAATGTAATTTCCTGAAGGGATAACAACTGAACGACCAAGAAGTGACATTGTTGTGGCATTTGTGCCATATCCAATTGCTCCTGATCCAGTTACTGTAGCAAGAAGCGACTCTGAAGTTGCTCTGCCTGCTGCATTCTTTTGTGCAATAACAATAACTGCTGCTGCATCTGTTGCTGCTGCCTTTGGCGCAAATACTGAATCATCTGCTGTAGCAGTAATTACTTCACCTCTATTAAGAATTGAAGTTGTTGTTGAAGCAGATGGAACTGTATCTCCAGCCCCTACTGTTACTGTCCATGCAACTGATGGACCAGTTGATGGGCGAGTTGTAATAATTCTTGCCTCGTATGTACCTGCAACTGATGGAGCAACCAAAGATACTGTAAACTTTGCAGTTACATATCCTGGAGTATTAACAGTTGAGTTAACATCTGCTGAAAGATTAGTGTTAGCAATTGCTACAGTTGCTGTTGATGTTTCTAGCAATGTAATTGTTGCTGACTTGTTAGCCGTTGATGGCTGTGCAAACATAGCAGAAAGCACGGTTGCTGTATCTGCTGTTGTTTCTGAAATAAATGACAGTGTAACTACTGCTGTTGCAGTTTCACCAACTAGAATTGAGTCTGTAGCAGAATCAATCGTTAGTGTAGGTGCAATCACAGCAGCACTTGTCGGAAGTGCCGATAGTACGCCAAAGGACATTGCTGCAGCGAGTCCTAGAGCGATTTTCTTAAATGAATTCATCTTTCTCCTTGTTTGTTTGTTTATATTAAGTTGAATTTATCGAGGAAATCCTTAACATCGTTAGGCATTTCTCGATTATCCAATTCTACCATATCCCTTTGTTTTTGTGCAAGTCGTGTTGCAGAACTCCAGGTATGGACATCTATTTCTGTATTATTAGTCTTTGCTGTGTGAGAGATAGCCCCAAATACGGCTCCACATACAGCATCTGCCAAGTCTTTAGATTTTTTACGGGGGTGATCAACACGGTTGCCCTTCATAATCTTTAACTCTGACATTTCTTCAAGCAAGATTGGAATCATGGGAATTGAAACACGCTCCTCATAAATCATCATAGCCAAATCCTCATAGTGTTTCTTTGCAACAGAAACAGTTTCAGTCCTAATTCCTACTGCTTGCAACTCATTTTGAATATCAAATGACTGCCATCGGTCAAAAGAAACCATGCCAAGATTAAATCCTTGTCTACGTAAGTTCATAATCCACTGCTTGACTTCTGATAGGTTAACTGGACCTTCTGCTCTTGGTTCCCACCAGGCTACTGCATCCACTACAACAATTGGCGCTACCTGTTCATAATCTTTAATGACCTGAATGTTTACCCACTTATCTACGTGAGCAATAGCAACTGCACACTTGTCATGCTTTTGTGCAAGGTCAGCATGTATATAATAAACCTTATTCTCATCTGGCTTAAAGGTTTCATCAAACCTTCTGAACTGATCTAGTGGATTTCTTGTGTTCATACATTTTTCTAGTTTATCTTTTTGCTTAAAGAAAGCATCTGATGCATATGTTGGCATACAAGCAAAGCGCATCATTGCATCTCCTAGGTCTGTGTAAAAGGCTAATTTAAAATCTTCTATTTTACGAGTAGGATTAACTTCCCAAGTTGGTCTTTTAAATGCATAGACTCTTGGTATTTTATATGAAAGTATTGTATCTTCATCCCACGAAATTTCAAACTGGTTTCCTGGATCATCGTGTGGCAAGTCTTCGTTCATGATAAACGTATGTCTACGCTCAATAGTTTCTTTATCAGCAATAACTGCTTCATATCGTTGGGAAATAAAGTCACCTTGATATCTGGGGAATGAAAGCAAAACAACTTTACCAAGATCAGGGAAACGAGAATCTACGGTACCACGGAAGGCTTTATAGATGTTATCAGCAGTTTTTCCTTGTTCGTTACCAGTACCTACTTCTGTAGCAAAACCAGAAATCTCATCAAGTACTGCCATAAGAAGGTTTAAACCCTCATGAGATTCTCTTTCTGAATGACCAGAATAAACTGTAATTGCCTTATCGAATTCAATTGAGTCAGCCTTAGCGTTATACTTACCCGCAAACCACGGAGATTTTTCAATCTTTGTTTTAAAGCCTTTAAAGAAAACGTTCTTAGCCTGTTGTGCGTTAACAGCAACGTTAATAATATCAATTGCGTCTCCTGCAGGCTTGCCAAAGTATGTTGCTGGATCCTTTAGGCAAAGTAGTTTATATACTACATATGCACATGCCACGGTTGAAATAAAATCTTTGCCACTACCCTTGCCAAGTTGGAGAATCAATTCATTTTTTGTATATTTATTAAAATGATTTAAGCCTTCGGCTTGACCCATAAGTTCTATCAGGTCTTCTTTGCGATAAATTTGACTCATTGCCTCTACTATTTCATATTGAATATCAGAAAGCAGTGGTTGACCAAGATATTCAGGAGACTGAACAAAGGTTTTTACATCTACTGGAGTTTCAATAAAATGGTTTTCTTTTAAAACATCAAGAAACTCATTGAACATCGTGGACAATTGTAATCACTTCGCCTTCTTTTGCAATAGAAGAAAGTCTATGCATAATTAAGTCACGTATTTCTGGATGCTCTGAAGCAACATCTCTAAGAATTCCAATAAGGACTTCTTGTTTTCTTTCAATCTCAACCATTTCTTCTGCAAGTTCTTTGTTCTCAAGTAGACCAGCCTTTTGAAGCATTTCAATTCTAGACTTTTCAATATCCATAACAAGTTTAATAGCCTGAGTTTTTGCACTAAGATTATTAGTCAAACTTGATTCATCAATAACCTCATAAGCCTTTGTTATAAGTTTGCTGTAATGTGTGTCTGCTCCAGCAAGAGCCTCTTTAGCACGAGCACGAATAGCATCATTGGCAGAAGCCATAACTTTCCACTCATTAATTAATGCAACAACACGAGTTCTTGGCATATCTAGGTCTTTGGAAATCTTAGTTGGATCTTGACCCTTTAAATATTCAGTTACAACCTTGTTAACTTCATCAAGATGCTCTATTAGTTCTACTTCACTTGACAATGTATTTACCCTCTAACCTATTTATTTCATCTTTAATATAAAAGATTGCCTTTTCAAGATCTTGAATTGTTTTTTCTTCATCTTTAAGACCTGCTCTCCAAAGATATTTAAAAGCATTTCCAATATTAAAATTACGATGTCTAGTTATTTGAATACATTCAACACCAGAAGGATCTGTTGTATAGTGTAATGGATGATTAACTTGGTCAACTGTAATGCTTAACTCTGTATGATTACTCATCTGATTCATCCTCTTCCCAATCAAATGCTTCTGGCATACCTTTAAGCGCTGTGATAACATAGGTTAAACCTACTGCGCCAGCAATTCCAATTCCAATTAAAACCTTTTGTGCTTTATTCATCGTCGTGACTTCCTTAGTCCAAATTTAGCAAGGTAAACATAGATTGTTTCTACGCTTGCCCCGCACTCTTTTGCAATCTCTTCTGGAGACTTTTTATCCATAAGAAACCTCTTACGGAGCCAAACCTCTGATGTATATAGTTTACCAGCCATAGCGTTATTTGTCAACCCCCAAAGCCTTATTCCAATTATTTACAGCCCAATGACCAATGCCACAGGCATCAGCCACATCGTTATCAGTAATAGTCTTTTTATACTGAAACTCTATAAAGTCCATAGTTCTTTGTTTTCTAAGATTACGCTCAAAGGTTTTATACCAAGACAAAGACTTTCCAGGATTTCTAACAGCAATCATTGCTCTTTCATCTTTAGATATCTTTTTGTTACCAATATAATTTTGCCAGGTAATAGGTGAAACTTTTCCCACTGTAGTAATTCCACACATAGCGGCAGCACCAAGAAGAGCACCCTGAACCAATGCAAGATCGGCAGCAGTCTTAGGGCTATTCATAAATACCGTATGTTCAATTACTATAGCATCTGCCTTCATAATTGTTTCAAAATATGCCTTAGTTTTTCTAGCAGCATCCCCCACTTTAGCGTATATGTCTTCACCTTCAAAGTTTATCTTACCAATTTCTTTTAAATCTTTTTTATCAAATACAGCAAAAGCAAGGCTATTTGTACTAGCGTCTATAGCACAAACACGATCTGGCTGAACCTCTATGCCCCACTTATTCTTGCTCATAATCAATAAACCCCTTTAATTCTTTTAACATTTTTGCTACTTGTTTTTCACTTACATTGCAGTTAGCACAAAATCCAGAATCGTTATATATTGATAACTGGGTTTGGCAACCACCTAAACAAAATCTTTTCTTGCCTTTTCTCTTTTGACGACGAGTTATCTGATACCTCTCGGTAATCTTTTCTTTAGTTGCAGCGTCTCTACAATCAACACTACAGTAAATTTGATAAGTTACTTTAGGTTCAAAATATGTATCACATCTGTCACAGAGTTTCAATCAGCCCCTCCATAGATTTGATTTTAACAACTCCAGCGCCAGCCTCATCACATGCTGCTTTGATTGGGCATGTCTTACATATTTTTGAATTAGCACGATAATTTTTAGTTGGTAGTGTTCGATCAACCCAAGCCTTACGAACATCACGCATCCATTGGAAAGTTGCATCAATCCACTGTCGATAATAATCGTCTACTTCAACTGGAAGAACTAAGAGTTCATGATTATTTTTATTCTCATAAATCAATACACCCTTTTTCTTACCAAGAATCTTCATATAGATAAGCAACTGAATTAGGTGACCAGTTTTAGGCTTCATTGAGTTCTTACGATACTCAAACCCTTCGTTAAGCATTGTCTTGATTTCTCCGACAATCTCTTCGCCTTCCCAGTCAAGCATTGCATCACCATATCCAAAGATAGGTGGATCATCATATCTAATCTTAAATTCTGTTGTTGGCTGGTTATCGTCATCACGGTATACCTTGGCAACTCCAGCATTCATCATGGCATCTTGAATTCTTGCGTGTGACAATGTTCCAGCAGTCATATTTGCTGCACCATAGGCATCTGCGTTGTCTTCAAATGTAGCACCATCAAATGCAAGATACCAATAGCGTGGACACTCTCCATGGCTATAGGCAATTGTTGATGGGGCAAATGTTTTTTTGGTTTGAAACTTTGGACCACGATTTACAACGTATCCAGATTTAATCTTTTCAATCAGCGCATCTGCATCCAGTATGGTGCTTTTCTTAGAAACACTTTTGAGCATAACCTGCTGTAATAAACTTTTTGTCATTATATCCCCTTGTTTTATATAAGTATAGCATGTTATCGCATTATGTATTTAAGTGCTGATACTAAGTTATTTACTGCTTCTGCTGCTGTATAGTAAATGTTTTTCTTTGCTCTGTTGTTTTTATCTACATTTGCCATCCAAGTAGCCTTTAGTGCTAACTTTCCTGCAATAGCCTGAAGTCTAACGATTTCAATACTGGCTACTGGAGCAGGGATATCTGGTTTAATGATTAACTTAGCAATCATTGTTAGAGCCGTATTGAGTTCTTCATCTTCCATAAACTCAGCAATCTCTGCCAAACCATTAATCATTTCTAGTGTTGTTTGCCCTGTACCCTCTGTCATTTTATTCTCCTTCTATCAACTGTTCTAGTAGTTCTAATTCTATAATAGCCAGACGTACCTTCTTTGTACCCTCGCCTAAAACAATCACTAGCGCTGGATCCATATTTTTCTTTAGAGCATCAGTAACTGCTTTTGCCCATACATCTTGGTTAAGTGTAAAAGATTTAGAGCACTCTTTGAAGTCTAAAACAAAGTTATGCCAAGAAGCATCTCCCTTTGTATTATTTCTTCCAGAGTTTTTATGCTGCTTAGCACCTATTCTTTTAGATTCTCCACGCTCACTCATTTTTAAAATCACTTTTCTTTTTCTTTGGAGGAATGAGATTTACTTTTGATATATGTTTTTCTGGACACATCCATGTTGCATCCCCACTTTCAGCCCAATATCTTAAAGATGTAACTTCAACTCCACACTTCTTACATGGAAATTTTCCAGGATATACAGTAAAATCTTTAGCCATTATTCAACTTATCTTTAAGACTTTGCTGTAAGTCAAGGTCTTCCTTAACACGAGCAATAAAACCATCTCTACCTTGAACTTTAGTTCCATCATCTAGTTGGTACCATGCACCAGTTCTATTTACAAGACCTGCTGCTTCTGCTGTATCAACTAAATCTCCTATGGAGTCGATTCCTACTTCATCTCCTCTAAAATAAAAATCATACTCACCTGATTGAAATCCTGGAGAAGTTTTTGAGAACTGCAGTTCCCAACGAATCTTTCTACCAATCTTTTCTTCAATTAACTTATCACCAATCTTTATTTTGCCTTTAATTGCTTGGTTATCCGATTCGGACGAAAACAATTTAATAACAGTAGAAGAATAGAACTTAGTAGCCTGACCACCAGTAGGCTGCTGGCTAGTATACATAGCATTAATATTGTTACGGCTTTGACTAATAAGAACAAAAAGCGTTGGCTTAACTTTATTATTTGCATAGTTAATCATCTTCCAAGCATTGGAAAAGTCACGAGACTCTGCACCAATTTGTTTTGTGTTTTCAAGTTGCTTGAGTTCATCGGAATCCTTTTCAAAATAGATTGCTGGAAGTAATGATGTAATTGAGTCAACAACCACAATATCAACACCAGCGTTGATTAGGTTTGTACCTACGTCAACCATTTCATTAATTGTACGAGCCTGAGAATAAATAAGTTTAGATGAATCTACTCCAAGACGTTCTGCCCATGCTTTATCGTATGACATTTCTGCATCAATCCATGCACAGATCTTTCCTTCTTTCTGTGCTAGACCAATCATCTGAAGGCATAGAGAAGACTTTGCAGAGGATTTAGAACCCCAAACAAGTACTTGACGACCATATGGTAATCCACCTGCTAATGCACGGTTTAAACCAAAACTGGGAGTTGCTGCATATTCTGTTGGAGGTACTGAGTCTCCAACCATAATAGTCTTACGCAACTTAGGGTTAAGTTGTGCCAATACTTCTTCCATTGTTACTGACATTAGAATCGTACCCCGTGTTTTTCTGGTCTAGTTTTATTAAAATCTATTTTTTCTCTTAACATTTGATCAAGAGATAGTTTTGTATATCCAGCCTCTACCATGCCAGCATATAAATCTAATGTACGGATAATGATGTCTGCAAATTCTTTAGTTATTTCTTCTTCACCCTTATCTTTACGTACTGCTTCCATTACTTCAGTAACCTCTGAAACAATCATCATACACTGCTTAGCAACAAAAATATCGTCTATTGCATCGCTATCTTCTGGGCTTCCCCAAAAACCTTTTTCAACTGCTACCTTATGTAATTCAATTGCTAGATTATCAAACACGTTATCGTACATTTACTTCCTCCAATGTAATTGTTCCATCTTTTGTTTTACCAAACTTAAATTTATAAGCATTGCCTTCTTCAATATGCATGTATGCCTGTGCAAACGAAGTTGGAAATACTGTAACTGGGTGCAAATCTCTACTAGTATCTGCTAAGGTTAAAGAAGCCATTTTTTTACCAGCCTTTGTAATTCTTGGCTTAAAGGAAACAACAAACATTTCCTCTTCTGTAAAAGGCAATTGCTTATAATTTAAAAACTTTACAAGTGCATTTGATGAACCTTTAATCTCTTCTACTGGAATAGCAGAGACAATTCTGTTATCAGTAGCCAGAAGAAGGTAAGTCTTCCCTGGCTCAATCATTGTTTGTTCTTCATCAAAAATGCCAACGGATCCAGTCTTGTCAAGAATTTCTACTCTAGACCAACCTTTGCCACGCTTAATACTTTTAACCATACCCATTAATACAAAAGAACCCTTTTCCTCAAAATCACAAACCTCTTGAATAAATGCATGGTAATGGGATGGGACTGTAATGTTAAACTCAGGAAGATTTAAATAATCATAAAGATTTTCTTTAATCTCTTGCTCATTACGTGGATTATCTGGGAAGTTAGCAGCACCAATAACTCTTAATGCTTGTAGTGCCCTGCTGTTTACTCCATTTCCTTTTGTAAAGGTAAATTCTTCAAGTTCTTTGTATGAACTAAATGGTCGTGCCGTAATGTATCTCTCTGCAATTTTGTCAGATATGTACTTGATAGCAGTGAGTCCAAACCGAATACCCTTACCCTCAATTTTAAAATCAATATCCGAATCGTTAATGTGAGGTAACTTAATACTAATGCCCATTCTTTTCGCTTCAATAAGATACTCAGTTCTTCCATCTTTATCCTTTTCGTTTTTAAGAAGTGCAAACATAAACTCAAGAGGGTAGTAATATTTTAACCACGCCGTCCAATACGAGACTGTAGAGTAAGCAACCGCATGAGACTTGTTGAACGAGTAGCCTGCATGCGCCTCAAAGTCATGCCATAAATCAAGAGCCTGATTGGGACTAATATAGGCAGAAGCACCTTTAACGAATTTGTCTTTGAATACGTCAAACTCTTTAGCATCTTTCTTCTTGCCAATGATCTTTCTAACTTTATCTGCTTCCGACATGGACATACCGCCAAGGTGTACGCATGCTTGCATAACTTGTTCCTGGTATAAAACACAGCCATAGGTATCCTCCGTAAATGGTTTCATTACCTGATGACTATATGATACCGACTGTTTTCCATGCTTACGAGCAATATAGTCTTTACCAATAGTGTTCATTGCGCCAGGTCGAACTAAAGCGTTTGATGCAGCAAGTTCATTTAGGTTCTTTACACCCATCTTAATAAGAAGGTTTGTATATGGTGTTGCTTCACACTGAAATACACCCTTAGTGTATCCACTGGATAACATTTCATATACATTTGCATCGTCCATATCAATATTTAATAAGTCTATATCTTTAAAATGATTTTGTTTGACCATTTGTAAAGTATCTTGGATTACACTTAAAGTCTTTAACCCAAGAGCATCTATCTTAATTAAACCAATTCTTTCAGCCTCTTCCATATCCACAGCAACCACTGGAATGCGATCATCGCTACCAGTACTAGAGCGTGTTTCCATAGGTGCATGTCTAAAGATTGGTTCTTTTGATGTTACAACACCAGCAGCATGAATTCCAGTACCACGGATTCTGCCACGAAGTTTATCTCCATAGATTTCTACTTCAGGGTATTTTTCACGGAACCATGCAGTTGTTTTAGAACTACAATACTCATCCCATGTATCTACTAACTTTAGAACTTTGTTAACATCTGTTAATGGAATATCTAAAACTCGTGCAACATCTCGCACTACACCCTTATCTTTGAACTGAAGGAATGTTGCAATTGATGCTACGTGTCTATACTGTCTAACTAAATAATCTTTAACTTCTTCACGTCTATTATCTTGAATGTCTGTATCAATATCAGGAAAGTCATTACGCTCTGGGTTAATAAAACGGAAGAATAGAAGTCCATGTTCAATTGGATCAATTTCAGTAATGCCAAGTGCATAACATACCAAAGAGCCTGCAGCAGATCCACGACCAGGACCTACCATAATCCCTTCCTTCTTTGCCCAACTAATCATACTTTGCACAACAAGAAAGTATGGACCAAAGTTCTTTGTTTTAATAATCTCTAACTCTTCATCAAGACGAGCAAGATATTCTGGATTACTATCAAACCCACGAACCTTTAAACCTTCTAGTGCAAGAGATTTTAGTTCTTTATCAGGATTCTTGTATTGTACTGGTAGGAGGTTTAGACCATCTTTAATGTCATAGTCCTCTATCTTATCTGCAATGGTTATAGAGTTGATATACATGTCTTCTCTTACAATACCCTGCGATTCCATGGCTACCTTCATCTCATCATAAGATAAAAGATGGATGTCAAACTTATTAAATGACATTTGGCGATCTTCACCATACAAATAATCAAGACGCTTCATCATTCCATTTTGCTTTTTAGACTTATCATAGGTTACATCTTTTTGAACTTTAGCATGTGAGTTCATTAATAGTTTAAATTCTTGAATCTCTTTTTGTGATTCATCAACATGGTGACAGTCTGGTGTTACGACAGTTTGTACCTTGAACTCATCTGCAAGTTCTGCTAGTTGCTTATTAACTTCTGCACCATTGTGTGGCATGAGTTCCATATAAAAATCATCTTTAAATACACGCTTGAACCACTCAATGTGCTTCTTAGCCTGAGCATACTCCCCATGCTCCAAGGCTTTTGCAATGATACCGCTTAGACATCCAGATAAAACAATAATGCCTTCGCTGTACTTTTCTAGAACTTCAAAGTCAAAGCGTGGCTTACTAAAATATCCTTCAGTCCAAGCGATTTCATTAATCTTGTTTAGATTTTCTAAACCAAGTTGGTTCTTAGCGAGAAGGATAATGTGATTATAGACCATATCAGTTGGCTCAGTGCGTTCTGCCTTTGCCCTTTTATCAAATCTATCAGTACAAAAATATCCTTCTACGCCAAGAATAGGCTTTACACCTTTTGCTTTTGCAATTCGGTACAGTTCCCGATGCCCAGATAAGGTTCCGTGATCTGTGATAGCCAATGCTGGCATACCAAGTTCAACTGCTCGGTCTATATATTCTTCTGGAGTAGCAACACCATCAAATAATGAATAGTGTGTATGTACGTGTAAGCCTACGTAATTCATCTACTACCAGTCGATGTTGGTAGCAGAAGAAGTTGATGGACCGTCAAAGCCCAAATAGAATGCCTCTTGCTCAGCATATGGAATTTTCTTCAATGCTAGTTCTAGAGGATATGGTTTTACTTCTGCCCAGTCAAAAGGTTCCTTGTCTGGAGCACCTGGAATAATTGTGTAAGATGTTTCAGTTCCCTGACCATTACGCTTTACTTTCCAGAGTACGTTTGAGATGCTTCCTGTTTCAAGAGCATACTCACGAATTGTGTTAAATGCTGACTGCTTGCTAACACCCATTGACCAGATTGCAACATAAGGTGCTTCAATGCCGTCATCTACCAAAACGTTGCAATAGAAACGAAGACGTGCTCTCCAGCCAGCCTTTGGATCCTTGCGGTGCATCTCTTCTGCCCAGTCACGACCTTCTGATTCCATTGTGTCTACAGCCTTACGCTTATAGTCCTTTGGATTTGTGTGTTCTTTAACAACTAGTGCAAGACCACGTTCTGCATTATAGTTTGCAGAGTCTTCATCTAGTTCTTCAATGAAACGAATTTTTACTGATTGACCGTCGGCAAGTTTAAGCCACTTTACCTTTGGTGAGTTTTCATCATACTTTGGCTTGTCGAGCAGGGCATTAATATTTTTGAGTCCCTTTACTACGCTCATGTGTTTCTCCTTTGTTTGTTATATTTATTTTAGCATAGCCGATATAGAATTGTCAAACTGAAACTCAAGTTTTCTGATTGAATCATCATCCATATCACCTATGTCTTTATATTTTTTATCTAGATTAACAATAGTTACCATTGATCCAAGTTTTTCAATTAACTTTTCTGTCATGATAATTCCTGCTTCATCATTATCTGCTATTAGTACAACGTTGTTGAAGTACTTCTCTAATAGTCTGATTTGTGATACAGACACATTAGCACCCAGAGTTGCAACTGCTGGGAAACCTACTTGATCTAATCGTATTGCATCAAATGATGATTCTACGACATATACAATGCTTGATGTTTTAATTCTATTAAGATTGAATAGTATCTTACTTTTTGGAAGACCTGGAGTATTCTTAAACTCTTTACCCTCGATTGTTCTAGCAACAAAGCCCAGGCACATTCCTTCGTGATTATGCATTGGTACTGTAACTGAATCTTGTTTTTCTGAATATCCAAGGCTAAATTTGATCATAGAATCTTTTGTAATCTTACGACCTTCAAAATATCTAATTGCCCTAGGAGATTCCATAGCCTGATTATTTAATCTTTTAATAAGTAGTTCGTCATACTGAACAAAGTCAGGTGGACTATAAAGTGTTTTATTTATTACACTAGTAAGATCTGTTTCTTGACCCTTGCTACGAATATATCGAACTGCCTCAAAGTATGTCCTATTGGATATAGTCATAACAAACTCTTCTAAACTTTTGGTTACTTGACATCCAAAACAAAAGAACCTACCATGCTCTTTAGATATTTCTCCTGCAGGAGTTCTACTATTATTATGATAAGGACAATACACAATTAGTTCATTACCAAACTCAGCCTCAACATCTACGCCAATTCCGTTTAATACTCTTCTAATTTGCTCTTCTGTATATATGTCTGTCATTTTATTTTCCGTCTTCGTAATCTTTGTATCTGTAATAACCTTTATCAAAATCTACTTGTACTAAGAAATCACCCATAAAACCATTACGATTCTTTCTAAATACACACTCAATAATATCACTATTGGTAGCACGACCAAGAGCCATTACCCAGTCAGCATCATAAGCAATCTGTCTAGACCATGCTGTTTGACCCAGAGTAGGTGCACTACTAAGATCTTTTACATCATCTGGAGTAGCAGAGGAAATAGCAATAATAGGAACTTCTTCACTAATAGCCATAAGTTTAAGTTCTCGTGAAAGGTTCTTCATTCGTACCGTTTCATTATCTGACTTTTGATTTGGACTCATAAGTTGTAGGTAGTCTACAATAACAAAGTCTGGCTTATACTGATCAATCTTTCCACGAATAACGGAGGGTGTAACTTCACCACCATTGTCATTTGAAATAATGTGAAACTCTGGTCTGCCTGCAACCTTATTAGCATGCCAATTTTTAAGCATATCAAGTTCTACTTCACCATTGCTTAATTTTCTATGTGACCAAACACCTTCACCCATGATTGCAAAAACACGATTACGAACTTCTGTTTCAGACATTTCAAGAGAAATAATTAATGGAGACTTTCCTTGCTTCCATGCTTGCACTGCAAAGTATAAAGCCATCCAAGACTTACCAATTCCAGGGTAAGCAAGAAATACTCCAAGTTGACCTGGCATAATTCCAGAAGGTAGATAGTTATCAAATCCTGGAAGATTAGTTTTAATTCCAATTTGACCAGTCTCTTTTTGTTTTTGAACATTTTCGTAATATGCAATAGCAGACTCTAAATCTGTAGCATCAATATCACGTATAGCAGAGGTATTCTTTTTTAATTCTGAGGTCTTAGTGATAAGTTCTTCTAATGCTTTTGAACCTTCTCCACCCTGCACTTCTCCTGCTGCAGACCTCAATATATCTTTTAGACTATCATTTAAATACTCAGTCTGCAATTCTTCAAGATGATGTTTAGTTGCTCCGACACCAGATACTGGTTCAAAATCTCTAAATTTTTCTACAACTAAAGAAGCAGGGGGAACGCTACCATTATTTTCAAAGTACAGCCTAATAAAATTCCAGATATCGTTATGTGTTCTAAGAAGATTTTCTACATTTGCCTGTAGCAAAACATGCATTTGCTTATCTTCGAGTAGTGCAGATATAACCCTTGCTTCTGTATTATTCACTAAGCCACTTCCTCGCCATCGCTCTGCGCTCTTTGCGCTCTTGCAAATCTAATTGATAATCTTTTTTACCGTTGATAATCTTTTCTGCGTTGTATGCAAAATAATTCCAACTTGGTTCTTGTGCAACACTAAAATAATAATCAAGTAATTCATAGCAATTACTAATGCCATAAGATTCTATCAAGGCATCAGAAGCCCACTGCTCTACATTTAAATTCAGAGATGGCTTTTGCTCATACTTTGCTGTATGTAACTTGCTGTACCTACTAAGCAAAGCCATGCGGTCTTTGCGTTCAGCCATTATGCCTCTGCAGCCTCTTCCTGTGCTTCTTTAATCTTGTCAGTGAGTTTTTCTTCTACAAACTTGTAGACACGCTCAAATGCCTGCTCAGTAGTCTCGCCATCACGCTTGCTATCAATAACGCCAAGATCAAGTCTTAGAGATTGAAAGTTTCCAAGGTTTAGCGTATATCCCAGAGTTACATTTACTTTTGTTGAATCGTTTTCCATTACCCCACCCATTTCATAGTTTTAAATACTTTCAGACCAAACAGGAATAAACCTTCCATCTTCAGTCTTCGTATATGTAAGTATACCGTCTCCCATTCGCCTTGTCAACTCCTGGCTTGTAGGCGTACTATTATTTGTTATTAGTCCATCTTTTCTTGGTTGTCCTATATGTATACTTGCAAGTATAGCACGAATCTCTCTAACGTGGTCTTCTGAATAATAAGATCTGATTTGAAATCCAGTCTTACCACCAATACTTGAACCCACTGGTCTTGGAATGACTCCTCGTTTAATTAAACTTGGCATATACTTTCTATGACGATTAATTAATTTAGCAGTCTCAGCAACGGTATATGCTCGTTGTCTATTTTTTCTAAAGTCAGAACGCAAACATGTTTCTATTCTATCTTTATTAATATTATAAACAGTTACCATTCCAGTAGAACGTGAACTATGATATAGCCTTACAAGATCACCATTTAAAAACCAAACCTTTTGATTTCCTTTTATTACAGGCTCGTTATTGTACGCTTGGCTCTGGATTTTTCCTTTTGCAGTATCCATCTACCTTGCTCACTTTCTGAAGGAGGGTGAAAAAAAATTCTTGATCCACATAACACACAAAAGATCTCTATATGTTCGGTTGTATTGTATTGTCTATCGACAAGCATACGACCTTTGCATTTTTTGCAAAAAATCATTTCCCACCCTTAACTTTAGTTTGGTATACCAAGAATAATTAAATTAACTGCTAATGATAAATCTCCAGAAGCACCAAACCTAACTATTCCTTCTACTCTAGAAGTTGTAACTGTTTTTAAAATAACACTAACATTTTGTCCAGCAGGTGTGTTTCCAATGTTTACTGGTGTAGCAGTGGCTATTGGTTGGTACTTAAAGTCGCTTGGAAAGTCATATGAGAATGTTTTTTCGTTTCCTGCTGATACTGTTGAGTTGTTTGCTACCTCAACATACCCGCCAATCATACGAGCCTCAGATGTTTTTACGCTTTGTTTTCCTGCGCTTACGGTATCTACCGTTGTGTAGTTGTAGGTTGCTGAAGAAACCTGTGTAGACAGATCATTAATAGTATCAGCCAACTGATAGATGTATGTAACATCTAAGGGTTGTCCTCGTTCTGGTAGCGGTACTTTAGCCATTATCTCTCCATTATATCATTAGATCGTATGCATTGCAGGGTTATAAACCAAAAGGTTTACAGAATCTCTTGTTATTGGTTCACCCTTTAAGTAAACTTCTATTGTTACTCTATTTGGTGCTTGTGTTTGATCTACACCATTAATATAAAACGTAGTTGGATGAACAAGATTAATGGAATTACCAGAGATTCTTTGAACATAATTCCAGTCTCCATTTCCTGCAGCCCTACTCCACTTTACCCAAACATCATAATCTTTAGCCTGACGAATTACCTGAGTGCCTATTTTAATAGTAACTGTATCCCATGCAACAGTAGTTATTCCTGAAGAAACAATGGTTATGTTTCCAGGAACATAAATATATTCTGGATCAAGCGTTACTATTGGTGACCAGTGTGAGGTTCTGTTTTTATCTTCAGAAATAATTCTATATCTTATATCATATTTTTCTGTAGTACTATTTATTGTTGGAAGATTATCTTGTTCAACTTTAACCTTTTTAATAGTTTCATTTTCCATTATGTTACCCCAATTGAAAATCTAAATTCAATATAATTACTTGTATTTGGTGACTTAATAATTGTTTCTGCACCGTCAGTCTTAATTACTGAGTATCCTGTTAAGCCATATAATGGGTTAACTGTTGCTACGTTTTCTAATCTAATGGCATCCAAAGCAATGTAGTAATCTTCAGATGGAACTCCACCATCAATAACACATGCATAAATTTTAACAACTGTTACGGCGTTCCAAGTAAAGTTTGCGCTTGTATATAATTCCTGTAGTTGCTTAGTAACAACAAAATATCTATTTGTTGAAAAGTCTTGAACATCTTCTGGATTCCCTGATGTTCCATGATTTATTTCTGCTTCAAACCTTGCAAACCCAGTAGGTGTTGATGCATCTGTATCTGCAAAATCTACTAATATTCTAATTGTTTCTGGTATTGCTAAAGAGTCTCCATCTTTATTTACTAAAGAAAATGCTAGTTTTAGTTCATCAGTTGGAGAGTTTCTTGTAAAGTCTACATTTGCTCCAGTTAAATGGATATGATTTGATCCAGGCTCTATAACAAAGTGATCTGCTGCTGGACCACTTTCTTCATTAATTGTAAGATCTGAGTCATCGCCTTGAATAAAAATTGTATTATTTAAAAATCTACATCTTTCATATCTTGCTGAACGAGCAGGCTTGTAAAAAATAGAGTTATCTGCATTTGTTTGAAATACTGATTCTGCAATAGCAATAACATTGTCATCATTTGGATCGTCAAGTGGTGAAGAATAAGAAGGGATTGCAGTTGCAGCCGATGCTGTATGATGTTGCCAGTTTTCTGCAGTTGTAAAAGCAAAAACTGTTTTACTGTCATATGCTCCAGCGGAAGGGTTAGATCCTGCTGAGTATAAACCAACCTCTGTAATCTCATATCTTTCTTCTGTTGGTAGTTCTGCAGTTAAAACAATTTTATTAACACCATTTTCATTAACAAACCCTCTGGATGAAACTGGTATTCTAAACATTTCAAAATCAAGGGCTTCCTTTGTGGCAAAATTACCAGGGGTGTCTTCAAGGTCAAGTGGGGTAGGACCACAGCCAACCGCTATAAAAGAAGCATAGGCAGGAGCCTGTCCAAGCATATATTTTCCTATAATGCTTTTACCAGTGTTAGTTATCATGACGTGATTTCTCCAAATTCCGCTTCATATATTGTACCACTTACCGTAATTTCTATCTCAATCTGCTCATCTTGTTCAACATTTACAGCCTCAATTACTAGGTTTCCATTTGTAGAATCAATATATATGTGATTTCCATTAGGACCAGTGCCAACTTTTGGTATCTTATTTTCAAGTTTAATAGGAAAATTAGCAAAATACTTATCAGATGTAGCCTGAACACTAAGTATATTATTAGGGTTATATTGCTGCTGAATAGATGAAAGGTTCTTGATTGGCTGATAAGAAACTTGCTGACCATTAATAATATCATTACGAGCAATATTGATTAACTCTTGCCCACCAATATTTTCAAATATAAGATCAGTCATTACCTCAATTGGTAATTCATCATCATTAAATAAAACTGTATCAATTGGTGCTGTTTTTACTGGAGGAGGTGGCGGAAGCGCAGCAGCAACTGAAGCAGTTGTTATGTCTGCTGGAGTTATTGGTGTAGCACTTGTATATCCGCCAGAATATGTACTTCCTCCGCCACTATCTGTAGTAGTTGTAGTAGTTGTTGTAGTACCAGTTTCAGTGGTACTTGCTGTTGTTGTGGATGTTGTTGTTTCATCTACTTTTGTTGTTTCTTGTGTTTGAGGAACTAGTGGTGGTGGCACGTCAACTTTTGGCGTAGGTGCTTTTGGTGGTGTTGAAACTTTGGGTGGAATCTTTACAGTTGTTCCAGCCCATATCATGTTACCGCCTTGATATTTAGCCTGTTCTGTAAATTTAGGATTTGCTGCTAAAATTGCTTTAACTGTTGTATTGTTTTCTTTTGCAATAGATGAAAGGGTATCTCCTCTTTCAACAGTTACTTTAATTGGTGCTGCTGGCGCAGGTACAACTGCAGCCTTTTGTACGCTTTGTGGAACGTAATCTTCACCACCACCATCAATCATATTTCCATAAAATCTCATATTATACCTCACTCAAATATGCTGTCATATTTGGTCCGTCAGTTCCTCTAGAGTATTCAATATTATATACTACAAATCTACTTGTATCAGAAGAAACAAGATCAAGACCAGTAGAGTCTTTATAGTTAAGTGTAACTATATCTCCAAGTTGAAGAGTTGGGATAGAAAACATATTAACACCAACAGATTTTTTAGGATGCATAATCTTATTAATAATCCACCCCATTAAGGCATTAGCATCATCATCTGTTTGAACATATATACTGTCGATTGTAAAATCATTCTTTCCATAAATCATTCTGCTTTGTCTAATTTCATCATATTTAGCCTTTTCAACTAAAGGAGAAAATGCTAAAGTGCTACCTACAAACTCTGGATCTGACAAGTTTCCACGCTTTTTAAAGTACTCATCTACAGTTAATTCATGAGTGGTGTCTTGTGTAAATGTTATACCCTGAATTCTTAAAAAGTTACCAGTAGTTTCGTCAAGACTTAAGGCTTTATCTGTAGCATTAAATATTAAAAACTCTGCTCCATATGAGTCTGCTTTAAATCCAGAGGTAGTGTAGCCTTTAATTCTGTTAAAGGTTGGAGATAGTTGTGCATATAGTGCTGGGTATGCACGATCATATTTAACATCAAAGTATGCACACTCACGCATAATTGATCCAAATTCTTCAAAATACATATTGTACTTAGGTGGCTCCTGTGCACTAATACCAGATAGGTATGTTGATTGAATAATACCACTCATTGCATATTTTCTAAATGATTCGTTTGCATTAATTTTGCCATCTGAAAGAGCAGAAGATAATGTTTCTCCAACTGTAAATACGCTATTTTGAGAATAGTTTTCTGAAAGTGCATAAATGTTTTCAAACATAACTCTTGATGATCCACGAGTAAACAAAGCCATATTGTTATAAATTGGAAGTGGATCTGTATCGTCTACAACCTTAATAAGTTTATTATTAATGTATAAATAGAACCTTCTAGTTTTTCCAATATCTTGATACTCTACTGATAAGTCATATACGGTTGGATTGTCTTCTCCAGACATTCTATATTGTCCAGTAAATCTTCCATCGTCTACAAGTATCTTTGAAAGACCACCCCAAAGTTTAATTGGTATTGCATTATTATTTGAAGAATCTTTTTTAACCTTATAAAATACAATATTATTAATAGACTTTTCAGCCTCACCTTTTGTATTTAACTTTAGATAAGAGTTAATATTATCTTCAGTTAGTGCAATAATTTCAAAATAATATCCATTGTTTGTTTCTGGATTAAGCAATACTGCTAAGCCACCTGAACCTCCACCAATATTAACATTTTGATCTGGCTGTGTTCCAGAAGCCTGATAGTAGGTTGTACTACCTATTGGAGTTTGTGTTCTACTTGTATTGTTTTCTATTTTACCAATAATTCTAACCCTTGTGCCAAAGTGTTTGTAAGCATTATTTAATGACTTATATACATAAGAAACAAAGTTGAGTGGCGTATCTGTAGTTTTAAATGATGGACCATTCATAACTAATGCTGATGACTGAATAGTTCCAGTTTCAGTGCTCTTTAAATTATTTACCTGTGTTTCTGTTAAATAATTATTTGACATAAAGTTTTTTATAATACCATTACGAGTTGTTTGTCTGGCAAGAACATTGTCAACACCTGCTGCGCCAAGCGTAGTTGATGGATAGGTAACATCTTCATCTAACTGTGTTGTAAACATGTATCCCGCTTGCATATTACATCCACGAACATAGTCATTATTAGACCAGTAATCGCTAATACCTGCTGTATGTTCAACTATCGTTGTTCCAAATTGACCACGACCATGGTCTACTACAGCACCATTTTGTAGCCTTGTTATGCCATCGACTGTTTCATAGTATGGTGTTGTATATATTCTTATTAGTCCCGTTGGATAAATTTTTCCATTAAATGGTATTGATGCAAAATATCTTTGGTACTCTTGGTTACTGCTAATCCAGACATTGCCTACCCCAGTTATACTAAACTCTGCGGCATCATACTTTATTACTTCACCATTTGAATATAGATACCCATTGTATCTTGTTATCCAATATATATTTTCTCCAAGATCAATCACATTATTTGTTATAGCATGATTGACTACTGTTGGTGCTACCGCAGGAATAATAGAGTTTAGTGGCATTGCTCCTAAAACATATGCTCCTTGCTTAGATGCAATTTCATTTATTGTTTTAGTATTTTCAGTTCCAGATACTTCCCAAAGCAAAGATGGTTTATATATCCAAGTTTTATTTTGATCAACCATGCTGGACTGTCTAATGCTTCCGTATGATCTTTGAATATATCTAGTTGTATAGTTTATCTTTCCATCGTTATAAATCTTTTTATCTTTTGATGCAATAGATATAATATTAGGAAGATTTCCAGATGTAGAATTTTCAATAACGCCAGTATCTGTTTGATTATTTGATCCAGACAAAACGAAGTCTGTTGATCTCTGATCTACTGTTGGCATTAAATAGTCTTTACTCATAACTACAAAGTTATTGTATTCATCAAAAAACATTGCTGTCTGAGTGGCAAGTGCCAATTGATTTAAAACTTGTGCAACATTTTGATCTGGAGCAACAAAAAAATATGGAATGATTGGGTCTGACTCTCCAGTAACACGTCTAAAGGTATAGTTTGTAAAACCAATATAATCAAGAAGTGTTGTTATTGCATAACTTAAAGATGTTTGGGTAGTTAATAGTCTTGGTGCTGACATAGATTCTAAGAAAAAGAAAAAATCTCTTAACTGGATAGATATTGTTCCTGCAGTTACATCTGCTTGTGGAAAACCCTCTGAGTATAAAGTTTTGATAGGAACATAATAATCAAACCCATTTACACCTAAGATTACTTCATAAAAATTAAATTTGATGTTTTTTCTTACATATTCTGAAACAATGCTTGAAGAATTTTGATCATTAAATGCTTGGTCATCATCAAACAAAGATATCTCTCCGTTAGATGCAAGCAACTGTCCAACTGGCAAAGATGTAATCCCAATATCAGAAAGTGTTTTAGTAATTCTAAAGTCAGTAACTTTATCAGAAATATCAACAATTAATCTTGGAGACATCTCAATTAAATCAAAAGTAGAATCAAACTTATTCATAACATCAACGACTATACGCATTCCACGTATATATTGGAATTCTCTATAAGTTACGTCTCCGTCTATATCATTGTCAAATGAGTCTGGGGATGTTAAATCAGTTACAAAATTAGTGTTATTTGCTACCTCTTCTGAACCTAACTGCCATCCATACTGTGGTGTAAATGTTGCATAGTCTCCATTAGTCCAGATATAGAATGTTCCACGATCCCCTTCGTTTTCAATAACAAGGTAGGCATAACCTTCTACGCTTGTTTCTGGAAGCAATGTGTCTGAAGATAGTGTTTCTGCAAATACAAAAGAAGACTGATACTCTTCTGGAATAATTAAACCATATTCAAGTTCAACGTATCCATCTGTATCTATGATTGGTTCTCCCGATGCTCTTGTGTCATTTTCTCTAAATGAATATGCATCTACCCAACTATTACCCTTAAGGTACTGAACCTTCCATCTTGTGGGAGTTGTTTTATTTGCAGTTCCAAATAATGGATCTGCTATTGAAGAAGTTCCATTAATAAATGGACCTAAATTAACATCACCAATGTTTGTCTGCATTTTAATAATAATTCTATTGGTTGGAACGTTTTCTTTATATACAACAAATGGAACAGCATCATCAATATAGTACAAGCCATTAGAAATATTTTTAGCAATGCCTCTTTCAATATTATTTTCTGTTCTATATGATGTCCAATACTTAAACTCATCATACCTAGAAGGCATATAATATCTTGGTCTTTGTGCCATTGATGCACCAGAGTTTGCTAAAAATTTATTATTAAAATATAGTGGTTTATTAATACCTGATCTAGGTCTAAATGGCTTTAAGCAATCTTCTAAAGAATATATCATCTTCATCTTATCTTTAGTTGATGTAAATAACTGAGGCACATTTGAATTTGTAAAACCACCATCAATTACTACATCGGCATCTGTTGCTCCAGTAAAATAATTTCCAGCATCTAGTTGGTCAAAATCATTTGGTAGTGTAAAATATTGTGAAGAACTGTCTAATGGTCTATACCTATAGTTGCCAAGTTTATAAATATTGTCTGGCATATTCATATTCCACTCAGCCAAAACTAATGACTGAAGTCTAACTGTTGCAGATGTTTCTAGGTGTGTCTTTAGCGCTTCATTTACAAACACTTTAGACCTCTTCCAGCGTTACCGAAATATTCCAAAGATCATGGTTACCACCACCACGTTTTACGACAGTATAGTTGAAGTCAGCAAAGTATACCTGCATAATTTGATTATATTGTGCTAGATGACCATAAGCAGCACTATCTTTACCAAAGTTATTATATTTATCATATGCCAAATACATCCAGAATGGACCCTTATGGTTTTCATACCAATCCAATAACTCTACTCCACCTGCTCCACCATCTGCTGTGTACTCTTGACCAGCAACATTTTTATATGGTGAAGCACCAGTTGTTGGATTAAAATCTGCTGGTAAATGAAAACCTCTAGATGGCAATAGATTCCAAGATAATGACATAGTTAACTTGTCGGCAATATGATAAGACCTCATCCTACCATTGATGGTTCTTTGACGTTGTTCTATTCTTACTGGTTTAAATTGAAGTTCCCCTCGATTATGGTCAGAAAGTATTAAGAACTGGTCTAGAAGGGCTTCATCAGCCCCCTCTGGGGCATCTACGCCTATTTCATAGCCTGTTGGTACATAAACTCCATCTACCAAGGTTCCTGCGTTCTCAGACCAAAGTAAAGCCTGTGGGCGTTGATATCTACGACGACCTGTTAAATATGCTGCGGTAGCCATTATCTTTGTCCTCTAATTCTCTGTGAATCAATATACTTAATCTGACCCATTACTGCTCTAGCAATATCGTTAGAACTTGCATTTGATTGTGGAACTGTAATTCCAATATTATAATTATACATGGTCGTAGAACTGTCTGAAACTGTTGTTGCTACAGATGTTATTGTTGGCATCACTACAGATGAATTATTAGATGAATAAACTGCTGGAGTCATATCTTCAATCATTGAAGGGAACTTAGAATTATTCATCTGATTAAGCATTGGACCAAATCTCTTGGTTGCAGCCTTATTCATTACAAACTCTCCAGGGGTAAGCATTGCTGGAACTGAATCAGATCCAACTCTACCACCTGCAGCAAAATACTTAGGAACCATTCCGCCATAGTTCATTGGCATAATCTTTCCACCATACATTTTCTTTTGTGTACTACTACCGCCACCTCCACTGCTTGTATAAACAGTATTAACAATATTTGTTGTTGTAATAATTCTATTTACATTTTCTGTAAGGGTAATAGTCTTACTCTTTAGTGCCTGCCAAGAAGCAAGAATTGCTGCTGTGTTTTTAGCAGACTTACTTGTTTCTGCTTCAACAGCCTTCATTTTAGACTCTACAGCAGTTAATTCTGTATTAATAATTACCCACTGATCTTTTGTCTGACCTTGGTAAGTAATGCTCTTAATAAGTGCATCAGTTTGTTTCTCATATTGCTCTTTAGCAAGAGTTGCTTTTTCAAGAGCCTGTTGTGCTGGTACTAAAGATTCACGTTGCTTCTTATCTATATCAAATTGATAATCTCTAATCTTTTTATTAATTGGCTCACGAAGAAGTTCTTTAGCATAAATCTGATCTTGTATAGCAAGGATCTGTGCTTCAATAACTTGACGTTGTTGTTCTAGTGCAAATGTTTGTTGACCAATTTGGAACTGACGCTCTTCAATTTGAACCCTTGTCATTCCGCTAACTGATACTGCACCAATCTCTGCTTCTCGTGCAGCAGCAAGAACTCCAGATGATCTACGTGATGCAGCCTCTGCAGCCGTTGCCCTCATTTCTTGAGCAGCAGCAGCGGCGGCGGCAATATCTCCTTGACTTAATGCATCAGCAAGTGTAAGTCTTTGTTTTTCTTGTGCTGCAATTTCAGAGTTAAGTTGTGAAATTTTTGACAAGGCTTCTTCTTGGGCATCATATTTTTTATTAATGCTTTCTTCTGCTCTATCAATAAGTCCTAAAGTATTTGAAAGAATGTTAGATTCATCACTTAAGTTTGCAAGCGGTCTATCAAAATTAATATCAGCAGTTCTATTTAAGGTATCAATCTGTGCATTAAGATTATCTATTATTCTTGCTCCATAGACAGTGTTATATTCTAGGTCATACTGAAGGTTGCCAATTTTATCTTGATAATCACTAATAACTTTTTCTGCTGCATCTATTGCTGCTGTTTGAGCATCTATCTCTTTTGTTAGTTCTTTATATGCTGGAGCAGCGTTTCTTTCTTGTTCAACAAGTGCTGATTGTGCATCAAAATAATCCATTGCCGCACCAAATGAATCTTGGAATATTTGGAACTGACCCTCTCTGGTTTGCATGTTAAGGTCTTGCTGTAAGTCTTTAACTGCCTGTGCTGCAGCCTTAGCATCAATAGCCATTTTCTTTAACTCTTCAGAACTAATGTCTTTTCCATTTATTGCTACGGCAAGTTCGGCATCTGCAACCATTTCAATTGCTTGTGCAGCATCTATTCCAGCAGCCTTTAGTTTCATAAATGCATTCCACTGAGCCTTTGTAGAATCTACAGTTTGTGATTGTGTAAGTTGGTATTCTCCAATTACTGCTTCATCAAATGCTTCTTTAAGAGCCTTGCCTTGTGCAGTTAATACTGGCTGACCATTTTTAATGGTCATATATGTTTTACGAGTCTTATCGTCCATTTGATTAATAAAATCAAGGAACTCTCTATTCATTGCTCCAGGTGCTTGGTTCATAAGGTTTTGCATTACTCCACCAAATTGAGTTAATCCTTTGCCTTTTGTAACCTTGAGCAGTTCATTAATTCCTCCAGTAGCATTAATTGATGCCTTACGAACCATTTTCAGTCTATTTAAAATATCATCAAGTGTTGTATCTCTTGAGCCTGTGTCTCCACCTGTTCCACCTGTACCGCCAGGAATAGCGTTTGGATCTACCTTCCCTTGTCTTCCAACAAGGTCAGCCTTTGCTGCATCCATGTACTTCTTCTTTTGTGCAGCGGCACCCCTACCTCTAAGTTGAGTAATTCCTTGTGCAGCAAGATATGCAGACAGTACATTTCTATCTCCAGCAGCAACAAAGTCAACAATCACACTCTTATTAATTGTTTTAGAAGTACCAACCAAAGTTGTCCATAACTTATCAAATTCTGCAGATGTCATATCTCCAGTAATGCCTAAATTAAGAAATGCCTCTTTGGTTAATTCTTCTCCAGTTATTCCTGCTAATTTTTCAGTTATTGCAACAACTTCTTTTATTTGTGTTGCTCCATCATCATTAACATCAATAGTAATTCCATACTTTTGCTGCATATTAGCAAGAGTTGCAATAGCATTCATATTTTTATCAAAATTCTTTGGATCTTTATTTAAGATATCCATAAAGATTGGAAGATTTGTATCTGTTACTCCAGCCTTCATAAGTAATTGCATTACTAGATTTGCATTTTCACTACCTTGTGTTTCAACAAGAACTGTAAACTGGCTTTCAAGATTTTCGTTATTTGCAAGTTTCATTATAGTTACTGGGTCAAGTGAACCACTAGCAAACTGAACTTGTAGCATTGCCTTAAAGTCTGCGTCTTTTATTCCATCCATGGCTTTCTTTGCTTCATCAGCAAAAACCTTCATAGGTCCTTCTTTATAGAGCGCATCTATTGCTGCATTAATTCCTTTTGTAAATATTTCTGGACCAAAAGCATCTTTTTGTGCAATAAGAAGATTTAGGGCTTCAGCATTTTTAGCATTTAGAGTATCAAGTGCTGCTTTTCTTTCTGCTTCAATTGTTTTAATTTCAGCATCTGTTTTAGCCATTTTAACTTTAATGTCATATTGTTTATTAAGTGAGTCGACAAGACCATTATTCATTGTTACTTGCTCTAAACCAAGTTGAAGTGCTGCAGCACCTAGTTCAGCATTTACTTCTCTACGTTTATTTTGATCTGATAGTCCAGCGGCAACGCTTGCTGATCCTGCTGCAGTAAGAGCAGTTCCACCAGCAAGTAATCCTGCACCTGGAAGACCTCCTGCAGCAAGCGCTGGAACACCTGCTGCTGCCATAAGCCCACCAACTGCTGCAGTAATTCCTCCACCAATAACTTGACCAACATTGGTAAATGTTACAGTGCTAACTGATTGTTCAAGGGCAGTCTTAAAGAAATCAGCCTGTCTATTCATTGATTCCTGCTGAATTGCAAGAGTGATCTTAAGTGGATCTGTTGCAAGGTTTTCGCCATTAGGTCCAAGAAGAGTTGTTAATTTTCCACTAATAATTGCTGGAATTTCATAACTCTTTAATTCTTCACCAAGCGCTGAGGCAATACTTCTTGCTTGATCAGTTGTTATAACTCCTTGAACAATTGCATAAGCAAGGCTATTAGAAATATTTGTACCAATTTGTTGAATTCCTTGACCAGACTTTGCTTGCTTTTCGATATCTGCTAAAAGATTTTTACCAAACTCACTACCAAGAATGTTTTGACCAAATTTTCTTTGTACTGCATCTTCTCCAGTTAAAACATTTTGTCGTTTTCTGTTTGCCTCTTCTGTAGCGCTTACAGTTCCAGTAGTTTCTGCAAGACTTTGAAGTTTATCAGATGTCATATTCATAGACTTAGCAAGATCAACTCCAGCCTTTCTAGCCTTTTCAACATCTTTAGCCATCTTTATAAATACTCCGCCAACAACAGCAATGGCTGCAATGGCTGCTACCCAAGGATTTGCAAGCATAGGAAGAAGCATTGTTATACCCTGCAAACCAAATACAAATGGCATAATCTTTTGTGCCATCTCTCCAACTTGACCACCAGCAAATGAGGCAGCAATTGTTAAACCACTCATTGCTCCAATTCCAACGCCTGCCTTTGAACTGAACTGAGTTAGTTTTTCTTTTGTTGTCATCTGAGCCTTTGTAGACTCTTCCATAGATGTAGTAAGTTTTCTTTCTGCTGCTATCCTACGCTTGGCTTCCTTTAAACTTATTTTTTCTGTTGCTGCTATTAATTGTGCACGAGATAGTTGTGCTGATTGTGATACCGCTCCAACTGTAGTGCTTCCAGTTTTTTGTCCTGTTGGAATACCCTGCTCGGCTCCAGCAATTCTAATCTTGCCAAGACCTGGAATAAATGCTGGCTTTCCACTACGAATTGCATTTGTTGTTTTTTTATTAAGAACTGTTTCGCCCTTACCGATAGCAACTTGTCTTCTATCCCCAATTCCTCCACCAACTACACCTACAGATGTTGGCTTTGCTCTACCAGTTTGACCATCAACAACTCCAGTCTTAGTTCTTGATTTCTTTGTAGGGGTTATGTCTGCCAAAGTCTTCATTGGTTGTGAATAGAAATTACTCTTTGAGCGATACTCTAGTCCTGCAAGCACAGCCTTTGCTTGATATGAATTAGGATTGATTGAGGCATCATATCTAGCAACAGCACGTAGTGTTTCTGCTGCTCTAGCATTTGTTGGATGTGTTCCAGACTGCAACTTCTTAAGTTCATTTCTATCAATTCCCATTGACTTAAGTTGTTCGTCAGACATTCCAAGTAGATTTTGACCAAGTTTGCCCTTTACAGTATTTAAGTAATTATTTACATATCCTAAATCTGCTACTAGGTTATTAGCCTTCCACTCTTTAACTCCAGCACTTCTTACTTCTTGAATGTGAGATGCTTGAACATTAAATAAATTCTTTTCTTGTTGTGGTGTTAAAACAATGCCTTGTCTTCTTAAGACTTCCTTAATGGCACGAGTCTCTGACATAAATCCTGATTGAGACTGCTTGGCAAGATTTCTAATTGATGATGGTGCAGATGTTCCAGTTGATGAGCCTCTACCAATAGAAAGTCTTCTATCAAGTTGTGAAGCAGTCATTGGGCGACCACGTTCAACATTTCTATCTAAAGCATTTACAATTTTTTCTGTTTGATATCCATCTGCAAGAAGTTGTTCAATTTTTTTCTTAAGAGCAAGTGCAGTTTTTTGACTTGTTGTAGGATATGTTTTACCACCAAATGACAACATTCCGTCTGCAGTAACTGTTGCTTTATTTCCTTGCATTCTTGCAAGCAATTTTGCACTTCTTGCTGCAAACGCTTCATTGCTTTCTTGTGTTACTCCAGATAAACCTAGGACAAGTCTATTTACTTGGCTTGGGTTAGTATTAAGAACCTGTGCTGAAGGTCCGCTTAGATCCATCTTTGGTTGGAACTGTGGAGAATTAGCAAATGGTTGTGCATCTCCAGTTCCAGTTCCAAATGCTTGTAGTTTTCCACTAAGCATTGCATCAATAATTGGTTGGAACTGTGGATCTTGTGCTATATCTGTTGGTATTACTGCTTCTCCAGGCATCAATACTGCAGGAACATTATCTTTTCTTCCACTGCCTGGAACAGATGCTGTTCCTCTAGCAAATTTCTTTGGAGCGCCACCCTTACCTGGCATCATCATGCCTGGGTTTGCTCTAGCAAAGTTTGCGGCTGCTACTGTGGCATCAATATATGCTTGACGAAGTAATCTAACTGCAGATGTTTCTGCTGTAAATGATTGGGTTAATCTTGTGTGTGCCTGGTTAAGAGATGCAGCAACTGTTGCAGCCTCAAGTTGCTCTGCATTCATATATCCAGTTTGCTCTGCAAGAATCTTTGTATTACCACCAAGTTTTAAGAATCCACCACGAAGAGCAAGGAATAGTTTAATAATATTTGCTACACCGTTGGCAAGCAAACCAAATGTCATCAACAATGTTGGACCAATAATTCCAACAAGGGTAGAGGCAATTACAATAAACTTCTTTGTTCCATCTCCAAGGTTGTTAAACTTATCAAGAAGGTTTCCAATAGTTTTAACAATTGGTGTAACTGCTTCAAGGAATGTCTTTCCAATTGGAGCAATTGCTAATTTAAGTTCTTCTACTGCTGATTTAAACTGTGTACCAACAGCATCTTCTACTGTTTTTAATTCTCTTTCTGACAATATTGCAAGTTGTTCAACAGATGCTCCAGCAAGTTGTAGTACCTTGCTTGCTTGTGTACCGTCTTTAGTTACGTTCTGAAATAGTGTAGACAAACGTGAAAATTGAAACTTACCAAATAACTGTTCAATTGCACGAGCACGATTAAGAGGATCAAGTGTATCAAGCGCTCTTGCAAAGTCAATAACTGTTTGTCTTACATTTCCTTGATTTCCTTCAACGATTGCCTTAATATTAATTCCATATCCCGCAAGCATTTCAGATGCTTTTTTAGTTGGATTAATTAATGATGCTAAACCAGACTTAAGTGCGTTAGCACCTTCTGATGCATTAATTCCACCTTCCTTCATTGCTGTTAGGAAGAATGCTAAATCTTCTACATCTCCGCCAAGTTGCTGTACAACTGGTCCAGCCTTTGGAATTGCAATTGTTAAATCTTCAATAGATACAACAGTTTGGTTTTCAACTGCGTTAAGGAAGTTAATCTTTTTTGCTAAATCTTCTGCTGCTATACCAAATGCATTTGTAATTGATATAGTTGTTTCTAGGGCTTGTGTTTGTTCTACCCCGCCAAGAACAGCAAGTCTATTTGCTTCTGCTACTTGTGCAGTAAGGTCCGCACCCTGTTTACCCATTGCTGCAGCCTGTGAAGCAAGTTCCATAGTCTTAACTGCAGAAACTCCATATTTTGTAAACTCTTTAGCAAGAGCCTCAATATCTGCAAGAGCCTTAGTTGTTTGATCTGTTGTTGTAAACATGTCACCATAAACACGCTTAAACTTAATAGCCTGTGCTTCAAGATCCATAAATGTTTTTGCTGCTGCTGTACCAAAATATGCAAGTGGTACTGTAAATCCAACCATCAACTGGCGACCAGCCCACTGGGTATTCTTACCAAAGTTTAGAAGATTGGTAGAACCCTGCTTAACTAACTGATTAAATAATGCTTGTTTCTGTGCTGCTAAGGCTGTTTTTGTGGCGTAATCATTCATATCCAATGTTCTTGGTGTGATTGCCATTGCCTTCATTGCACCAGATGCATCACGACCCATCTTAATATATTGAGTCTGCATCTTCTTGACACGCTCTTCGGCTACCTTGCCAATTGTGTCAAACTCTTGTCTAAATAACTTTCCGAATGTCTTAGTAGATCCGCCTGCATAACGGAAATACTCACGCATAGAGAGTTTATTTTTCTCCAGTGCGTGAGTAAACGACTCCGTTGAAGTTCTTACCAACCCCATCTGGGCAGAGAATTTGCCAGTGGCATTAATAGCGTTTAAAAGATTAGTCTGTAGATTCTTTTGTGCTGCTGCTGAGGCTGCACTATTCTTTGCTACAGAAGAATGGAAGTTGGCTAATTGACGCTGTAAGTTTTTAAGTTCTGCCAGTGCCGCTGACGTATCAATATGTACGCCAATATTAGCATTTACATCAGCCATTCATTTACACCTCTTTTAAGTATTAGTTGTTTGCAAGTACTGTATTTAAAAGAGTATTTGCGTCTGTTAGTTTAACTCCAGAAGCGGCTTCAATAACTTTGTAAACTGTTGGGAGATCTAGGATCTCTTCTAGTTTGTTGATATCTTTAGACAGGTCTGGACTGTACTGCTCCATTGCAATTTGTACACATTCAATAAGAAGAGTCATTGACTTCTCGTTATCTTCTGCCACCCCTGCTACTTGTTCGAACTTCTTCATAAATGGACGGAGCAAAGAGATCTTAAGTGGACGTACCTTAATCTTTGAGCCATCCATAAGGGTAAGTTCTGTGCCCTCATGTACGGTTGTTGCCATGTATTTCCTCCTATATAGGTTAACTCAATTATAGCATAAACAGGCTATTTTGTTAAGTTTTCGTAATCTAATCCCATTCCAATACCAAACCCTAACTTCTGGGCTTTAGGTCCTTGTAAGGATAGAATATCATTTGAATCGTTGGTCTGACCTTTACTAAATACTCTTGCTTTCATGTCTTCCCATTCCTGCTGCCCCTTGCCTTTTCCAGACTCTGCATCTAGGTCAACTCCTTGAATAGCAGCCATAAATTTCTTTTCTGCATAATCTAATTCTCTACTTACCTCTAGTGTTGCCATGAGTTCTGGCATAGATAGTGATAATTCTAATTCATGATAGTCTTTCCAAATACCCAACAAAAATACCTCTGACTCTAATTTAGCAAGGTCTAGGTCATCCCAACTAGAACCGCTTTCTACAGCCTGATCTTTTACTGGCTCTTCAGATTTTTTGTTAATTCTAATTCCAGCAGATACATCTAAAACCTTATAAATTGTTGGCATGTCTATGCTATCTTCAACATCTTCTACGCTTCCAGATATTGGTGGATAGTATTGCTTCATACATACACGAACACACTCTACTAGGGCTGCTATGGCTTCATCATCATTTTTAGTTACCTTGACATTTTCAAATGCCTGCATAAATTCACGTAAATACTTAATCTTTAATGGCATTATTTCTAATTCTGTACCATCAAATAAATGTATTATTTCACTTTTATATACTGTAGTTGCCATAGAAATTCTATTCTACCATAAAACAACAAAGCCCACATCCGAAGACATGGGCTCTGATGTATAGTTAAACTATTAAGACAATAGGTCTCCGAAGGTACGATCAACGATCTTACCATATGAGCCTGAAGTATCTTCTGGTAGCAAACGGAATGATACTTCAAACATTGAAGCCTCATCACGCTTTGCTGAAACTGTTACGTTTTCGATTGACAAAGCACGGTATGCTGTGTAGACACGCTCCACGAATGGAGAATCTACGCAATCACCTGTACCAGGACCGACTGCAACAATTCCACGCTCTACTGGACATTCGCCAATATCACCTGCAGATAGGTTCAAGACCTGACCTGAGTGAGTTGACTTTGAACCAGTTAGTTCGTCTGAACTGAATGCCAACGCCAAGAGAAGATTCTCTAGTGTTGCCTCAGCAAAAGCAGTTGCAAGATTAACCTGCATGCCTTGCTTATAAAGTTTTGCAACGTCAAGAATTTGGTCTACCTGGACTTCACCGAAGTCTGGTTGGAACTGCATTTCTAGACCGTTCATGGTGTAACCTACGTTTGTGTAATCCGCATCGTTTGAGAGTGTTTCTCTAAAAGATACTTCTGTGCTAAACGGCTCCAGGGTTGCTGGAGTTAGGGTTGTGTCTGCAACGAAAAGTGCTGCTGCACCAACAATAATGTTGGACGACGTTCCACGACTGTATGCCATATATTCACCTCTTCCTTAAGAATAGATATTAAGTTGTACGGCGTTTGTGTTTCCTCACCATAATTATAACAGCATTTTTATGTGTATCTTTGGGACGTTCCAAGGGTATCTGTAGTATGGTAGTCATACTCTATGACCAATTTATTCAAAAATAGTGTTCGTGCTGAGGCTAACTCGGCTATATCTCTTGCCTCATCTGCCTGATAAACCTTAATATTATGAAACATTACATTTTTAGTAATAGCATTGCCATTTTCATCTTCTATGTCATTAACGGATAGCCAGGCGTTTAGATCTTGGGCTGCTGAATCTTCTCTATCTAGACACTCAATAATTACCCTGGTCGCATCAAAAAGTTTGGTCAAGTCTGGGGCATAAATAAAGTATACAAGTTGCTCTCTTTTATTTCTATAAAATGCATTTGGTCTAAATCTAATAAGCCTATCAAACATAACTACTATAGCATTTGGGTTATTTTTAATATAAACGCTATCATTATAAATGTCTTCTATATTAATTGGGCTTTGTGCTGGGAAAAATGGTTGAAATGGGTTAGGTCCATCTGGAATCAAACCAAACTCTTTTAACTCGCTGTTTATATAAGCATTAAGAAATGTTGGGGGGAAGCCAGTCTGAGCATAAGTATTTAAAGTCATAGGTCTATTCTACACCAATCTTTGCATTTGCTATCCACCTAAATCCAGTATCGACTCCTTTAGATTTACCCAGTTTTGATCCAGCCTTAAAGTTCTTCTTATATAGAACTGGCTTCTTTATATAATCGTAAATTCCACTAGCACGTAAAAATGATTGCTTAAAATATTTAAGAATAAACTCATCTATTGTTCTTTCAAATGATCCAGCAACATACTCTCCGCCTGGGTTTCTCACTGTTACTGGATTCTTGGTAAAGATAGTCTCTCCGCCTTGTTCAAAAACCAATACTGAAGATTTCTTGGGTGTTATAGTTACTGGTATGCCGTTTTCCATAATGCTTGCTTTATTATAAAATGGAACATTTGAATCTTCTTTTAATGTTCTAGATTGTCTAAACTTTGAGTTAAATGTTAAACCAAGATTACTAACTGTATAGTCTATGTCAAATAGTCTTGCGCTAGGGCTTCCTGTTTGGTACCACTCGTACACATGGTGTAGGGCATTAGGATTACCTTTAGCAGAAACATCTACATATGCAGCCATTGCTTGTATTGTTCCTGCACCAAGATTTTTTAAAAATACTGACTTACCTTTTTGCACACCATCTAAAAATCCCATAGAGTATTTAATAATATTACCAACCTGAGATTCAAATTGTTTTGAGTTTGTTGTTATTCTCATTAGTCACTCACTGTTTGATTCTCTGTCCTACGCCAGAGCATCTTAAAATATTCGACACTTCCAAAAGGTCCTAGGAAAGGCTCTACTGTAGCCATTTCGTAAATGGTTCCTCTTCCTGCTCTAGCCCCTGCAGTCTCTTTATAAATAATATCATCATTAGCACTTCTTATGTTTGTAACTAGAATATTTGTAATAGCGTTTTCAGAATTTGTAGATGATATTCTTGGATCATTTTTTGTTCTGGCAATTAGTTTATTTTCATACTGTAAAAATGTTTCAGGCTTAA
>Ga0315903_10000489_pt1 | contig 59659 bp, 47 predicted proteins | sample LakEriMetagenome_7_FD_203524 | JGI IMG/M metagenome (GOLD analysis project Ga0315903, IMG submission 203524) | Freshwater fungal communities from buoy surface, Lake Erie, Ohio, United States - Buoy 2 MA119 | ecosystem: Environmental > Aquatic > Freshwater > Lake | place: USA: Lake Erie, Ohio... | reverse complement strand
TTGACACCATGCTGGAACCGCTGAATTATTTTACCCCCGTCGACCGAGCGCCTGTTACCCGCCGAACCTTGCGCAATTTGCTAACGAAGCCAGCATGGAATGCACTTGAGGTCAGGACATTGCGCGGTGTGCTCACAACCTTAAATGGACGGCGACCACCTGAAGATTGAGTTTTAGACCCTTGGGACAGCCGCTGGCCATGCTATCAGAGGCGCTTAGCATCCCATTTATCAAGTTCGTAAGTGATAGAAGCTTCGACCAAACGTTCCCACAAGTCAGCAACCACCTCAACGGGAATGCCGGAGCCACTCGCCGCGTCTTGGACGTTTTTGAGAACCTGTTGCTTACGCGCTTCGTCGCGGACGGCATCGCGGTCTGTTTTGATCCGGGCGGCGGCATCCATATAGGCAAAGCGAACAACCAAAAGCTCAACCAATTGCGCGTCAACCGAATCAACGCCCGCACGCACTTGGGTCATATCATTGCACTTGGCGGGTTCAGTTGGGCTGGAGGTGCTGCTCATGGCAGCGCCTTTACGTTTCAGCTCTCGCAAAGTCGAGCCAGATGTTGACACAAGGCCAATCAACGGCCATAGGCGCCGCTTCGCAATCGACCCTGCATTCCGGTGAAGCAGGTGTCCGGCATGTCAAAGATGTGTCGCGCGGTACCGGAAACAAAGTTGTTAGCAATTGGAGACTGAATATGTCGATGCGCAAAAGCTCGAAGTATAAACTTGACCGCCGGATGGGTGAAAACATCTGGGGCCGCCCAAAATCCCCTGTAAACAAGCGCGAATATGGTCCAGGCCAACATGGTCAGCGCCGTAAAGGCAAGCTGTCCGATTACGGCATTCAGCTGCGTGCCAAGCAGAAGCTTAAGGGCTATTATGGCGACGTAACTGAGAAGCAGTTCAAGCGCGCCTATCAAGAAGCCAGCAACATGAAGGGCGATACGTCGCAGAACCTTATTGGTCTGCTAGAGCGTCGTTTGGACATGGTCGTATACCGCGCCAAGTTCGCACCTACCATTTTTGCTGCACGCCAAATCGTTAGCCATGGCCACATCCGCGTCAATGGCGTGAAGTGCAACATCGCAAGCCGTCAGGTTGCCGTTGGCGACGTCATCAGCCTAGGACCGAAGGCCAAGGAAATGGCGTTGGTTATCGAAGCCCAAGGCCTCGCAGAGCGTGACATTCCCGAATATGTTGCTGTTGATGGCACCGACAAGGTAACCTTCGCGCGCGTACCTACGCTTGATGAAGTCCCTTATCCTGTGAAGATGGAACCAAATCTGGTCGTCGAATTCTATTCGCGTTAATCTTACACGCAGATTTACGAAAAAGGCGGTCCATGTGGCCGCCTTTTTTTTGCGCCGCACCATATCTGCCCGCAAAGGTTTCTCAATAACCTACTGGTCGCCCCAGCGAAGGCTGGGGCCTATGGCGTCTCGAGATATTGGTTACGCCGCTTGCCCCGCGCCGCATGATAGGCACCAGCCTCCGCTGGAGCGACGGTGGCATTTCCAAACCCTCTGTCAGCGATATTAGCCAAAACCAGGACCCACAACGTCTGCCCGATATGCCCGTCGATCCGGCACATCCACGGCCCAAAATCTTTTTCGTTTGAGCGGTGCGGACGGGTCTGGCACAAGGCGCGCAATAATATTTCCCATTAGGAGAATCCCATGCGCCCGCTTTCCCTCGCTATTGTTTCCGCACTTGCCCTAAGCAGCGCGAGCCAAACGGCGGCATCGCCAGCCATAGATACATCGGCATTACCACAAATCGAGGTCCCTGTTTTGTCAGAAATGACAATGAAGGATGTCACGCGCGAATTATCACTTGATGCGTATGAAGGCCGCGCACCTGGGACTATTGGCGAAGAAAAGACCGTCGCCCACCTAATTGCAAAGTTTAAAGCGGCAGGGCTAGAGCCAGGAAATAATGGCATTTGGACACAGGACGTCCCCCTGATTGAAATCACGGCGAAAAACGTCTCGGCCTTAAACATTGCCGACCAGAACGGAAAGGCCATGTCCTTTGCCTATGGCAGTGAATATGTCATCGGCAGCTATCGTGAATCGCCAACAACCGCGATCAAGCAAAGCGATATGGTTTTCGTCGGCCATGGCATCGTTGCCCCAGAAAGGGGTTGGAACGATTATGCCGGCGTCGATGTGAAAGGAAAAACCGTTGTTGTAATGGTCAACGACCCCGATTTTGAGAACGAAGGCCTAGATGGTCCGTTCGGTGGCAAAGCCATGACCTATTATGGCCGATGGACTTACAAATATGAAGAAGCGGCGCGTCAGGGTGCAGCAGCAGTATTAATCATTCACGACACTGCGCCCGCCGCTTATGGCTGGAATGTTGTCAACTCGAGTTGGACAGGCACACAGTTCCTCGCGCAATCCAAGGACGGCGGAAAGAGCCAGACTCAGGCCAATGGTTGGATACAAAAATCTGTCGCCAAGGACATTTTTGCCGCAGCGGGCCAGAACTTGGAAAAGCAAATGTCTGCAGCAAAACAAATGGGTTTCAAGGCAGTGCCATTGAACCTCACCGCCTCATTAAGCTTTGAAAACGACATTGCGCGCAAGGCCAGTAAGAATGTTATTGGCGTCATGAAGGGCACAAAGCGCCCTGACGAATATGTGCTCTACACCGCGCATTGGGACCATCTGGGGCGCTGCACAGCGGCGGCGGATGGCGATGATATCTGCAATGGCGCCGTTGACAATGCTACGGGCACAGCGGCGCTGGTTGCGCTTGCGGAGGGCTATACCAAAGCCGGTGCGCCCGATCGATCCGTCGTATTCCTTGCAGTCACTGCCGAAGAAAGCGGTCTGCTCGGTTCTAAATTTTATGCCGAAAACCCGGTATTTCCAATGTCGCAGACCGTTGGCGGCGTGAATATGGATGCGTTTTCAATGTCGGGTCCTGCCAAGAACCTGACCGTCATTGGCAAAGGCAAGTCGCAACTTGATGCCTATTTGGAAGCAGCAGCAAAAGCAGAAGGTCGTACACCCGAAATGGAACCGACCCCAGAAAAAGGTTTTTATTATCGTTCCGACCATTTTAGCTTCGCCAAGCTCGGCGTGCCGATGGTCTATTTCGAAGGCGGCGATGATCTGATAATTGGCGGTAAAGCAGCAGCACAGGCAGCCGCAGACGATTATGAGAAAAACCGATACCACGCCCCCGACGATGAATTTGACGAAAATTGGGACTGGTCAGGCGTCATGTCCGATCTGAAACTTTATTACCGCGTTGGCCGGATGCTTGCGATGACCAATGCATGGCCGAACTGGAACGAAGGCGACGAATTCCGCGCCGTTCGTGACAAAAGCCGCAGCGGGAAATAATCCATGGCGTTTTGCATGCCCGCGGAATGGGCACCCCATGAATCGGTTTGGATTGGCTTTCCAAGTTCGAAAGATGCCTGGGGTGAACCACTCCATCGCGCCCAGCAACAGATTGCGGCTTTTGCCAATGCCGTTCATGCCTCTGGCCATGGTGAGCATGTCTATTTGATTGCAGGCAGCGCCGAAGCCGCCGCGATTGCTGTAGATCTTGTAGATAGCGGGGTTCATGTCGAACAGCGCCATATAGGCGACGTCTGGCTGCGCGATACCGGCTGCATCATTGTGAAGGACGGCAATCTCCGTATCGCCCGCGATTTTGGTTTTAATGGATGGGGTGGCCGCTTCGATTATCCGGGCGACAAAAGCATTGGCTACGACCTCGCCATTGCTGCAGGCTTTGACGTTACCAAGGCTGACTGGATATTAGAGGGCGGCTCAATCGATGTGGACGGTGAAGGTCTTGCCGCAACCACGGTTGATTGCTTGTTGAACCCGAACCGTAACCCTTCGCTCAATAAGAAGGCGATTGAAGCGCGGCTTCGTGATGACCTTGGAATTGAACGCCTGCTGTGGCTGGGCGACGGCTTGGCGAATGATCATACCGATGGGCATATCGACAATCTCGCGCGCTTTGTCGGTGTTAACCACATCCTCATTCCGCAAGGCACAGGGGCCGATGACCCCAATGGAGCCGTTTTTGAAGATGCTCGGAAACGTGCGGAAGCATTTGGGTGCCAGGTCAGCCTCATGCCCTCGGTCGGCCGATTCCTGCAGGACGGAGAAGCGGTTCCCGCCAGCTATATGAATTTTTACATCGGCAATGCAGCCATTGTCGTGCCTATTTATGGGGTGCATAATGATGATGCAGCCATTGCCACTTTGGCGTTATTATTCCCCGACCGACAGGTTGTGGGCGTCATGGCGGACGCAGTATTGACCGGCGGCGGTAGTTTTCATTGCTCCAGTCAACAAGTGCCGAAGTGACACTATTGGAATTTCATGCGCCCATAACCATATCCGGAGCACGCAAACAAGAAGAGGATTTCCAATGAAAAAAGCTTTTCTACTCGCCCTAGCTGCAACCACTTTAGCCGCCCCAGCCTTTGCCAACCATCATGGGACCAATAAGGCCGACCACGACAAAATGCAGAAGGCACATCAGGAACGTCTGGCCAAAATCCTCGCCGACCCAGCCCGAGCAAATGACGCCAAGCGCGACCAGTATCGCCACCCAGCAGAAACATTTGAATTTTTTCGCCTTCACCCCGATCATGTGATCGGTGAATATGCTCCTGGAGGTGCTTGGGTTTCGCGCCTTCTTGGACGCTATGTCAACGAAGATGGCAAATATACTGGCCTGTATTTTGGCACAAAAACCCACTTCAGCGACCAGCAAAAACAGGGCATTGCAACTGCCATCACTAAATTTCCGTCGGATGTTGCGGCCGTATCTGGCCGACCCGCAACCGATTTTAACGCGTTTTCCCTCAGCGAAATCCCTGAGAATGCAAAGGGCGCTTTTGACCGTATTTTGGTGATGCGAATGATGCACAACCTGATCAGCTGGAACATTGCGGACGCCGAAGTAAAAGCCATGCGCGACCTGTTGAAACCCGATGGCCTACTCGGCATCGAACAACACCGTGCGAAGGTAGACGCACCCTATAGCTATACCAATGGCAGTAAAGGCTATATGCGCGAAGCCGACATCATCAACTTCATGGAAATCCATGGCTTTGAACTTGTCGCCAAGAGCGAAGTGAACGCCAACCCCAAGGACAGCGCAAACTGGCCCGACGGCGTGTGGACATTACCGCCTGCACTGCGTTTGAAAGACGTCGATCGCGCAAAATATGAGGCGATTGGCGAAACCGACCGGATGACTTTGTTGTTCAAAAAGCGCGCATGATGATTTTGTGGCGGCAGCGGCGCGAATGCGTGTCGCTGCCATCGCAAAACATGCTAAATGTCCGGTCTGACGACAATGGTGATTGCGGCGCGTTTCTTCGTGCGGCTATAGACGCGGCATGACCAGAAACATCACCGTAGCCGCGTTGCAATTACCATTATCGGCAAACGAAGCCGAAAACATTGATGCCGTGAGCGATCTCGTCTCGCAGGCAGCTGACCTTGGCGCACAAATCATCCTACCGCCTGAACTGTTTTCAGGTCCCTATTTCTGTAAAACACAGGAAGAAGCGCATTTCGCATTGGCGCAGCCAACGTTGGATCACCCTGCGGTAAAGGCCATGGCGAAACTCGCCAAACGCCTTAATGTTGCTATCCCTGCAAGCTTCTTCGAACGCGACGGTGCACATTTCTACAACAGCATCGCCATGATTGATGCCAATGGCGAAATCATGGGCGTCTATCGCAAGAGCCACATTCCAGACGGCCCCGGCTATCAAGAGAAATATTATTTCCGCCCGGGCAATACCGGATTTAAGGCTTGGGACATTTTCGGTACGCGCATCGGAGTCGGCATTTGCTGGGACCAATGGTACCCAGAATGCGCGCGGGCTATGGCCTTGATGGGCGCTGAGCTTTTATTCTACCCCACAGCCATCGGTGCAGAGCCGCAGGATGCGACATTGGACACGCGGCACATGTGGCGGCGGGCAATGGTCGGCCATGCTGTATCAAACTGTATGCCCGTCATTGCGGCCAATAGGGTTGGCAGCGAAGACGAGCATGGTCAGACGGCACAAAAATTTTACGGCACCAGCTTCATCGCCAATGAATGGGGCGATGTTGTCTGCGACCTGGATGACGCTGAAACCGGCGTCTTGGTATCTACCTTTGACCTTGACCAAACCCGCGCGCACCGCGCCAGCATGGGCTTCTTCCGCGACCGTCGCCCAATATTATACACACGCCTTGCCGAGGATATCTGATCTGTCGCATCTCTATCTCATTGGCATAGGTTCAAATCAGCCACATCCGGTCATTGGGACGCCAAACCGCATCATCCCGCAAGCGATAGCGGCGCTGGAGATGGATGACATTGATGTCTTCGCGCACTCCGCGACCATTCAATCCAGCCCGATAGGGCCATCATCACGCCGTTTTGCCAATGCGGCGGCGGTAGTGGCGACCGAACTGGAACCGCCTGCACTGCTTGCCCGCCTGCATGAAATCGAGAGCCATTTCGGACGCGTCCGTCGCGGCCAAAGCTGGCGCGCTCGGGTGCTGGACCTCGACATTCTCTTATGGTCCGGCGGCATGTGGGCCGACAGCAACCCGGGGCTTTCCATCCCCCATCCAGGCCTGCGTTCGCGCGGTTTTGTCCTCACGCCCGCCGCCATGGTTGCCCCCGATTGGCGCGACCCTGTGTCCGGTCTTAACATTCGTCACCTGCAATCGCGATTTAACCGACCAAAGGCGCTTGACCAGTCCCCCCACCGCCATTAGGGGGAGCGCTCTCCTTTGAACCTATGATGGTTCAGGCAGGGGGGGCCCTTAGCTCAGTCGGTAGAGCAACTGACTTTTAATCAGTAGGTCGCTGGTTCGAACCCAGCAGGGCTCACCATATAATTAGGGAGCGGAACCCAGTATTGGGCCCCGCCCCGTTTCGAACCTATTATTGGCCGGTGAACGCTGCTTTGCGCTTTTCCACGAACGCTTTGGTGCCTTCGACAGCATCGCTCGAGCTGCCGGCAATCCGTTGCCCTTCGGCTTCAGCGAGCAATTGTTCGGCGTAAGAGTTTTCCAACGCGGTCAGGATGTTTTTGCGCATCACCGCATATGCGACGGTCGGGCCATTGGCGAGCCGGGTCGCCAGAGCGCGCGCTTCTGTCTGCAACGATTCATCTTCGACGCATTTGTATATCATGCCCCAATCAGCCGCTTTTTCACCGCTGATTTTTTCACCTAGCAACATCATTTCTGTGGCGCGCGCTTTGCCAACCAAGCGTGGTAGCATCCACGATGCGCCTCCGTCAGGGACGAGGCCAATATTTACAAAAGCCTGAAGAAAATATCCGGATTTGCCCGCAATTACAAAATCGCCGCATAGTCCGATGGAGCAGCCAACCCCGGCTGCAGCGCCGTTGATGGCCGTGACGATGGGCATATTCAAACGCGCGAGGTTCATCATCAGCGGGTTATAATGGCGTGTCAATGCGATGTAACTGCCTTCCCCGCGGGCAACCGATCGGTCACCGCGTGCGGATAGATCCGCGCCGGAACAAAAGCCACGCCCTGCGCCAGTAATGACAAGACAGCGTGCGTCGCCAAGACCATTGGAAACGGCATCGTTTATTTCACCGGCCATTTCGAGTGAGCAAGCGTTCATACGTTCAGGGCGGTTGAGGGTGATAGTTGCAATCTTATCGGCAACATCCAAAGTGATCGTTTCATAAGTCATAATTAGGCGCCCTCCTCCGGCGTTCGTCTTCCTGTCGGCTAATTCAGTCGCGCGTTCCGAGCAAGTCTCGTGCGACCACCCAATTGTGAATTTCGCTTGGCCCATCATAAATACGCATCGTCCGCAATTTGTTGGAAAGTAGATAAAGCGGCATTTCACGCGTCATCCCCATCCCCCCAAACATCTGCATAGCATGGTCGATAATATCATAAGCATTTTCGGTGCAATAGGATTTGATCATCGAAATTTCTTGCCTGGTGTCACGCCCTTCATCCATTTTCCACGCGCAATCATATGTCATCAATCGCATGGCATGAATCCGTATGGCGGCATCAGAAACCCAATTCTGTACCGTTTGGCGGGACGATAAAGGTTTGCCAAAAGTCACGCGTTGCGGCGCATATTCGATCATCATATCAAGCGCGCGCTGCGCCATACCAATTGACCAAGAGGCCATTTCTATCCGTCTTGTGCCCAACCGGACTTGCATTGGCAAAAACCCCTGTCCACGCTTGCCGAGCAGTTTCCAGCCTGGGACGCGGCAATCGTCGAGCGCAATTTCATAGGTCGCCGTGCCGTCGATCATCGGAATTTTACGCAGGACATTGAAACCCCGTGTGTCGCGGTCGACCAGAAATGCCGACATGCCATTTCGGCCTTCGGCATTTTTGTCTGTCACGGCCATCAATATGGTAAAATCGGCCTCGTCAGCTTTCGTGATCCAGATTTTGCGGCCGTTGATAATCCAGTCGTCGCCATCCTGAACGGCGGTGGTCTTCATCAATTGCGGGTCGGCGCCTGCGCCGGGTTCCGATATACCAATAGCAGATATCGTCTCGCCGCGCACATAAGGCGCCAGATAATGTGCGCGCTGCTTTTCGTCCGCAGCAGCCATCATCATGCGTAAATTGGGCGAGTCTGGCGGGATTGTGTAAGGCGTAACCGTCCGTCCAAGTTCTTCGCCAACACCAACCATAGCGACCATCGGCAAGTTCATGCCGCCCACTTCCTCTGGCGCATCCAATCCCCATAGGCCCAGATCCTTGGACACGAGATCAACACGCGCCTGTTCTTCTTTGGTCAGATAACTGCCTTTGCCCGCGGTCTCGCGCGCCAACACGTCGCTTTCTAGTGGCATAAGTTGGGAGTCCACAAATTTGCGGACAAGGTCTTTGAGCATCTGATGCTCTTCAGCGAGTGCGAAATTCATGGGCGTATCCTTGACTTAATAGCTTCGCGGAAGACCGAGAACATGCTCGGCAAGGTAACTGAGGATCAGGTTAGTACTAATCGGAGCAACGGTATAAAGGCGCGCCTCGCGGAATTTTCGTTCGACATCATATTCTTCTGCAAAACCAAAACCACCATGCGTTTGCACGCACATGTCGGCGGCGGCCCAGCTTGCTTCTGACGCAAGAAGTTTCGCCATATTCGCCTCTGCTCCCGGGTTACCGCCCGCGTCAAACACCTGCGCCGCATGATGGACCATCAATTCTGCTGCACACATTTGTGCGTAGCAGCGCGCGATCGGAAACTGCACACCTTGGTTCTGACCGATGGCGCGACCAAAAACATTGCGTTCTTTGGAGTAATCCGTCGCTTTTTTGATAAACCATTTGGCATCACCAATGCATTCGGCGGCAATGAGGATACGCTCGGCATTCATGCCCGACAGGATGTAGCGGAAACCTTTACCCTCCTCACCAACCAAGGCGGATGCTGGAATCCGCATGTCATCGAAGAATATTTCGGTCGTTGAATGGTTCATCATCGTCCGGATAGGCTTGATCGTCATGCCATTCCCGACCACTTTGCGCATATCGACCAAAAAGATGGAGAGCCCTTCGGTCTTACTCGCCACTTCTTCACGCGGGGTCGTGCGTGCCAGTAACATCATGAGGTCCGAATATTCCGCACGACTGGTCCAGATTTTCTGACCATTGATGATATAATCGTCGCCATCCCTAACTGCGACCGTCCGCAGCGAAAGCGTATCGGTACCGCTGGTCGGTTCAGATACACCAAAGGCCTGCAGGCGTAGTTCCCCTGTTGCAATGCGTGGCAGATATTCCTGCTTATGTGCTGCGCTGCCATATTTCAGCAGCGTATTCATAATGTACATCTGCGCATGGGCCGAAGCGCCATTACAGCCGGACGCTTGAATTTCTTCCATGATCACAGCGGCGGCATCAAGCTTTAACCCTGATCCCCCATAGACTTCCGGGATCAGCGCAGCGAGAAACCCCGCTTTGGTGAGCGCATCGACAAATTCACCGGGATAGGAACGTTCCTGGTCTTTTTTCCGCCAATATTCGCCAGGAAACTCCGCGCATAATGCTTGGACCGCACGGCGTATTTCGCTAATATCTGGGCTTTCAGACATTCAGTTGTTTCCTTTGCGCGGCTGCCGCTGTGACTTGCCGTCCATCTGCGGCAAAGGCGGCCATTTCGATTTCATCCCCCGATCCACGCATCACAAGATGCAAAGCCTCGCCACAGATTGCCGGCGAGAGGCCTCGGTAAGAAAAATGTGCCAACGCATTATCACCGAGTTCCCGTCGCGCCAAATCCAGTAAAAATGTCGCCGTCAACGGACCATGGACAACAAGCCCGCGATAGCGCTCTTCGCCTTGCGTATAAGGTAGATCATAATGGATGCGATGGCTGTTGAACGTCAGCGCGGAGAAGCGGAATAAAAGTGTTTCGGTTGGTACAAGCATGCGGTGCTTGCTCCAACCCTCTGCGTCGAAGCTTCCCACAATATTTTCAGGCGGTGATAAAGCAGCGCATGCCGCGGCGGCAGAACGATACACGATGCTCTGCACCTCGCGAACCGCCATGCCCGCTTCGCCAAAGGTTTCATGGGCGACATCGACAAATACTAATTGGCCAGATCCGCCAGATTTTTCAGTGATGGATTGAACGCGCGACGTCCGGGTAACGGCTTCACCTAACTGCAGGGGTGCAAAAAAATCGACTTTGCTGGATGCCCACATGCGGCGCGGCAAAGGTACGGGCGGAAGGAAACTTTGCGGGCTGTCATCACGCACAGGGTGGCCGTCTGGTCCCAATTGCGCAGTTGCTGCGTCTGGCACGCATAAGCACCAATGGAGCCCCTGTGGTACCGTGCTATCGCCGGTAGCGTCACGATCAAAAGTCGCAAGCCAGCGCGCCACCAAACCATGTTCGATGCGATCTGTCCGCACTTCTTCACGTCCAATCCAAGCGTCCCATGCACTCATTTGTTGCGACCTCCCATCAGACCCTTGGCTATCACTTGCGCTTGAATTTCGGCGGCGCCTTCAAAAATATTCAAAATGCGTGCATCGCACAAAACACGGCTGATTTCATATTCCAGCGAATAGCCATTGCCACCATGAATTTGTAGGGCTGCATCGGCATTATTCCACGCCACGCGGGCAGCCAGCAGTTTCGCCATGCCAGCCTCAATATCGCATCTTTTGTCCAAATCCTTTGCGCGCGCCGCTGCATAAGTCAGTTCACGCGACATCACGAAATCAGCCAAGCTCATGGCAATTTTATCGGCAACGCGGGGAAAACCGACAATCGACTTGCCAAATTGCTTGCGGTTAACGGCATAGTCGAGGCCCAGCTCTAACGCGCGCCTGGCAACACCTACGGCCCGCGCTGCCGTCTGAATACGCGCGCCTTCAAATGTGCGCATCAACTGTTTGAATCCCTGCCCTTCTTGACCGCCCAGCAAGGCATCATCAGGCGCAATCATAGCATCAAATTGCAGCGCATATTCCCGCATGCCACGATAACCCAGCACTTCTATTTCGCTGCCGGACATGCCCTCTGCGGGAAAGGCATCTGATTCTGTTCCGCGCGGCTTTGGCACCAGCAACATGGATAGTCCCGCATAGCCCTTTATTTCAGGGGCTGTGCGCACGAGCATCGTCATCAGATCAGAGCGACTGGCATGGGTGATCCAAGTCTTTGCGCCGTCAATGATCCAATTTCCATTATCACGCCGCGCCCGTGTCTGTAACGCGCCAAGGTCAGAACCCGTGTCGGGTTCCGTAAACACTGCGGTTGGCAAGACTGCTCCACTCGCGATTTTCGGCAGCCAATGCGCCTTTTGCGGTTCGGTGCCGCCCATGGAAATCAATTCACCAGCGATTTCAGACCGTGTGCTCAGCGAACCCGCACCAATCCAGCCACGCGAGAGCTCTTCGGTTATCACACACATGACCAGCTTGGATAAGCCAAGACCGCCATATTCGGCAGGAATACACACGCCAAAAGTCCCGAGCTGCGCCATTTCATCGATGGTGTCATCGGGGATCAGGTCATTCGCAAGGTGCCACTTGTGCGCGTGTGGCAATATTTTGCTTTCCGTAAATCGTCGATATTGGTCGCGGATAACGTCCAGTTCGCCGTCATGCAGGTTCTCGCTTGGCATTTGCCCATCAGCCAACGCTTGCGCCACTGCAGCCCTCGTTTCTGCTTGGTTGTCATTAAACCAAGACGCGCAATCTTGGGCGAGCGTTTCTGCAGCGCTGGTGATTCCAAGATCGATAGGACGGAAAATTTCGTTCTGGCCCATTGGCAACCCGCCGGTCAGTTGCGCCAGAGTTTCTGCAAAAATAAGCGATGCGACCAATTGGTCAAGCTGGGTACCGCCGTCATTACTCTGAAGCCAACCGCACACCGCTTCCAACGCCGCAACACTGGTTGCTATCCAAGCAAGTCCGTGTGCGGCGCGTTGATTGCTATCAATATCACCCTGCACCAAATGCACAGCGAGCGCCGATTCTGCTGCATCGCGATAGCCCTCAGCGGCTTTTAGAGCGGCCGCAAAGCTCATGCGCGCTCAAATACCGCCGCAATTCCCTGACCGCCGCCAATGCACATCGTTTCAAGACCGAAACGGACGTCCCGGCGATGCATCTCGCGGGTGAGGTTCGCCAATATCCGACCACCAGTTGCGCCAATGGGATGGCCAAGCGAAATGCCAGACCCGTTGACGTTAAGCATGTCATGACGACCGTCATCATCCGACCAGCCCCAGCCCTTGAGACAGGCCAACACCTGCGGCGCAAACGCCTCGTTCAATTCAATCAGACCGATGTCGTCCCAAGAAAGGCCATTGCGCGCAAAGAGCCGCTCCGTGGCAGGCACAGGACCATAACCCATGCGCGAAGGCTCGTAGCCGGCGGCGGCCCAGCTATGAAAATATGCAATGGGCTCAAGCCCCAGTTCTTCAAGCTTATCCTCCGCTACAACAAGGCATGCTGCGGCCGCGTCATTTTGCTGGCTCGCATTGCCCGCCGTAACAACGCCACCTTCGAGCGGACGTAAAGACGCCATAGTTTCGACCGTGGCATCGGCGCGATAGCCTTCGTCATGGTCAAAGACGATTGGATCACCCTTTCTTTGCGGAATGCTGACTGGCACCAATTCATCATCAAACAAGCCGTTCGCCCATGCCGCAGCTGCACGTTGATGCGATCGCGCTGCATAAGCATCGCAAGCTTCGCGGCTGATGCCATGGTCTTTTGCTAGATTTTCTGCGGTCTCAATCATGCCACTAATCACGCCAAAACGCTCGACTGGCTGGCTCATCACCCGCCCACGCGTCAGGCGATCATGCAGCGTCAGATTGCCGGCACGAACGCCTTTGCGGATATCCGTAGTGTAGTGCTCGACGTTGGACATGCTTTCGCAACCACCGGCGACCACCACATCGCTAACCCCCGTTTGTACCATCATCGCAGCATTCACAATTGCTTGCAGGCCAGATCCACAACGACGGTCGACTTGATACCCCGGAACCTCAATCGGAAGGCCCGCCGCAAGCCAAGCCCAATGTCCAATGCAAGGTGCTTCTCCATTGCCATAGCCTTGGGCAAATACCACGTCGTCCACGCGGGTCGGATCAATCTTTGTCCGCTCGATCAGTGCCTTGAGGATGATACCGCCCAAGTCACCTGCGTTGAGTGAGGATAAGGCACCGCCAAATTTGCCGACGGGCGTGCGGATGGGGGCGACAATAGCGGCACGGCGAAGCTTATTCATTTAGCAATTCCTATTATTCCAGAGTCAATAAGACGGGCAATTTCGCCCGAGGACAGGCCAAGCGACGTACTCAATATTTCCTCGCTATGCTCCCCGTTGCGTGGAGCTGCCTTTGCGTCACCACGCTGCAATTGGGGAATGCTACCAAAGGCACCAGCGGCAGGATAATTGAAACCCGATGGGTTCGCGTCAAAGGCCGAAAACATGGGATTGTTCCCGACCAAGCGTGGATCATGCGCAGCGTCCAACATGGTTCGATAGGCCGAGTGAACAATTCCTGCCTCATCAAGCGTGGCAGCCATCACCGCGTGATCCAGCGAACCAATCGCTTTTTCAAACAAAGGATAAAGCGCATCACGATGTTCAAAGCGAAGCCCATCATCTTTGGCGAAGCTAACGCCGCGCGCCGTCTCAATCGCCTCCACTTGCGCCTTCAGACCTAGCGCACCAATCAGGTTCGCCCATTGGCGGTGCGTAACAACAACGATCATGGTGCGTATATTGTCTTTGGTAACGAAATCACGCCCAAACAAACCATAGACCGCGTTGCCAAGCCGAGGACGATTGGTCTTGTTATGCAGCACTTCGGCTATACCGCCCAGATTGGAAACTGTGCCTATGGCTACATCCGACAGGGGAATGCGGACTTCACTGCCTTCCCCAGTTTGTTCGCGCCTCCGAATGGCGGCCAGCATGGCAAATGCAGCATAGGCGCCGCTGATGATATCCCACGCAGGCAAAACATGGTTGACTGGTTCTGGGCCAGCCCCAGTCATCATGGGATAACCAACGGCATTGTTCACGGTATAGTCGAGTGCAGGCGCACCATCGGCCCAGCCCATCACCCGGACGGTGACAAGATCAGCACGCCCTTCCGCCAATATCGCATGTGACAAGAAACCCTCGGCTGGGAAATTAGTGATGAACTGCCCTGTCGCCCGAACGAGTTCCTGCAACAATTCACGTCCTTGCTGACTAGATAAATCAAGTGCCAGCGACTTTTTGGCACGATTTAGATTTTCCCAGTACAGCGAGTCATTAGCCTCAGTCACTGGCCAGCGATGATAATCAGGGCCGCCCCCAATTTGGTCGACACGGATGACCTCTGCGCCGAACTGCGCGCAATATAGACCAGCCGTCGGTGACGCCACAAAGGACGACGCCTCGATAATCTTCAGTCCATCCAACAAGTTATACATGCATCAGGCTTCCAACATCAGGATTGGGCAGCCCATTCACGCAGCATATGTTCGCAATCTGGAGCTGCAAAATTTGCGTCGTACCCTCATAAATCCGGTAAATGCGGGCGTCGCGGTAGAAGCGCTCCGCGTCATATTCCGCAAGATAGCCAGCACCGCCGTAAATCTGGACAACACGATCAACGACCCTACCACACATTTCGGTGGCGAATACCTTGGCCGCAGCGGCCTTTCGCAGGACATTCTCGCCTGCATCAGCCCGGCGGGCAGCATCATCGAGCATACATTCAGCGGCGTAGATTTCGATGTCACTATCCGCCAGCATTTGCTGGATAAGTTGGAAGTTGGCAATGGGTTCGCCAAAGGCTTTACGTTCATTGGCGTAACGCAGAGCGCTATCGAGCGCACGGCGGGCATAACCCGCAGCCGCAGCGCCAACGGACAGGCGTCCATTATCGAGGCTCTGCATCGCAAAGCCAAAGCCCTTACCTTCTTCGCCGCCCAAGATCGCATCGGCCGGCAATTTTACATCTTCCATAATGATATCGGCAATGTGGCTTCCCGCCTGCCCCATTTTCTTGTCGGAATTACCCACGCTAATGCCAGCCGTGTCCATAGGTACAATAAAGGCCGAAACATGGGCATTTTTTGGCAAGGCTTCTTTGCTGGTTCGCGCCATAATCAGCGCAACCTTTGCGAAGGGCGCATTGGTTATGTACCGCTTGGTCCCATTTAATACCCAGCCATTACCGGATTTCACCGCGATGGTCTGCATAGCAGCAGAATCCGAGCCGGACCCTGGCTCCGTAAGCCCGAATGAGGCAATTTCACCCGCTGCCAAACGCGGTAGCCATTCTGCTTTCTGTGCGTCAGTGCCACCATTTTTGAAAGCCGAACACACCATCCCGATGTTGATAGATGTAATTGACCTATAACAGGGCATGGCATAGCTCAATTCACGGATCGTGCGGATATATTGCTGAATATTCATTCCCGCGCCGCCATATTCTTCGGGCATCGTCAAACCAAACAGACCCATGTCGCGCATTTCGGCAAGGATCGGGTCAGGAATTATGTCTGTTTCGAGAATTTCCTTCTCAGCTGGAATTAACCGTTCGCGAACATAGCGTTGAAGCTGCGCAATAAACTGTTCGAAAATGTCGTTATCCATGATGTCCGCCTCCCCTGAGATTCAAAAATATCATTTCCGTATGCGCTCTCACTCACCAATCTTGCATCGTAAATTCGAAAAACTGTTTGGCAAAGCCGTGACATTAGGTTCAACACTTGTCGACAGAAATGCTACTTTCCCATTCCGCTCATTACAGATAGATCTCATGACTGTTAGGTCCAGAATTTGTAATCACTTGCATTTGGTTATCTTCGCTAAAACAGAGATATTCGCCCATGCAAGAATGTCTTGTTTGCCCGACGCTATGAATCCTGACTATGAAGCGCATAGGAAGAATATCAAACCATGACCAAAACCCTGACGCATCTCGCCCGCCTTGAGGCAGAAGCAATCCACATCATGCGGGAGGTTGTTGCCGAAGCTGACAAGCCGGTGATGCTGTATAGCGTGGGTAAGGACAGCGCCGTTATGCTCCATTTGGCGCGCAAGGCATTCTATCCGGCGCCTCCGCCATTTCCATTGCTTCATATCGATACAACGTGGAAGTTCAAGGCGATGTACGCGTTGCGTGAAAAGGCTGCACGCGATGCCGGTATGGAATTGCTGGTGCATCAAAACCCCGAGGCACATGCGCGTGGCATCAACCCTTTTGATCACGGATCATTGCACACCGACATGTGGAAAACCCAAGGGCTAAAGCAAGCGCTTGACCGATATGGTTTTGATGTCGCCTTTGGTGGAGCAAGGCGTGATGAGGAAAAGAGCCGGGCTAAGGAACGCATTTTCTCCTTCCGCACTGCGACCCATATCTGGGACCCAAAGAACCAGCGGCCCGAATTATGGAACCTGTATAATGCCCGCAAGGCGAAAGCAGAGAGCATAAGGGTCTTCCCCATCTCCAACTGGACCGAGCTCGATATCTGGCAATATATCCATCTTGAGAATATCGAGATTGTGCCGCTATATTTCAGCGCGCCGCGCCCCACGGTCACACGCGACGGCATGCTTCTGATGGTCGATGATGAACGTTTCCCTTTGAAGAAAGGGGAGGTTCCCGTCGAACGCTCGATCCGTTTCCGGACACTTGGCTGCTATCCGCTAACGGGCGCTGTCGAGAGTATGGCGTCAACCTTGCCTGAAGTTATCCAGGAAATGCTGCTGACAACCACCTCGGAACGCCAAGGGCGCGCGATTGACCATGATCAGGCCGCAAGCATGGAGAAAAAGAAACAGGAGGGCTATTTCTGATGTCAGATGTGCCCCCCCATAATAGCATTTATAAAACCGATAAGCTTATTACTTCGGACATAGAGGCCTACCTGAATGTCCACCAGCATAAGTCGCTTTTGCGGTTCATCACCTGCGGCTCCGTAGATGACGGCAAATCGACTCTCATCGGTCGATTATTGTACGATTCCAAAATGATTTTTGAAGATCAACTTGCGACTTTGGAATACGATTCCAAACGGATGGGCACGCAAGGCCAGGAAATTGACTTTGCTTTGCTTGTGGACGGTCTTGCAGCTGAGCGTGAGCAAGGCATCACGATCGACGTCGCCTACCGATTTTTCGCCACAGAGAAGCGAAAATTCATCGTCGCCGATTGCCCCGGCCATGAACAATATACACGGAATATGGTAACGGGCGCATCAACGGCCGACCTTGCTGTAATCTTGATCGACGCCCGAAAAGGGGTACTCCTCCAAACACGGCGTCATAGCTACCTTGCCAAGTTATTGGGCATTCGAAACATCGTTCTGGCTGTGAACAAGCTGGACCTAATCGATTATAATCAGGCAAAATATGATGCTATCGTCGCCGAATATACCGCATTTGCGAATAGTATCGGCATAGACGATTTTACCGCCATGCCGATTTCCGGTTTCAAAGGCGATAACATCACAGAGCGTTCCGTCCATATGCCATGGTATACAGGGCAACCGCTGATAACGCATTTGGAGACCGTCGCGCTGGATAACGACGCGGACCAAACCAAACCATTGCGAATGCCAGTACAATGGGTCAACCGCCCAAATCTGGATTTTCGGGGATTTTCAGGCCAGATCGCAACCGGCACACTGCGTCCCGGTGATGCCATTCGAGTGCTGCCGTCTGGTAAGACGTCAACGATCACCAAGATAGTCACGCTGGATGGCGAGCTTAGCGAAGCCGTAGCAGGTCAATCGGTCACCCTGTGCTTTGCTGATGAAATCGACTGTTCACGCGGAGATGTGATTGCCGCAGCAGACAATCCACCCGAGATGTCCGACCAGTTTGAAAGCACCATTGTCTGGATGGCTGACGAGGCTTTGGTTCCGGGACGAGCCTATTGGCTTAAGCTTGGGACGCAAACGGTTTCCGCCACCGTTCAGTCGCCAAAATACGCAATTAATGTAAACAACATGGAGCATATGGCCGCCAAGACGTTGGAACTCAACGCTATTGGGGTCGCGGAAATATTAACTGACAAAGCTATTGTGTTCGAACCCTATGTGAACAACCATGTTCTGGGCGGATATATTCTGATCGATAAGATCACCAATGCGACCGTTGCGGCCGGCATGCTGCACTTTTCTCTGCGTCGCGCACAGAATGTTCATTGGCAAGCGACCGACATTGGTCGCGAGGCACATGCTGCGCTTAAAAACCAAAAGCCAAAGATATTATGGTTCACCGGTCTTTCCGGTTCGGGTAAATCGACAATTGCCAATGAAGTGGAAAAAACACTCAATCTGCTGAACCGGCATACATTTTTGCTCGATGGCGACAATATTCGCCACGGCCTCAATAAGGATTTGGGCTTTACCGAAACCGACCGGATTGAAAACATTCGCCGAGTGGGTGAAGTTGCAAAGCTGATGGCAGATGCAGGCCTTATTGTACTGACTGCGTTTATTTCGCCATTTCGCGCGGAACGAGACATGGTGCGCGCGATGATGCCTGAAGGTGAGTTTATCGAGATATTCGTCGACACGCCACTTGAGGTCGCTGAAGCGCGCGACGTGAAGGGGCTTTATAAAAAGGCCCGCGCTGGACAATTAAAGAATTTTACAGGTATCGACAGTCCCTATGAACCACCCGAAAACCCAGACATCCGCGTGAACACAGTTGAAATGAGCGCTGCCGAAGCCGCGGAACATATCGTTCGTCAATTGATGCCGCTGAAATGAGCATTATAGCCGATGATAGCGCATTGGCCGCGCATTTAGCCGAAATCGCAGGCAAATTGCTGTTGCAAGTGCGGGACAGCGGGCTGCTGTCATTGAAAGCGCTGGGTAAAGCTGGCGATCAGACCGCTAACCAGTTTTTGATCCATGCAATTACCGAACAACGGCCTGACGACGGATTGTTGTCGGAAGAAAGCAAGGATACCGATGCGCGCCTATCAAAATCGCGCGTGTGGATCATTGATCCAGTCGATGGCACCAGAGAATATGGTGAAGGCCGCACCGATTGGGCTGTCCACGTCGCGCTCGCTATAGATGGCGCGCCAGTAATTGGTGCGGTTGCACTGCCCGGTCTAGGTATTGTTTTGAGAAGCGACCAGCCGACTGAAATTCCCGCCGCCCCAAATAAACTGCGCATGGTGATAAGCCGCACAAGGCCCGCAGCGGAAACCTTGACCGTAGCAAATGCTTTAGGCGCTGAGTGCATTCCAATGGGTTCAGCAGGCGCGAAGGCAATGGCAGTCGTGCGTGGTGAGGCGGACATCTACCTACACAATGGCGGGCAGTATGAATGGGACAATTGCGCACCAGCCGCCGTCGCTGCCGCTTTTGGCCTGCACGTAAGCCGTATTGATGGTAGCGCTTTGGTATATAACCAGGCGGATACTTACATCCCAGACTTGCTGATTTGTCGCAAAGAGCATGCCCAGAGCGTATTGAACGCGCTGAAGGCAGCCACGTCGGTCACCTGAGCGACCGATCCGATGTTTTTAAAACAACCCCGGAACCTCACGCTGCGCTGTGCTGGCGTTTATCGGCGCAGGCAAAACACGACGTTCGTTTCGTGAATTTATGTTTTGCGCGCTTTGGGCGAGCGGGATTGGCGTGCAACTGCGTCCCGCCACGAAATCCAGCGCCGCGCGAAGCGATGCCTCTTGCGGGTCACCTAAAGGCCGGGTGATATCGTCATCCGCCTTACAAGTGGTGCGCATGGTGCCTGCAAGGCCGGAAAAATAATCACCCTGCCCGGCAGCATTCTCGTTGGAAAAAGCAACAACGCGAATTCGGTCATCACAAGCTGTCAGATCAAGCGCGATCTGCCCAACGGGCTTACCGAAACTGTTGCTGCCCACCAAAGCGGCATTGGCCCCGAGGAACGGCACGAAGGCCACCGCTACATTTTCGCTGGCAGACGCCGTAGCTCTGGTGGAGATGAACGCGATCTTCACGGGTGACACAGACTGCGTTTGCGGCGCAAAGCGACGCGTTTTATTATATTCGGCTGACTTTGACGCGCGGAAACGCGTAACTGAGAAAATGTCGCTGCTAGAGCGGTTGCCGCCAAGCAAGTCGCCCATCACCTCCGCCGTTGCGACAAGTCCGCCGCCATTATAGCGGAAATCGATAACAAAGTTTGTGATGCCCTGTGCGCGGAAATCAGCGAACGCGGTGCGTAACTGATTATCTGCAGTCGAAATGAAGGTTCGCATGTTGATGTATCCAACGCGCTGTCCGCCGCCATTGTCGATAATCTTTACGCCATAACGCGATGAGAGCGGCCTAACATCATATTCTGCTTTGGCCACCGTGACATTGCGTGTGCCGGTTGCGTCAACAATGCGCAATACGCGGCTGGTCCCAACGGTATTCGGACCTAAAGCGCTGGATACGCCCGCAGAGCCTTGCGCCGCAATTATGTCAGATACCAGCTGGATATTCGAAGAATTTGTTCCGATTCCTAGAATTTCCGTGCCTCGGTCAATACCCGCGGCAAGCGCTGGCGCGCCCTCGAAGGCTTCGATAACGAACACACGTGTGCCTTGATAGGAAAAGCGCACGCCGAACCCGGCTGTCGCACCTGACAAGAAATAAGCGTCTTCCTCTTGGATTGAGGTAACATAAGTGAAATACCGGTCACGTCCCTGGCCACGAGCTGTCGCGGTTAAAGCATTAATATATTCGTCAACCGTGCTGTAAGCTGAGGGGCTAAGCGTTGTTGGCAGCGTTTCTGGAAACAAATACCATTCATTAAGGACGGACGCTGCAACATTCTGCCGATTGAGCAAACTACAAGTCGTCGAAGTCGGCGGTGGTGGAGGAGATGGAGGCGTTGGTGGAACGGTGATTGTGTCGCTACCCGAACCACTTCCGCCGCCGCCACATGCCGAAACGCTTGCAGCTAGTACAAGTATAATGCTGCTTAATGCCCGTCTTTTCATAATCTGATCCTATTATTCTTGCACCGTTTCGGCACTACTTGGGTGAACGGTTTGCGCCCTATTTACAAGTGACTTTGCCACCTTAAACCACCGAATAAATGCTATTTCTTGTAAATTCTTATGATGCCCGGCTTTGCCAATTGGCCTGGAACATAGCGACGGACATCACCAGAAGTATGTTACTGAGTGACGGGAGGCATCTGCCATTTTCCACAGCGACAGCTTATTTGGGCAGTGTCACTTGGCCGGGCCTTCTTGTTGGCCAGTCGGTTAAAGGCGTTTGTGGATGTCAACGACATCTTTGCTCGCTATATGTGCGATAATCGCACCTTCGACAGTGGGCGTTGAATAGGTTTATCATCGACAAAAGCGATTAGTCATTGCAAAAAGCGTTGCTAGACTATCGCAAGAAAATCGTGTTCAGGTGTGACAGTCAAATTCAACCTCTCCTCAATTAAAAAGGGTAATTCACATGGGTATCATTGGTACGAGCATTAAGCCATTCACTGCGCAATCCTATAAAGCAGGCAAGTTTGTTGAGGTGTCGGACGCCGACGTTAAGGGCAAATGGGCCGTCTTTTTCTTCTATCCAGCCGACTGGACTTTCGTCTGCCCCACCGAATTGGAAGATCTCGCCAATCAATATGCAGACCTGCAGGGCATGGGCGTTGAAGTCTATTCGGTTTCGACTGACACGCATTTCAGCCACAAGGCATGGCATGATGGATCGCCAGCGATCGGCAAGATCAACTTCCACATGCTTGGCGATCAAAACCACGTCATCAGCAACAATTTCGGCGTGTTGCGCGAAGGCCAGGGCCTTGCAGATCGTGCGACCTTTGTCGTCGATCCAGACGGTGTCATCCAGGTTATGGAAATCACCTGTGAAGGCGTTGGCCGCAATGCTGTTGAGCTCGTCCGCAAGATTAAGGCCGCAATTTACGTTCGCGAAAATCCAGGTCAGGTTTGCCCTGCAAAGTGGGAAGAAGGCAGCGAAACGCTTGCACCTTCGATCGACCTCGTCGGCAAGATCTAAATTGAATATCGGGTGCTGCGTAAACTGCGCAGCACCCACTTTACCATTTCTCAAAGATTTTCGGCCGCGTATGTTCGCGGCGTGCTTTTGCTCGCTTAAAAAAGGCCTCTCCGATGCTTGATGCTGCTACAACTGCCCGACTAAAAACTTATTTGGCAAATCTGCGCACGCCCGTTGAACTGATTGCAACGCTGGATGCCAGCCCAAAGTCTGCCGAAATGCGCACGCTGGTGGAGACCGTAGTAGAACAATCGCCTTTGTTGTCGGCGCGCTATGATGGTCATGCAGACCGCGTGCCTTCCTTTGCTATTCGCCGCGCCGATGGGACTGCGGAAACGCACTTTGCTGGCTTGCCGCTTGGCCATGAATTTACATCATTGGTGCTCGCATTGTTACACATGGGTGGTCACCCGCCAAAGGAAGAAGCCGAACTGCTTGATTCTGTGAAGGCGCTTGAAGGCACGTTCAAGTTCGAAACATTTTTCTCTCTATCCTGCCAGAATTGTCCTGATGTTATTCAGGCGATTAACATCATGGCTGCACTCAACCCCGGTGTGAGCCATGTGGCCATAGATGGTGCGATGTTTCGTGAAGAGGTTGAAACTCGCAAGGTCATGGCGGTGCCGGCGGTTTACTTAAACGGCGAACCATTTGGTCAGGGCCGCATGGACCTGTCGCAGATCATGGCAAAACTTGACACGGGCACGATTGCGCGTGCTGCGGAAAAGATCGCGGCCAAGGAGCCATTTGAGGTTCTGGTTGTTGGCGGCGGCCCTGCTGGCGCAGCAGCATCTATTTACGCCGCGCGTAAGGGCATTCGCACGGGTGTTGTGGCAGAACGCTTTGGCGGCCAGGTGCTCGACACTATGGGTATCGAAAACTTCATTTCGGTTCAGCACACAGAAGGGCCAAAACTCGCTGCCCAACTGGAACAGCATGTTCGCGAATATGACGTAGACATTATGAATTTGCAGACGGCCACAGAACTCATCCCCGCTGGAGCCGATGGTCTGCACGAAGTAAAACTCGCAAGTGGTGCCTCGCTGAAGGCGCGGACGCTGATCCTGTCCACGGGCGCGCGCTGGCGGCAAATGGGCGTGCCCGGCGAGGAAGAATATCGGAATCGGGGTGTTGCTTATTGTCCGCATTGCGATGGTCCTTTGTACAAGGGGAAGCGCACCGCGGTCATTGGCGGCGGCAACTCTGGCGTTGAGGCCGCGATCGACCTTGCCGGTATCGTCGCGCATGTCATATTGATCGAATTTGACTCTCAGTTGCGCGCCGATGCTGTGTTGCAGAAGAAACTCCGCAGCCTGCCCAATGTAGATATCATCACCTCCGCGCTCAGCACTGAAGTTGTTGGCGACGGCGAAAAGGTTCAGGCATTGGTCTACACGGACAGAAATACCGACGTGTCTCATCGTATCGATCTGGACGGCATTTTTGTACAGATTGGCTTGGTCCCCAATACCGAATGGCTCAAAGGTCCGCTGACATTGTCACCGCGCGGCGAAATAGAAATCGACGCGCATAATGCGACCAATATTCCCGGCGTGTTTGCCGCAGGCGATGTTACAACTGTACCCTATAAACAGATCATCGTCGCTATGGGCGAAGGAACGAAGGCCGCTCTTTCGGCGTTTGACCATATCATCCGGCATTGATGAAAAATAAGCCACCCCCCAGATTGATGCCAAAATGGGTTTTTTAGTGAAAAGCCTCTTTTGTCGAAAATGACTGGTCGATTGGGATAAGTTCCGCCAACAGATGGTTTGCGGTATTCCCCATTCTGAAACCCCAACCGGTGAGAAAATGCGTAAGCCAATCATTCTGTCATTAATGTTCTGTGTGGCCGCATGTGGTGGTAGCGAAGAAAAGCGCGAGCGCCCTGCACCGTTGGTTACCATGGACGCGGCATCTTCCCATGAATTTTCGGATGTTTACGTCACCGTAGGAACGGCCAATGCAAATGAGCAAGTTTCGGTCCGCGCGCCGGTCACCGAACGAATAACACAGCTGGGCTTTTCCGACGGCGACTATGTGCAAAAGGGGCAAATGCTTGCGGTTCTGGCGCAAGGCCAGGAAACGGCATCCCTAGCTAGTGCGCAAGCCCGCGCACGCGAGGCCGAACAGCAACTAACGCGTATCAGCGAATTGCATCGCCGTGGCTTTGCAACCAACGCAAGTTTGGACGCGCAAACCGCCTCTGCAAGTGCGGCAAAGGCCTTAGCTAATGAAGCGCGAGCTTCGATTGGCGACCGTGTCGTGCGTGCACCTTTCTCCGGCTATGTATCGTTGCGGCGCATCTCTGTTGGCGCAGTGGTTAGCGCAGGAGACGAAATTGCTGCAGTGAGCGATCTGAGTTCAATCAAGCTCGACTTTAATGTGCCAGAAACCATGCTTGCTAATGTTCGGGTGGGACAGGTCATAACGGCAAAGGCCGCGGCCTTTTCAGACTATGTCGCATCAGGTCAGATTACCGCTATTGACCCTGTAATCAATCCACAAACCCGCACCGCAACTTTGCGTGCCGTTTTGCCCAACCGCGATGCCATGTTGAAACCGGGCATGCTGTTATCCGTCACAATAGCATCAAAAAATCGCACGACTCCTGCCGTGCCAGAGCTGTCCTTGGTCCGCGAAGGCGATACCAGCTTTGTCTACACCGTCAGTTCCAACCTTAAGGTAAAGCGCGTGCCCGTCATAACCGGCACGCGCGACGGCAACTTAGTTGAAGTTGTTGAAGGACTTAAAGTGGGTGACAAAATCGTTACCGAAGGCGTCGTAAAACTCTCTGATGGCACCACCGTACGGACTGGTCCCGCCAAGGCCAGCGACGCTCCCGCCAAAGCGCGCTGATGTTCGTCTGACATGAAACTCTCCGACACATCCGTCCGCAGACCGGTATTCGCAGCCGTTATTGCGATTTTAATGGTGCTCGTCGGCATTGTCGGGTTTTTAAGTCTGCCCGTCCGCGAATATCCCGATACGGAACCGCCTATCGTATCCGTCGGGACAACCTACACTGGTGCGGCTGCCACAGTCGTTGAATCGCGCGTTACGCAAGTCCTCGAAAATTCACTTGCTGGTATTGAGGGGATACAGACCATTACATCGCGTTCACGTGATGGGCAGTCTGACATTACCATCGAATTTGCGCCGGGCCGGTCGGTAGATAGCGCTGCCAATGACGTCCGTGACCGAGTCGGAGGCGCAGCGGATGACTTGCCCGAAGAAGTGCTACCGCCCGAAGTGCGCAAGGTCGACGCAGACGCGTCGCCAATTCTGTTCTTAGTCGTGTCAAAGCCCGGTTGGTCGCGACTGGAGCTTAGCGATTATGTTGACCGCAATCTCGTTGACCGCTTTTCATCCTTAGACGGCGTTGCGCGAGTATTTGTGGGCGGCGAAGCTCGCCCCTCAATGCGGATCTGGCTTCAGCCTGATCGCTTGGCGGCATTGGGTCTCACGCCAATCGACATTGAAAATGCGTTGCGCAGCCAAAATGTTGAACTTCCCGCTGGCCGACTTGAATCCACCGATCAAAATGTCACGCTGCGGGTTAGCCGGCCCTTTGGCACAGAAGCTGAATTTCGCCAGTTGATTGTCGCGCGCGGTGCAGATGGATCGCTGACGCGACTAGGTGATGTTGCGCGGATCGAAACTGGTCCGGAAAATCCTTACGCAGCGTTCCGCCTCAATGGGGAATCTGCATTAGGCATGGGTATTGTGCGCCAATCCGGCGCGAACACACTGGCCGTGGCAGAGAGCGCGAAAAAACTCGCTGAGCAAATCAAACCCACTTTGCCGCAAGGCATGACAATCACGGTTGGCTCCGATGACTCGCTTTTCATTAGCAAGGCAATCACCAGCGTGTGGATTACGTTGGCCGAAGCAGCAGCGCTAGTTGTCTTGGTCATTTTCCTGTTTTTGGGCAGTTGGCGCGCGACCATCATTCCTGCTGTGACAGTGCCCATTTGTTTGCTCGCAACTTTTGCCGTCCTCTGGTTCCTTGGTTTTTCGATTAACTTGCTGACGCTATTGGCAATGGTTCTGGCTATTGGCCTTGTTGTCGATGACGCTATTGTTGTGCTCGAAAACGTCTATCACCGCATTGAACAAGGCGAGCCGCCCTTGGTCGCGGCGGTAACCGGAACCCGCCAGGTGGCATTTGCCGTTATCTCCACCACCGTCGTTGTTTGCGCTGTCTTCGTGCCAGTAATGTTTTTGGCTGGCCAGACTGGATTGCTTTTCCGCGAATTGGCCGGTGCAATGATTGCGGCTATTGCTTTTTCCGGCTTTGTCGCTCTCAGCCTTGCCCCCATGCTGTGCTCCAAACTTTTGAAGCAAGAGGAGCGTGGACGGATTGCAAAATGGATCGATGATAAGTTTCAGCGGCTTGAGGCACGGTATACTGTTCTGCTTTCGCGGGTTATCGCAAGACCATTGGCCACATCACTTGGGATTTTTGGTTTCCTTTTACTTGCCGGATTCCTGTTTACCACATTAGAATCCGAACTCGCGCCTGCCGAAGATGTTGGCATTTTAAACGCCAACATTTCTGCACCTGAAGGTACTGGCTTCGAAGCCATGGACAAGTATATGTTGCACGCATCAGAACCGATTGTGAAGCTAATCGACAAAGGTACGGTGCGGTCCATCATTCAGCGCACGCCTGGCGGATTTGGGCCCAGTGACGATTTCAACAGCGGGACGTTTATTGTCTTTTTGAAGCCGTGGGACGAACGCACGGAAAAAACTGAAGATGTCGTCGCGCAAGTGAACAAGATCCTCGCTGAATTGCCAGCCGTTCGCGGCAATGCTTCCGTACGCTCATCTATAGGACGTGGACGCGGTCAACCGATAAATTTCGTGATTGCAGGCTCAACTTATGAATCGCTGAGCGTTGCACGAGACCGCATATTGGCCGCCGCAAACGAAAATCCTGGACTGGTGAATATGGATTCCGACTATAAGGAAACCAAACCCCAGATGGAGATTCAGGTCGATACTGCCCGCGCGGGTGATCTCGGAATTTCCGTCGCGGAGGTTAGTCAGGCACTGCAAACGCTTTTGGGTTCGCGCCGGGTTTCTACCTATTTGGATCGCGGTGAAGAATATCGTGTCATTGTGCAAGCGGATGCAGCGGACCGCGCCACTGCCGAAAGCCTTGCTGCAATTCAGCTTCGCACGCGTGATGGATCATTGGTGTCTCTCGCCAACCTCATAAAATACACCGAGACTGCAGGCGCGCGCGATTTAGGTCGCTACAACAAGCTGCGCGCTATCACGCTTCAGGGTGGCCTTGCGCCCGGCTATACTATGGGGGAGGCTTTGGCCTTTTTGGAAGAGCAAGCCACCGCATCTCCAGAGGTTCTGGGGGTTGGGTATCGCGGGGAAAGTCAGGCTTTTAAAGAAACTGGCGGCTCTATCATGCTGGTATTCTTACTAACTATCCTTCTCGTGTATCTCGTGCTCGCTGCGCAATTTGAAAGTTTTGTGCACCCCGTCACCATTATTATGACGGTGCCATTGGCGGTTGGTGGCGGCATCATTGGCCTTGCGCTGACAGGTATGACGTTGAACCTCTATAGCCAGATTGGCATTGTGATGCTTGTCGGTCTAGCCGCGAAGAACGGAATCTTAATCGTCGAATTTGCCAACCAGTTGCGTGACGAAGGCATGGAGATATTGGAGGCCGTTCAACAAGCCGCGACCCGTCGCTTACGACCCATTTTGATGACATCTATTGCGACTGTATTCGGCGCTATTCCCCTGGCTATTGCAAGTGGTGCAGGTGGCGCCGCGCGGTCCGCCATTGGTGTGGTGATTGTTTTCGGCGTGACACTTGCGACGTTCATAACACTCATACTCATCCCAATCATTTATGCGCGGCTTGCCAAATATACAGGCTCGCCCAAGGCGGTATCGCGCCGCTTGGAACAGGAAATGAAAATGCAAGAAGAACCGCTGCCTTAACGCACGTTAGCCTGAACAATTTTTATAAAAAAATTCGTTATTTTTTAATATGTTATTTTTATCCATGTTTCTGGTCCAGACAGAGGATTCAGGAACCGTGGATGTACAAGAATATGGTCATTTTCGGCACGCGGCCTGAGGCCATTAAGCTGTTTCCGGTCATAAACGCACTGTCGCAATATCCGGACATGCACACCGAAGTCCTGGTCAGCGGGCAACATCGGCAGATGCTGGACCAAGTGCTGTCGATTAGCGGCATTATGCCAGATTATGATCTAGACCTCATGCGTCAGGGACAATCACTCGATACGATCACGGCGCGCCTGCTGCAAACAATTGGGATGGTGCTGGACCGCGCGAAACCTGACCGTGTCCTCGTACAGGGCGATACCGTAACGGCAATGGTCGGCGCGCTGGCCGCATATTATCGCAAAATTCCGGTAAGCCATGTCGAAGCGGGGTTGCGCAGCCATGATATCTATCAACCCTGGCCCGAAGAGCTAAATCGCAAGATTATAGGCAATATTGCTCATCAGCATTTCGCCGCGACCGAGATGTCGGCAGCGGCATTACGAGCAGAATCTATTCCCGCCGATCGTATATTTGTAACGGGCAATACCGTGATTGATGCGCTGCATTGGGTCTTAAAGCGAATTGCCCAAGATCCGTCGCTCATTCATGACCTTGCGCCGTTGGAGGCCCGGTTTCGTGGTCGAAAAATTATAAGCATCACGGCCCACCGCCGAGAGAATTTTGGTGATGGCATGGTTAACATAGCTGCGGCCATAAAAGCCATCGCCGCGCGCGACGATGTCGCCTGTATCTTTCCTGTCCATATGAACCCGCATGTCCGTGCGGTCATGCATGCTGCTTTGTCAGAGTTACCCAATGTCGCAATGATTGAACCACTTGATTACCCAAGCTTTGCATGGCTCCTATCGATAAGCTATCTCATTCTCACCGACAGCGGCGGGGTTCAGGAGGAGGCGCCCGCCCTCGGCAAACCGGTATTGGTCCTGCGCGAGACCACCGAACGCCCCGAAAGCGTTACAACGGGAATAGCAAGGCTAATCGGGACAGATACCCAGCGGATCATTTACGAGATTTCGACGCTTTTGGACGATGACGCCGCTTATGCTGCGATGGCCCGTGGGCGATATTCCTTTGGCGATGGGCATGCGGGCCAGAGAATAGCCATGATAATCTCCAACGCGCGGTAACATTATTACCATAATATAGCGTCAACGCGGGGCTTAGATTGCGTGTCTAAGCTTTGCTTGGTTACCGATTGTCCCAAGACTTGTTCCTGCGCGGATAACATCATATGGCGCACAAATCGGGATACCGCCTACAAGAGGGACATTTAATGAAAATTGCGATGATCGGCTCGGGCTATGTCGGCCTTGTGTCTGGCGCGTGTTTTGCCGATTTTGGCCATGACGTTGTCTGCGTGGACAAGGATGAGTCCAAAATTGCCCGCCTACATGCGAATATCATGCCGATTTACGAGCCTGGCCTTGACGCGCTTGTCAAAACCAATGTCGATGCGGGCCGGTTAAGCTTTTCAACCAATGTGGCCGAGGCGGTCAAAGAGTGCGATGCGGTTTTCATCGCCGTGGGCACGCCGTCGCGTCGTGGTGATGGCCATGCGGACTTAAGCTATGTCTATGCCGCTGCCGAGGAACTGGCGCGCGCAATCGACCCGCGCACTGTTGTTGTTACCAAATCAACCGTTCCAGTAGGTACGGGCGACGAGGTCGAACGGATCATCCGCGAAACCAGTCCTGAGTTGGACTTTGCGGTGGTGTCCAACCCCGAATTCTTACGCGAAGGTGCGGCCATTGGCGACTTTAAGCGGCCCGACCGCATTGTCGTGGGTAGCGATGTCGAATGGGCCCGCGATGTCATGCGCGCTGTCTACCGTCCGCTCTTCCTCAACGAATCCCCCTTATTGTTCACCAGCCGCCGGTCGTCGGAATTGATCAAATATGCGGCCAATGCATTTTTGGCGACGAAGATTACCTTCATCAATGAAATGGCCGATCTCTGTGAGAAACTGGGTGCAAATGTGCAAGACGTGTCGCGCGGCATTGGCCTTGATAACCGCATCGGTTCGAAGTTTCTTCATGCAGGCCCAGGCTATGGCGGCAGTTGCTTCCCAAAGGACACTCTCGCGCTCCTTAAGACCGCGCAGGACCACGAAACACCTGTTCGGGTGGTTGAGGCCGTGGTGCAAGCAAATGACCTTAGAAAGCGCGCTATGGGCCGCAAAATCATCACGGCGCTGGGCGGCGATGTCCGCGGCCTCAAGATCGGTCTGCTTGGCCTGACATTTAAGCCCAACACCGACGATATGCGCGATGCGCCGTCGATTGCGATTGTACAGACCCTGTTGGACGCTGGCGCAATCGTGCACGCGCATGACCCCGAAGGCATGGAAGAAGCCGCAAAGATCCTGCCCGATGTCATCATGGCCGACAGCGCATATGATGCCGCAAAAGGCGCGCACGCTGTGGCGTTGGTCACCGAATGGGACGCCTATCGCGCACTTGACCTAAAGAAACTGCACGCGGCAATGGCAGGCGATGTGCTAGTAGATTTACGCAACATCTACCGCCCTGAAGATACAGCCGCAGCAGGGTTTAATTATGTCAGCGTCGGGCGCTGAATTCCATTTTCAGCGGCGTTAGTTTACCTGCCTCTCATAGCCAGCCCAATATGGCGCGCGTAAATCTTTGCGTAGGATTTTGCCCGATGCATTGCGCGGCAAAGCCGCGATGATGTCAACCGAGCGTGGCACCTTAAAACCTGCGATGCGTTCGCGCGCCCAGCCAATGACGCTTTCAGCATCAATATCCGCACCGGTTTTGGGAACGCATATCGCCTTCACCGCTTCCCCCCATTTTGCGTCCGGTACGCCAATCACTGCGACCTCCAATATGTCTGGATGCCCGTAAATCGCGCTTTCGACTTCAGCGGGATAGACATTTTCCCCGCCCGTGATGATCATGTCTTTCACGCGGTCGTGGATATACATATATCCATCTTCATCCAGATATCCGGCATCACCGGTTTTAATCCAGCCGCCATCCGCAACGGTGCCTTTCGTAGCGTCGGGTAAGTTCCAATAGCCAATCATATTGTTCGACGACCGCGTCCAAATCTCTCCGACTTCACCCACCGGAACATCGTTGCCAGTGCTATCCACCACGCGCAATTCGACGCCGGGAAGTGGCTTACCGGCCGAACGCATACGTGTGTTGCCATTGGGATCATGATCCTCGGGCGGCAACATGCAAATCGTGCCAGTCGTTTCCGTCATACCATAGACCTGGATAAATTCTGCACTGAACACGTCCATGCATTGGCGCAGCAGTTCCAGCGGGATTGGCGCCGCACCATAGAGGATATATTTCAGTCGGCTATAATCTACGCTACGGCAACGCGGGTGGTTGACCATCATCTGCAAAGCGGCAGGAACGATAAAAAGCCGAGTTGCTCCGCCCTTCTCAATCGCATCAAAGACGGAATCTGGCGAAAACTCGGCCTGTACAAGCGCTGGCAGACCGGACGCCATTGCCATGATGCCAAGTCCAGTTCCGCCGATATGCGCGCAAGGCATAGCGATGAGGACGACCTCATCATCGTCCCATTTGCTATAGGCATGCTCCGCCTCAGCCGCGTTTTTACGCAGCGCGAACAGGTTCCGGTTGGAAAGCACCGCGCCTTTGGGATTACCCGTCGTGCCGGACGTGTAAAGTTGCAGCACAGCGTCATCAGGGCCTGCAGGATCAAAAGCAATGCGCGCTGAGGCGTCAATCATTACGCGGGCTTCTTCTTCGGCTATGACCCTATCAACACCCGATATACCGCTAGCCAAAGCGTGCACGCCCGCCTCAAACCCCTGCCCTGCAAAGAGCACGCGTGCGCCCGTGTCCTTGGCGACATAGGCCCATTCCGCTGGCGCAAGACGCCATCCGACGGGCACCATCACCACACCGATCCGCGCCGCGCCGTAAAAAAGGGCAAAATAAAGATCGCTGTTTTTGCCAATCCAGGCAATCCGGTCGCCTTTTTTCAGGCCTAACCCAACAAGCATCGCAACGATCTTCGCGGTCCGCTCCTCCAACTGGCCATAAGTGAAATGGCGGTCATCCTGCGAAAGCGCGACCCAGTCGGGCCGTTCCGCCGCCCAGTGCGTCAAAAAACCATCAAAGCTTACTATGTCGTAGCTGGCAACGGCCATGTCATTCTCTCCTAACACTGGCCATTTTTTCGCAAAGGCCTGATGCAATGTGTTGAGAGATTATAGCGGCATGTCAATATTGTGATTTACTGACGACTAAGCGCGGAAAATCAGCGACAGATTGTTCGCGGGCATGTCGATGACTTGATCAAGGTGTAACCCGAGTTTGTGCGCTTCTTCTGCAATGTCCTCGACAAAACGAAGGCCCCAGGCGGCATTTTGTTGCCGCAACGATGCATCGAACGCCGCATTGCTGTCGGCCAGCGGGACGTCGCGTTGGTTGTAGGGTCCGTAAATGAAAAGCACGGCAGACGGCGGCATTACACGCGCGGCGTTGCGTAGTAGACCCAAGGTGGCTGACCATGGACTGATATGCGTCATGTTGATGCAGATGACCGCATCCGCTTGCGATATCGGCCAATCTGCCGACGCGTCGAGTTGCATGGCGGGCCGCAGGTTGGCCATTTTGGAGTCCGCGCGCCACGCGTTAATCGATGCAATGGCGATAGGATCCGGGTCGCTAGGTTGCCAGATCAGCCCCGGAAAGCACTTTGCAAAGTGGACGGCATGTTCGCCGGTCCCGCTCGCCACTTCGAGCACAAGTCCCTCCGCCGGAAGCACCCGCGCTAATGTTTCAGCAATCACATCGCGGTTGCGCTCAGTCGCCGGCGCGTAACGTTTTACGTCCGGGCCGCTTTCGAAGATGAACGGTTGCGGTCCGTTCATTCTGCCGCAACCGCTTGTTCGGGTTCGCGCCAGACCAACACCGGCTTACGCGCAGCTTGGGTTTCATCAAGGCGGCGGCGCGGCGCATGATGCGGCGCGGACTTTAAAGCGGGATCACCGGACTTGGCCCGCTCTGCCACAGACCGCATCGCGCCAATGAACTGGTCGAGTGTGGCCTTGCTCTCCGTCTCAGTCGGTTCCACCAACATCGCGCCATGGACGACGAGCGGGAAATATACCGTCATCGGATGATAGCCTTCATCGATCAGGCCCTTGGCAATGTCGAGCGTGGAGAAGCCTTCGGCCAAGCCGTTATCACTGAACAATGCCTCATGCATGCAAGGACCGCTATGGGCGAAAGGTGCTTCAAGGACGTCCTCTAAGCTGCGCAGGAGGTAGTTGGCGTTCAGCACCGCATCTTCGGCGACTTGGCGCAGGCCATCTGCCCCATGCGACATAATGTAAGCCAAAGCGCGCGTGAACATGCCCATTTGGCCATGGAAGGCAACCATGCGGCCGAAGCTGGCCCCGTGATGCGCGCCAGTCGTTTCCTCCTCGACCAGCCGATAATGGTCACCATCTTTGTCGACGAAAGGCAAAGGCGCATAAGGGGCCAATGCTTCAGACAGGACAACGGGGCCGGAACCCGGACCACCACCACCATGCGGCGTCGAGAATGTCTTGTGCAGGTTGATGTGCATGGCATCGACGCCCAAATCGCCGGGGCGCACACGGCCAACAATCGCGTTGAAATTCGCGCCGTCGCAATAGACATAGCCACCCGCCGCATGCACCGCGTCGGAAATTTCGCGCATATCCCGCTCGAACAGGCCGCAGGTGTTGGGGTTGGTGATCATCACGCCTGCAACATCGGGACCAAGCCGCGCCTTTAGCGCCGCCAAATCAACGCGGCCTTCCGAAGTCGCAGGAATATTCTCCACCGCATAGCCTGCAAATGCCGCCGTCGCCGGATTGGTGCCATGCGCACTTTCGGGGCAAAGGATAACCGAACGGGCATCGCCGCGCGCGGTCAGCGCCGCACGAATGGCAAGGATACCACACAATTCACCATGCGCCCCTGCCTTGGGCGACATCGCCACAGCCTTCATGCCAGTCAGCGTAACCAACCAATGCGCCAGATCGTGAATGACCGCTAGGGCACCTTGCACGGTCTCTACAGGCTGCAACGGGTGGACATCGGCAAAGCCCGCCATGCGCGCGACCTTTTCATTCAGGCGCGGATTATGCTTCATGGTGCAGCTGCCCAACGGGAAGAAACCGAGGTCAATGGCGTAATTTTGACGGCTAAGGCGCGTATAATGGCGGACCGTTTCAGGCTCCGATAAGCCAGCTAGGCCGATGTCGCGGTGCCGTTCCAGATTGCCAAGGCGCGATGCAACCTTTGGCGCATCGGCGAGATCAACACCCGTCGTTCCGATAGTGCCAATTTCGAAAATCAACGCCTCTTCCAGCATTAACGCCTTATTGCCGGTGTAGGTCATAGGGGCGGTGTCGCCAGCATTGCCCATTTCGGGTTTCCATCCGCTTTGGTTTATGCTGTTCATGCCAAAATCTCCTGCAAAGCAACGGCGAATGTTTCGACATCCGCGTGGGTGGCAGTCTCCGTAACGGCCACAAGCAGTCCGTTAGCCAATGCATCTATGCCGGGGTAAAGGCGGCCAAGCGACACCCCGCCTAATATCTTGCGGTCGGCAAGTGCGCGGACAACGGGTCGCGCTTCTTTCGGCAGCTTCAAGGTGAATTCGTTGAAGAAGCTGTCATTCACCAGTTCGACACCCGGAATTTGGCTAAGCCGGTCTGCCGCCTGTACCGCAAGCGCGTGGTTTAACTGCGCTAATCCACGCAGACCCTTCTCCCCCAATAAGGTTAGATGGATACTGAAGGCCAGCGCACAAAGACCTGAATTAGTGCATATATTTGACGTCGCCTTTTCCCGGCGAATATGCTGTTCGCGTGTAGACAGGGTCAGGACAAAACCGCGCTTGCCTTGCGCGTCCACCGTCTCACCGCATAAGCGACCGGGCATTTGGCGAACGAATTTTTCCTTGCACGCAAACAGGCCAACATACGGTCCGCCGAATTGCAGGCCGACGCCCAGCGACTGCCCCTCACCGACCACGATGTCCGCGCCCATGTCTCCGGGCGCTTTAATCGCGCCCAAGGCAACAGGTTCGGTCACGACGGCGATCAACAACGCGCCATGTTCATGCGCTTTCGCGGCGATGGCGGACATATCCTCGATGCGCCCCAATATGTCAGGATATTGGACCACGACGCAGCTTGTCTCGCCGTCGATCGCGTCTAGTAAACGCGCGCTGTCCGTCTGGGCCGAAAGCTCCGGCAATTTTATGTCCAGCGTATCACCTGTATATTGCGCCATCGTCTTGGCCACGCTGACATAATGCGGGTGGAGTCCAGATGACAGCAGCGCCTTAGTCCGCTTGGTAATGCGGCCAGCCATGCCAATGGCCTCCCAACACGCCGTCGAGCCGTCATACATCGACGCATTGGCCACATCGCAACCGAACAGGCGTGCCACCTGCGTCTGAAATTCAAAGAGCATCTGCAACGTGCCCTGCGCGATTTCCGGCTGATAGGGCGTGTAGGCGGTCAGAAACTCCCCGCGCTGGATGATATGATCCACGCTGGCGGGCACATGATGCTTATATGCGCCAGCACCCAAGAAAAACGGGTTATGCGACGCGGTCATATTTTGGCGTGCAAGCTCGGAGAAATGCCGTTCAACCGCCATTTCGCTGGCATGGTTGGGAAGGCCGGAGATCGGCCCATCCAGCTGCGCATGTGCGGGCACATCAACGAACAAATCATCAATCGATTGTGCCCCGATGACACCGAGCATCGCTTGCCGGTCGGATGGTGTTAAAGGTAAATAACGCATTTCAATCTCCATGGCCCTGACGGCGAACGGATGAACTTAAAGCCCGTCGACAAATGCCTGATAAGCCGCGGCATTCATGAGGCTGTCGAGCTCGCTACTGTCGCTTAAGGTTAGTTTGAAGAACCAGCCTTCGCCTTCGGGATCGCTGTTGACGAGCGCCGGGTCGCCCTCAAGGGCGGCATTGCCCTCAATGACTGTGCCGCTCACGGGTGCATAAACGTCCGATGCGGCCTTCACCGATTCCACAACCGCGGCATCACCGCCTTTTTTGAGCGTCGCGCCTGCCGCCGGAACTTCGGCAAATACGATGTCGCCCAATTGGCTTTGCGCATAATGGGTAATGCCGACTGTTGCGCTGTCGCCGTCAACTTCGATCCACTCATGATCTTCGGTGAAATAACGGGTCATTTATTCGCTCCTTTGCGATGATAATGATGTGGAACAAAAGGTAGGCTTGCGACCGTCACAGGAACGCGCTTTCCGCGCACTTCAGCCTCAAGCGGGGTGTCAACGGCGTTGTGGTCTGCATCGACATAGCCCATGGCAATGGGTGCACCGACGCTTGGGCCAAAGCCGCCCGAGGTAATCACGCCCACTTGCGCGTCGCCTGCAAAAATCGGCGCGCCTTCGCGGACGGGCAGTTTCCCTTCTACCGACAGGCCAACCAGCTTGCGTGCGGGGCCGTTGGCGAGCGCGTTCAGAATGCGCTCGGCACCAGCGAACCCACCTTCAGCACGGCGGCGTTTGGAAATGGCAAAGGCAGCATTGGCCTCAACGGGCTCCACATCAGGCGTCATATCATGACCGTAAAGCGGAAGCCCCGCCTCAAGCCGGAGCGAATCGCGTGCGCCAAGGCCAATCGGCTTGACCTCTGGCTGCGCACAAAGCTGATCCGCCAATGCCTTCGCGTGCGTGCCGGGCACAGAGATTTCAAAGCCATCCTCGCCTGTATAGCCCGAACGGCTAATCCAGAGCGGCTCAGGGTCTGTTTTGGGGCCCCAGAAGAAGGAACCTGCTTCCATGAAATATAGCGCGTCCACGCCCGGCACGACGCGCTTCAACGCATCGACCGCCTTTGGCCCTTGCAGCGCCAACAATGCGCGGTCTTCCATATTGTTGATGGTGATTTCGTCAGGCAAATATTCGCGCAAATAGCCCATATCGTCCCACTTCACGGCGCCATTGACGACGATATAAAGGCCCATGGGTACGGCCGTAATCATCATATCATCCAGCACGCCGCCGTCTTCGGCCAGCAAAAGCGAATAGCGCATCTTGCCTTCGTTCAGCGCGGAAATGTCGCCGGGGACCAGCGCCTCAAGCGCCTCTGCAGCACCTTCGCCAGTCAGCATCAACTGCCCCATATGGCTTACATCAAACAGCCCGGCATTTTCCCGCGTCCAGATATGCTCAGCCATGATGCCTTCATATTGGATAGGCATGTGATAGCCCGCAAACTCGACCATGCGCGCGCCTTTGTCACGATGCCAAGCATCGAGCGGCAATTCCAATATTTCGATGGGTTCGAGTTCGAATTCGTCTTCTTCGCTCATATCAGTCCGTTCAAAAGTTGCAGCAACCGACGCTGGATAGCGCCAAGTCTGCTGCCCCCTCTGTCACGGGTACCTGAGAGCTTTATCCGCAATATTTGCCGTGCATGGCAAATATAGCAGGTTACACCTTCGGTGGCGGATCTTGGCTAATGACCAAGAAGCGCGCTTTCCAGAGTGTCGCAAAAGCCGAAGCGGTCCTTTTGCCTGAGAGATTCCGGGGCGGTTGCTCCTTCGGCGGCCCCATTAAGGGACGCTCTCCCGCTTCGTCAGCGACGCTTCTCCATTGGCGTTAGCATTTTGCAGAGTCAACCGGCCAGCGCGCGGATGGAATCATTTTCGTGGATAAATACACCCTCGTCGGGTCTATCTGCCAACGCCGCTATAGCCTGTGCCAACACATCAGACGGCGTGGAAGCAAATCTTCGCATCGGTCCGATCATCAGCCTATCGACCAGCGGCGACAACAAAATCCCAAATGCCTCGCCCGGACGATGCGCCTCGCGTTTGCCACCCGTAAGCAGGCTCGGCCGCATGATATCAACACGTTGAAAGCCAATGTTAAGAAGTCCTCGTTCCATCTCGGCCTTCGTTCTGAGATAGAAATTACCGCTGGCGGGCATCGTGCCTACGGACGAGACAGTAATGAAATGCTGGGCGCCGGCATTATGGCTGGCCGTGGCAAAGGCAAGCACGAGGTCTTGGTCAATGGCGCGAAAAGCATCTCGCGAGCCTGCGGTGCGGATTGTGGTTCCTAAGCACGAAATGGCGACGGCTGGCTTGATTCGCGCGACTATCGCTGGCCAGTCATCGCTTGGAGCAACATGCTCATGCAAATTAGGTGTTGATGGTGCGGAAGGTCGACGCGACACCAAATGGACCTCAAATCCGTTGTGCGCCATTAGACCCGCCAACTGCTTCCCGACCAAGCCCGAGCCACCGGCGATGACTATCTTCCGCTTCACGTTGCGTTCCCGCAGTGTTCGCGGTGCCTATCGGTAGCGTAACGATCGGTCATCCCGGCCAAAAAGTCACCGATATGGCGGCTACGCGCGGGGTCTTGGTCCGGCAAATTCTCGCGCCATTCGGGTGGCAGCAGGCGGACATCGTTGCGATAGGCCACAAACAGTTCGCGCACGATCTTTGATGCTTCCACCGCTGCTGCAGTCTGCGTGGGGTGATGGTAGAGCTTTTGATACATGATTTTTTTGAGTTGCCGTTCGCGCGCCGCCATTTCGGGGGAAAATCCGCCGATCATAACGCCCGCATTGCGCACATCATGAGCGTCCTTGATACCCAAAGCGTTGATTCTCCCGCGTGTGGATTCAATCACATCATTGACCATCACACCAATCTGTTCCCGCGTTAGCTCACCAATCAGGCGGCGCGGGCGTACGTCAGGATAGCGGGCCAATATCGCCTGCCAACGCGCCGCCACGAACGGCAATTCCAGCAATTGTTCGATGTCGAGCAGCCCTGCCCTGATACCATCGTCAATATCGTGATTATCATAGGCGATATCGTCGCTGATCGCAGCGACCTGCGCCTCCAACGATGGCCAATTGGTCAAATTTAGGTCAAACCCTGCATGCACCTCGGCCAAGGCCCAACCGGGGTTGGCAACCAGACCATTATGCTTAGCCAGCCCTTCCAGAAGTTCCCAGCTTAAGTTCAAACCCGGCCATGACGGATAAGGCGATTCAAGTTGCGTCAGCGTACGCAGCGTCTGCGCATTATGGTCGAACCCGCCAAAGGGCTTCATCGCCTCTTCAAGCGCATCCTCGCCCGCATGGCCGAAGGGCGGATGGCCAATATCATGAGCAAGACACAAGGCCTCGGTCAGATCCTCGTTTAGGCCCAGCGCACGCGCTATCGTCCGGCCAATTTGCGCCACCTCAAGACTATGTGTCAGGCGGACACGGAAATGATCCCCATCGGGCGAGATGAAAACCTGCGTTTTGTGGCGCAGGCGGCGAAACGCAATCGAGTGGATAATGCGGTCACGGTCGCGCTGAAAAATGTCGCGTGCTCCGCGCATATCGTTCGACGGTTCGGCATGCAGCCGACCGCGGCTACGGTCAGGAAAGGAAGCATAAGGGGCAAGATGCGACATGACGCGCTTATGCCGCCAAGTGCCGCGAACCGGAAGCCGCTATTTTGTTTTCAACGGATTAACGACTTCGCCCATCTCGCTTTTCCACATAAAGGCGTCGCCACCGGCCTTTTTAAAGTCGCCTTCCCACTTTTTCGCGGCCTTTTGGTCTGCAAAAGGCCCAACCAATAGCCGGTCCGTTCTGCCCCATTCGGCGGTGAAGGCGTTCCGGGATTTTAGCAGCACCGCATAAGTCTTCGAAAGTTTGCGATAATCAAAAGCAAGGGCGTTGGCGTTTCCGGTCGCGATCTGTACCCAAAAGCGCGCAGGATGATCCTTTTCGGCTTTGGCCTTTGCCGCAAGCTTCGGATCAACCTTAACGACCGGTTTAAGCTTTTTCAAATCCACTGGGATTTGCGAGGGTCGATGTTCGCTTTCCGGAATATCAATTGCCGCCACAATGGCGCTAAGGTTAAAGCTGGGCGACGCAACGCGCTCCGCAGGCGCGGGTTCTGGCGCTTGTGCAGCAACCGTAAGTGTCGGCGCTTTAGGAAGTGGCTCGGCCGTTGATCCGCTGCTTGGCGTTGGTTGTGGCGCAATAACGGCAGGCACAGAGGCCGTTGTCGCCGCTACTGGTGTTACAGCAGCGGGCGGCAGAGCGCTTGCCGGCTCGGGTAATGGCGCACTGACAAGTGGGCGAGCCGTTTCTGGGACCGGCAGCGCATTATTGCTTACGCTGGCAATCCGAGCGGTTTGCGGTTCCTCAACTTTGCCACGCGTGGTGGCGGTTCCAAGCCTTGGCGTGTCGGTCTTCGGGATGCTTTTGTTGTCGCGCGATGGCGCAGTTTTTTGCCCAAGCGCGGTGCCCGACGGAATAAGGCGATTATCCCCGGAAACGACGGGTGCCTGCGGTTGCGTCGATGCAATTCGGCGGACCTGTTCACTGTCCCGTCCGACCGCTTGGCCCGTTGGGAAGTGCCCTAAATGGATTGCCGCTGCCTTCTGCGCATCCGTCAGGGAGGGCATTAGCCGGAAAAAGCGCTCCATACGCAGTACAGAACTAGCATCCATGAAACCTTGGGCAACTTTCGTCGATTCACGCAAATCCCCGCGGGCCGCCAGCATGAAAGCGCGTGCCCGCCACGCGCTAGCACTGTTGCGTTGCAGCAAAGGCAGCAGCATCGCGTCAGCAGCTTCTTTTTGCCCCGTAAGCGATAAGGAAACCGCTTGGCGAATGATGAGGTCATCGGAAGTCGACGCTGTTCGTGCTAATTTATAATCCTGCTGCGCGCGGCCAAAATTACCCAAAAGGTCAAAGGCCAAGGCACGATCCAGCGCAATCGCGCGTTCATTTGCACCAAGGCGTACGGCTTGATCAAACAAACGCAGTGCTTCAAACGGATTTTCAGTGCGCACGGTCGCTGTCGCCAAACCTGACACGATACGGCTGTTGCCAGGACGAAGCGTATTGGCACGCGTGAAGAAGTTCAAAGCAGCATTGGCATCCCCCAAAGCAAGTGACGCGTTGCCAGCATCTGCCATGGCATCGGCATCGGAGGGATTAATGGATATCATGCGCATGGCCGCACGCAACTCAGCTGCACCCGAAGGCTCCGAGATTATCGGTGCAGATGGGGTTGCCTGGTCAAGTGCCTCAAGCGCGCTTTCGTCAACGACTTGCGCGGCCACGCCCGATGATAAAGCGAGCGCACAGAATATCCCTGCACCACGTAACATTGTCACATTCATTCGCCCTTATTGGAATGCCGATTGCCGGACGCAAAGCATGTTTACGCAATGCTCCGACAAACGGTTGCCTAAAGCGGACGAAATGACAGTGCGTTGCCCACGCAGCTTAGGAGTTGTTCTGCCTGTCCAGAAAACGCGGAACGTTGACGCTGCTCGCGCCATCACGGCCTTTGTCGTCTTCATCATCCGAGCGCGAGAGGCCACGTGACAGGTTCGACATGCGTTCAAACAACGTACCACCGGTAGGAAGACGGGGTGCCGCACGCTCAGGCGCCTGTGTCACATCGACAGGTGCAGGCGATGGTGGATTAGCATCTGCTGGCGTGTTCAGTTCAAGCGCATCTGCACCTGCCCAAGACGTAGATGGAAAGTCGTTCGACTCAGGCAACTTTTCTTCGCTGGCTTCGTTGGCTTCAGTGGCTTCGTCATCAGCTTCTGGGGCTTCGAAATCGCTGTCGAGGACTAAGCTGTCGTCTTCTGCCTCTGCTTCTGCTTCCGTTACCGCGCTTGGCTCTTCAACTGGCGCGGAATCGGTGTTTTCAAACAAGGACGCTGTTGGCGCAGGCGCCGCCGCAACAGGCTCTTGTGCCGGACGGCTGAACGAAAATGGCGTGCGCGATTGCGGTGCTGGCGATGCGGCGACACCGTCATTATCGATACCGGTTGCAACAACCGAAACGCGGATTTTGCCGTTCAGATTTTCATTGAAAGCCGAACCCCAGATAATGTTTGCGTCGGGGTCTACGAGTTCACGAATATGGTTTGCAGCCTCGTCCACTTCCATCAGACGCATGTCTTCACCGCCGGTAATGGACACAATAACGCCCTTTGCACCTTGCATCGACACACCGTCGAGTAGCGGGTTAGCGATCGCCCGTTCCGCCGCTTCCAGCGCACGGTTATCGCCTTCGGCTTCGCCAGTGCCCATCATCGCCTTGCCCATTTCGTGCATGACGGACCGGACGTCGGCAAAATCAAGGTTGATCAGGCCAGGCATGACCATGAGATCAGTGATACCGCGAACGCCCTGCTGCAGAACTTCGTCAGCCAGCAAGAATGCCTCTTTGAAAGTCGTGTTCGGGTTGGCGACCAAAAACAGGTTTTGGTTCGGAATAACGATGAGTGTGTCCACATGCTGTTGCAATTCAGCAATACCGGATTCTGCGGAGCGCATCCGGCGCGATCCTTCGAAAAGGAACGGCTTGGTAACGACGCCAACGGTCAATATGTTCATTTCGCGTGCAGCCTGTGCAATCACGGGCGCAGCACCGGTTCCGGTTCCGCCGCCCATGCCAGCCGCGATGAAGCACATGTGGCAACCTGCCAAAGCGGACTTCACTTGCTCAATGGTTTCTTCTGCAGCGGCGCGCCCAACCTCGGGGCGCGAACCAGCACCAAGACCTTGTGTAATCTCGGGCCCAAGCTGAATACGATAATCCGCAGGCGAAGCGTTCAATGCCTGCGCATCGGTATTAGCGACGACGAAATCGACGCCTTCAACCTTTGAGCTAATCATATTGGCAACCGCGTTACCGCCGGCACCGCCAACACCAATCACTGCAATTTTCGGCTTCAATTCGTCAACCATGGGTGGTCCGATATTGATGCTCATAATTTTATCCCCTTAGCCTCTTTGGCTTGTTCGAAATTTGCATGCTTTTGGCACAAAAGCGTAAAGGGCACATCAGAAAATTACCCTTTTTGCACAGGTTTCTGTCGGGCCATGAGCGCGAACATATCACCTTCACGATTTAAGGCTATTTTGACGCCTTGAAGGTGAATTTAAGCCTTTACCGCCTAAAGATTCTCACGAACCGCACGTTTTATACGTTCAATCAAACTTGGTATCGATCCGCCCAAATGGTCGGCACGCAAATCATAACCCGATTGCAGTTCGATTCTCTCTGACGCCGCATAGTGAATCAAGCCGACGAGCGTTGAGAACGCTGGTCCAGAATGCGCTTCGGGAATGCTGATAAGCCCCGCTGGACGGCCGATACGGACAGTGCGGCCTAATGCGCTCTGCATATGTTCGGCTGCACCTTTCAATTCCGCGCCGCCGCCAGTCAAGACAACCTGATGCCCAGATGGCCCCGTAAAGCCGAGCGTTTTTAAGGCCTGCGCAACTTCGGTTACAATGCCGTCGACGCGCTGGCACACTACGGCATTCAACTGCGCCTTGGTGATGCGTGGGGCTTGATTGCCGGGCTCAACGCCATTTTCGTCCGGACCGATGTCGAGCACTTCTTGATGATCGCGCGGGCTGGTCAGCGCCGAACCATGGAAGCATTTCAGCCGTTCTGCCTGCGCGCGGCGAATGCCAAATACCGACGCTATGTCGTCGGTAATGTCCGAGCCGCCTTTTTGAATAGTTTCAAGTCCAACCAGCATCCCACCAATGAACACCGATACGTTCGTCACGGCCGCGCCAAATTCGACCAGTGCGACACCCAGATCGCGTTCCTCAGCTGTCAAACAGGCAAGGCCTGTTGCCACCGGCCCGACTACGAGCGAATCAACATCGAGATGCGCGGAGCGCACCGTCATATCCATGTTACGAACGGGTGATTGGTCTGCCAGAACCACATGGACGTCAACGCCAAGCCTATCTGCGTGCAAGCCAACCGGATTTGCCACACCGCCAACACCATCGAGCGCATATAAAGTAGGTTGCATATGCAACGCAATTTTACCGCCCGTTTGGATATTGGCGCGACCGGCCTGAAGCAGTTCGTCGACATCGTCTTGCGTGATACGGTCGCCGCCCAATTCGATTTCTACGGGGGCCAACATGCTATCGAGCCCACCTGACGACATGCCGACCCAAGCCCTGTCAATGTTGAGGCCCGCAATGCGTTCGGCTTGCTCTACCGCATGGCGCACGGACAATTCTGCCTGCTCTACATCCGCGATACAACCACGAGTCACACCCCGGCTTTCGCGTTGACCAGTGCCGAGCACCAGCAGATCCCCATTTTCGGTTTGCCGCGCGATTAACGCGGATACTTTGGACGAACCAATATCTATCGCCGAAATCAACCGTTCAGCACGCGCCGTTTTCATGCCGTTAATCCATTGTTTTTTGATGTGATTTCATTTTTTTCGATACTGTCTTTGTTTTCCACTTTAACAGGATCTGCCTGTTGCACTTTAACAGCCTCTGCCTTTGGTGCTTTGCGGAAATAGGCGCGATTGGGATCGCGTAGGTCAAAATGGATAAGGTCGCGGCCAAGCAAGCGGTGGACACCGTCCAACCGTGCAAAGTTTAACAGCGCTTTGGCAGCTTCAACTTCACCTTCTGGCAACGCCAGTGTTTCGCCCGTCTGGAACTGCAAGTCCCAGCGTCGGTTACCTATCCAGCTTGCGCCTGAAACCTGCGACTTCAACGCCGAAGCATTGTCGAGCAAGGCGTTCAACGCGACGATATGTGTATTGGCTTCATTTCCGTTCAAGGTCGGTAAATCGCCGCCCTCTCCCGCACGGACATGTGCCAGAACGATCCCATTCGCATCGATCAGCGAGTATTTCCCGCCGCTTTGCCATATCGCGGCAGGCTTGCGTTCGATAATCTCTACCGCCAATGTATCGGGCAAACGCCGCGCAACGCGCGCGTCCTTAATCCACCCATATTGCAGCAGATCCGCACGCACCTTGTCGATATCCACCAAGGGCATCGCACGATCTTTTTCAGCGAGCACCAATTGATAGACTTTCAACTGGTCCACCCGCTCCATGCCCGTAACCTCGACACGCTGCACCTGAAAGCCCGCCTTGGCAGCAAGCGCGGCATATTGTTGGTACGCGGCCGCGGTAAGTCCGGCATATTGCGCAGCGGCAAAGGCAAGCAAAGTGAGAGCTGCCAATATGATCCAGGTAACAACGCGCTGCACATCCTGTTCGGAAAAAGGCAGCATACGCACCAATGTATCAACCCACGAAGCTTGCAGAACCTTTTGCCGGGGGCTTGGGCTTTTTGCCTTGCGTTTTGCAGGCGCTTTGCGTGCGACGCCAGCCATTATACCACGGCCCCTTTAACAATCAGCGCCTCTTTGACGATCATGTCGACAAGCTGTTCATAGCTGATCCCAACATGACGAGCTTGTTCGGGCACAAGGCTGAGCGGGGTCATGCCAGGCTGTGTATTGGTTTCGAGAACGAAAACACCGTCCATGCCCGCCGTATCATCCCAACGAAAATCGGTGCGCGAGGCGCCCTTGCAGCCGAGTAATTGGTGCGCGCGCAGAGCGGTTTCCAGCATATATTGGGCAATATCATTGGGGATTTCCGCAGGGCAAATATGTTCGGTCAGCCCGTCTGTATATTTCGCATCAAAATCATAAAAGCCGCTCTTTGGCTTCAGCTCGGTCACACACAAAGCCTTGTCACCCAACACCGCCACGGTCAGCTCGCGGCCCTTGATGAAGGGTTCAGCCAACAGCCGGTCAAATTCCTGCCAGGGCCCTTTGGCGTCGCGCGCAATCGGGTGGCCGTAATTGCTGTCGTCGGTGACGATCGCCACCCCGACCGAGCTACCTTCATTCACAGGTTTCAGAACATAAGGGCGCGGCAGCGGATCAGCCACATATAGGCTTTCGCTGTCGACCATGGTGCCTTTTGGCATTGGGATTCCGGCGGGCACAAGGCACTGTTTCGTCAATTCCTTGTCAATGGCGATCACCGACGTCACCATGCCACTATGCGTATAAGGAATGTCCATCAGGTCCAACATGCCCTGTACCGAGCCATCTTCGCCGGGAACACCGTGTAAGGCGTTGAACACAACATCAGGGCGAAGGGCATTAAGGACTTGCGCAACATTGCGGTCCATGTCGACCCGACTGACCTGATAACCGACCTTTTCAAGCGCATCGGCCACACCATTGCCGCTCATCAAGGACACAGGCCGTTCGTTCGACCATCCACCCATCAATACCGCGACGTGAATTTGTTTACTCATTTCGGTTCACCCACGCGCTGTATTTCCCATGCTAGCTCTACGCCCGAATGCGCCAGTACGCGGGCGCGGACTTCTTCGCCAAGCGCCTCGATATCTGCGCTGGTTGCATCGCCTGTATTGATCAAAAAATTGGTGTGTTTTTCGGACACTTGCGCACCGCCAATCTGAAGACCGCGGCATCCCGCCGCATCGACCAATTGCCATGCCTTGTGGCCATCCGGATTTTTAAAGGTTGAACCGCCGGTTTTGGAGCGCAATGGCTGAGATGCTTCGCGCGATGCGCTGATCCGGTCCATCTCGGCCTGAATCGCTTCGGGTGCGCCCGGATGCCCTTGGAAACGTGCTGCCACCACGATTGCGCCGTCGGGCAATGCGGAATGACGATAGCAATAATGTAAATCTTCCACCGACAAGGTCGCTAGCGTCCCGTCACGCATCACCACATCGCAATCGCGCAATATGTCCTTTACCTCACCACCATAAGCGCCGCCATTCATGCGCACAAAGCCGCCGACGGTACCGGGGATGGAACGGAGAAATTCTAGGCCCGATATGCCCTTATCGCGCGCGGTGGATGATACCAAAATGCCCGACGCCCCTGCGCCGCATTCCAGAGTTATTGCATCGGTGCAGGCAACCTTTGCAAAGGCCTTGCCGAGCCGAACCACAACACCCCTGACGCCGCCATCGCGAATAATCAGGTTAGACCCCAGGCCAAGCGCCATGACCGGCGCAGTGGGGTCAAGGTCGCGCAAAAACGATTGCAGGTCAGCTACATCTTTCGGTTCAAACAATGTGTCCGCGCTACCGCCCGATTTGAACCACACCAATGGCGCCAGCGGCGCATCTTGCGTCAAACGCCCTTCTACATGCGGCAGAAGCTGCGTGGTCATGCACGCACTGCCTTTATCGCGTCGGCAAGACCCGCCGCCCATTTGGTGATATCGCCGGCGCCCAAGCACAAGACGATGTCATTGCCCTGCACCACCTCGGCCAACTTGCGCGCCAAGTCACCTGCGTCTGTCACGGTCGCGGCGGAACGATGCCCACGCGCCTTAATACCATTGACCAATGCGTCTGCATCTATGCCGTCAATGGGCCCCTCACCCGCGGCATAAACCGGAGAGATGAACACCATATCCGCATCATTAAAGGCTTGCTGAAAATCATCCATGTGATCGCGCAACCGGGTAAAGCGGTGCGGCTGTGCCACGGCAATCACACGGCCCAGCGCACCTTCACGTGCCGCAGATAGCACCGCGCGGATTTCAACGGGATGGTGGCCATAATCGTCGATGATCGTAACCCCATCAACTTCGCCCACTTTGGTAAACCGCCGTTTGACGCCACCGAATTTGTCAAAGCCATGGGCAACGGCCGCGTCGCTCATTCCCATTTCTAGGCCAACCGCGACAGCGGCCAGCGCATTTTGCACATTGTGGCGACCGGGCATGGGGAGCTGAATATTCTTTATCGTCCGGAGCGATCCGTCGCGCGCGCGGACAACAACATCAAAGCTATTACCGCCGGGATGCGGCGTAACATTTTCGCCGCGAATATCGGCTTGCGCAGAGAAGCCATAAGTGATGATCCGGCGGTCGCGGATCTTCGGCAAAATCGCCTGCACTTCGGGATGGTCGAGGCACATGATTGCCGCACCATAAAAAGGCACGTTTTCGACGAATTCGACAAAAGCGTTTTTGATCGCGTCGAAATCGCCATAAAATTCGAGATGTTCGGGATCGATATTGGTCACTACGGCAAGCGTACCGTCAAGCCTTAGGAAGCTGCCGTCGCTTTCATCTGCCTCCACCACCATCCAGTCGCTTGCCCCAAGACGTGCGTTGGAACCGTAGCTGTTGATGATGCCACCGTTGATGACCGTTGGGTCAATGCCGCCATGGTCCAGCATCGCGGCGATGAGCGACGTTGTCGTCGTCTTGCCATGCGTTCCGGCCACCGCGACCGTGTGCTTCAACCGCATCAATTCGGCGAGCATTTCTGCCCGGCGTACCAAGGGTATGCGCCGTTCTAAAGCGGCGTCGCGTTCTGGGTTGCCTGCCTTTACCGCGGTCGAAGTTACCACCACCGCGGCATCGCCCAGATTTTCGGCGCTATGACCAATCATCACCTTAATGCCGCGCTGGCGAAGGCCGTCGATGACATAGCTGTCGGCGATATCGCTGCCCTGCACTTGGTAACCCAAATTGTGCATAACCTCGGCAATGCCCGACATGCCGATGCCGCCAATGCCGACGAAATGCACAATACCGATATCGGTTGGAACACCTCTCATGCAGCATTCTCTTTGGCTAGTGCGGGGGATGGGCTGAATCCACTATTGGGTTGGGCTTGTGATTTTATTCCATGCATGATGGGGGCGCGGCCAAAGGATTCTACTAAGTCGGCAAGATCGGCAACCGCATTAGGCCGGCCACAGCTTTTGGCGGCCTTGGCTGCATTTTCCATCGCACCGGGCTCAAACGCGATCATCTGGATCTGCTTCGCCAGCTCCACCGCTGTGAATGCTGGCTGCGCAATGGCGCGCGCGCCGCCCGCTTCAACCATTTCTTTGACATTGTAGCTTTGGTGATCGTCGGTTGCACTCGGCAGCGGGACCAATATCGCTGGCCGTCCAGCGCATGTTAACTCGGCAATCGTTGATGCCCCGGCCCGCGATATCACCATATGCGCCCAGCCAAGCCGCTGCGGCAAGTCTGGCAAATAGGTCGCCAGCTCTGCTGGAATATCATGGGTAGCATATGCCGCGCGCACAGCATCAATATCTTCAGCGCGGCATTGCTGCGTTACTTGCAAGCGCCGCCGTAAACTGATCGGCAAATTCGACAATCCGTCAGGCACGATATCAGAAAGTACCTTGGCACCCTGGCTTCCGCCCGTCACCAGCACGCGAAAGATGCCTTCTGTCGACAAAGCTGGATATGGCTGGTCCCGCAAATCAAGCACCTCTTCGCGGACCGGGTTACCAACCAGATGCACCTTGCTGGCATAGCGAGGCGATAAGCGAAGCACGTCGGGATAAGAGGTGGCGATGGCGTTCACTTGCCGCGCTGTGAAACGATTGACGCGGCCAAGCACAGCATTTTGTTCATGAATGATCGTCGGTATGTTCTCGGCAAAAGCACCAAGCAATGCTGGAAATGCGGGATACCCCCCAAAACCAACCACGGCGCTGGGCGCCAAATCTTCATATAGGCGGCGCGCCATAGCACGGCCTTCGGCAATCGCCTTTAAGCCGGGAAGCCAGCTCGACAGATTTTTGGTAATGCGACCAGCGGGCAGCTTATGCGTCATCATCTTATCAGGGCAGCCCGGAATTTTGGCTCCGCGCTCGTCGGTAATCAGCGCCACATGATGACCCCGGTGGATCAGCTCCTGTCCCAGCGCAAAGGCAGGAATCAAATGCCCGCCAGTACCGCCGGCGGCCAACACATAATGACGAGAAATGGTCATGGCCTGTGTCCCTTCACCATATACAGCGACCGGTCAAGATATGGGTTTCGCTTCGTTAACGCGAGTATAAGACCACAGGTAATTGAAAGCGCCAAGGTCGACGATCCGCCATAGCTGATGAACGGAAGAGTCATGCCCTTGGATGGGAAAACACCCAAATTCACGGCGATGTTAATCATCGCCTGTCCGCAAAATTGCGCACCAAGGCCGGTTACCGCCATAACGACAAACTGGTCTTTCTCATCCAACAGGCGGATGATGATGCGAACCAAAATCGCAAAGTATAATATGGCAATGACCATACAGGCCAAAAGACCAAATTCTTCACCAATGACCGAGAAGATATAATCGGTATGCCCCTCAGGCAGCGAATATTTCTTTATACCAAGCCCGGGACCAAGGCCAATAAAGCCCCCGTTAGTTAAGGTCGCCATCGCCATTTTGTCATGTGTCAGCCCCTCAGTGCCGAAAATCCAGGCGTCTATCCGCTGCGTTGCGACGGGGTAGAAATTATAGGCGAGAAGTATGAACACTACGCCACTGATCACGAGGAACCAAAGACGGCTTGCAGGCACGCCAGCGACCATCATCAGGGCGAACCATGTGCCCATGAACAAAATAGATTGCCCAAGGTCAGGTTGAAGCAACAGGAAAAAACACACAAGCCCAGTGGCGATGGTGGTAAGGATAAGAACGGGCAGGCTTGGATCTTTCAACCGCCAGCTAATAATCCACGCCATCATAACCGCGAAAAAGGGCTTCAGAAACTCAGACGGCTGAAGCCCCGCAAAACCAGGGCCAATCCATCTTTGCGACCCGTTCACCTCGCGTCCCAATAGTGGTACCAAAGCAAGCAGAACAAAAAAGACGCAAAAGCCGTAGACGGCAAAACGTCGCGCTTGTTCGCGCGAGGACATCGATACCAGAAGCATGATGGGAACACCAATGAGGACCCAAATCAATTGCCGATAAAAGAAATAGAGCGAAGAAAGTTCGGTGGTTGACGAAGACAGCCGCTGGGCACCCGCCGGCGATGCCGCAGCGACGGCAAGTAGACCAATGGCGATCAGCACCATCATCAACGACAGCAACACGCGGTCGAGTTCCCAGAACCAAACGCCCAATGGCGAACGATCGCCACGGCCCAGGCGATTAGCAAAGCCAATCTTGCCGGTTTTGGCTGCAAGGACCCAAGGCGCTTCTTTGCTGTCGCTCATAACGCTTCCACAATTGCGCGGAACGCATCGCCGCGGGCTTCGAAGTCTTTGAACTGGTCAAAGGACGCGCAAGCGGGCGAAAGCATGATAACGTCGCCTGGCTGTGCTTGGGCTGCAGCCGAATGCACTGCTGCGCCCATCATTTCGCTACGTTCCACAGGCATATGCGGCGATAACAATTCATGGAACAAAGGACCGGCCTCGCCAATGGTGTATGCTTTTACAACATGACCGAAATTGGGGATGCATTCATCCAGATTATCGGCCTTTGGCAAACCGCCGACGATCCAATGCACGCGCGGATAAGCAGCCAAGGCAGGCGCAGTCGACGCCGCATTCGTTGCCTTGCTGTCGTTCACAAACAATACGCCCTTACGCTCGGCCACAACTTCCATACGATGCGCAAGTCCGTTGAAGCTGCGCATCGCTGGCCGCCATTGGGCCTCCGTCAGCCCTAATGATTCGACGATGGCAATGGCCACCGCAATATTCTGCAAGTTATGCGGCCCTTGCAGCGAGGGCCATTCGGCCTGACCGCTTACCAATTGCGGATCGGCGAGATGAACCCATTCCGCTCCACGCCGGGCAAGCACGTCGTTATAGACGCGTTCAGTATCGGCATCGCCTTTGCCAAATACAGCAAACTGTTTGTCCATTTGCATTTCAAACAGCCGCGCTTTCGACGCCATATAGGCTTCATAGCCATCATAGCGGTCGAGATGGTCTGGAGAGAGGTTGATGAGCGCCGCCGCGTCGCAGGCAAGGCTGTGCGTGATATCAATCTGGTAGCTTGAAAGCTCAAGCACATAGATGCCGCCTGCAGGCAATGGCGCTTGCGACAATATGGGCAAGCCAATATTGCCCCCCATGCGGACGGGAATTGCAGCGCTTTCCAGCAAATGATGCACCAAGGCCGTCGTCGTGGATTTACCATTGGTTCCGGTAATACCTACAACACGATGCGACGGTAGGTTCGGCCGTGCCATCGCAAACAATTCGATATCACCAATCAAAGGAATGCCTGCCGCCTTTGCCTTATCGGCAATAGGGTGGCGGTTGATTGGAACGCCGGGCGACACGACAATGGCCGTATAGCCTGTCAAGTCACTCAGTAACGGATCGGCAATGGTCGCAATGTCGGCAACTTTAACGCGCGCACCTTCGTCATTATCCCATGCCAATACTTCTGCGCCGCCCGCGACAAGTGCACGCACAGCCGAAAGGCCTGAGCGCGCAAGTCCCAATATTGCGAACTTCCGGTCTTTAAAGGCAGGGGTAGTGATCATCTGAGTTTGAGGGTTGATAGCCCCGCAAGCGCCAATACGAAAGCCACAATCCAGAAGCGGATGACAACGGTCGGTTCGGACCAGCCAAGCTGCTCAAAATGATGGTGAATTGGTGCCATGCGAAAAATGCGCTTGCCCGTCCGCTTGAACCAAAACACCTGAATGATGACCGATAGCGCCTCAACCACGAAAAGCCCGCCAATGATGGCGAGAACAAATTCATGGTGCGCTACAACAGCAATCGCACCGAGTGTTCCGCCCAAGGCAAGGCTTCCGGTGTCACCCATGAACACCGCTGCCGGGGGGGCGTTAAACCATAAAAAGGCAAGTCCAGCGCCGACAATTGCACCGCAGAGCATGGCAAGATCCCCTGCCCCCATAAAGAACGGAATACCAAGATATTCCGCATATTTCGCATTGCCCACCATGTAGACGATTAACATAAATGCGAGGGAGGCGATGATGACGGGCATGGTCGCAAGGCCATCCAGACCGTCGGTTAGGTTCACAGCATTGCCAAAGGACACAATCACAAACGCGCCAAAAGGCACATACCACCAGCCCAAATCGATGATGGGTCCATTGACGAACGGCAGATATAAATTGCCACCCGATTGCCAGACGATCAGCGATACCGCGACGCCGGCAATGGCAAATTCCCATAACAACCGGACCTTGCCGGACACGCCCTTGTGGCTGCGCTTTTTGACTTTGTCATAATCGTCAAGGAATCCCACGATGCCAAAACCAGCGGTCACCAACAAACAGGCCCAGACATAAATGTTTTTCAGGTCCATCCACAAAAGCATCGAAATGCCGACTGATACCAAGATCATCAAGCCGCCCATCGTGGGCGTCCCGACCTTCGCAAGGTGGGTTTGCGGTCCGTCGGTGCGGATGGGTTGGCCCTTGCCCTGACGCACACGCAGCATGCTTATAAAGCGTGGCCCAATCAACAGGCCGATAACCAACGCAGTGGCCACCGCGGCGCCAGAACGGAAACTTAAATAGCGGATGAGGTTAAAAATACCGGGAAACCCAAGATACTCGGCCAAAAGATATAGCATCAGTTTTTCCCACCCGTCAGCGCGTTGACGATTGAGGAAAGCCCCATGCTATTGGAACCTTTGACCAAAACCGTGTCTGATGCGCAAAGATATTCTTGCAGGACGCCAAGTGCCTCCTGCGCGGTCGCGCAATGCGCGAATTTCTTGGGCCCCTCAACCCCTGCTTTCAACTCTTCGGCGAGAATTTCCATCTCTTGACCGACGAGGATCGCAAAATCGACTTTTGCGGCCGCCAAAGGTGCGGCAAGCGCGCGGTGATAATGATCACCCTTATCGCCTAATTCCTTCATCGAGCCTAAAACAGCTATCCGCCGTCCGCCGCCCGACAGCCCCAACTGACCAATTGTCGCGGCCATAGATGCTGGATTGGCATTGTAACTTTCATCAATCACATGCACCCTGCCGCCCGCAATGGCCACATCATGCCGGGCGCCGCGTCCCGATAGGCCGCCCATTTCGGCCATGGCCAGTCCCGCAGATGCCAGATCCCCGCCAGCGGCTAAGACGGCGGCCAACACGGCCATGCTGTTTGCAATCCAATGCTGACCGGGTTGCGACAAGGTAAAGGACAACATTGCGTCGCACAGCTTTGCGTTGATCAGCGTCCCATTATGGGGCGTATGGAGATGGTCGATAACACGGACATCCGCGTCTGGACTGAAGCCAAAAGACAAAATCCTGTTGGTGTAAAGCTCTGCCGCGGCGCGCAAACGTGGGTAATGCACATTATCCGCGGGCAATATAGCCGTGCCGCCTTTAACTAAGCCTTCGAATATCTCTGCCTTAGCATCGGCAATGCCGCTTTCATCCTTGAAAAATTCGATATGCGCAGGGGCAATTGTCGTGATGATGGCGACATCGGGCCTGACAATATGGCTCAAAGCGCGCATTTCGCCCGCGTGGTTCATACCCATTTCGAATATGCCAAAGTCGCAATCTGCGGGCATCCGCGCCAGACTTAAGGGTACCCCGACATGGTTGTTGTAGCTTTTTACCGAACGGTGCGCCCGCCCACGTGAGCTGCGGTCCAACGCGGCAAACAAGGCTTCCTTGGTTCCGGTCTTGCCTGCAGAGCCCGTTACGCCAATGATCTTTGCCTTGGTCCGCGCGCGCGACGCATGGCCCAATGCCTCTAATGCCTGCATTGTATCGGCAACTAGGATATGGGGGTGCGCCACTGGCTGCGACACAATCGCCCCCGCTGCGCCATTTGCAAATGCCTTGTCGACAAACAAATGCCCATCGGTCTCCGCGCCTTTCAAGGCTAGGAACAGATCGCCCTTGCCGATTTCACGCGAGTCAAAGGCGACACCTGTAACATCAAAATGCCCGGACGCTGTCCCGCCCGTCGCGGCCAGCAATTCTTCAAAGGTCCATAATGGGGTCATGCTGCGCATTCCCGTGCAACTTCTACATCGTCAAAGGGTAAAACACGGCCCATGATAATTTGCCCTTGTTCATGCCCCTTGCCCGCGATCAGGACGATGTCGTCCGGCTCGGCATGTTCAATGGCAAAGGCAATCGCGTAACGTCGATCGCCAATTTCATGCGCACCTTTCGCGCCCGCCATCACATCAGCGCGGATAAGCGACGGGTCTTCGCTTCTCGGGTTATCGTCGGTAACGATCACAATGTCAGAATCTGCCACCGCAACCGCGCCCATTTCCGGACGCTTGCCAGTATCGCGGTCGCCACCAGCACCGAATACGGTGATAAGCTTGCCCTTAGTATGGGGACGCAAGGCCGCAATCGCCGCGCGCAAGCCGTCGGGCGTATGCGCATAATCGACATAGACAGGCGCACCGCTTTTGGTGATGACCGCGCGTTCCAAACGTCCGCGCACAGGCTGCAATCGCGCAAGATGCGACAGCAGGCTCTCAACATCTCCACCGCTTGCCATGACCACGCCTGCTGCGACCAATGCGTTCGCCGCCTGATATGCACCGATCAGCGGCAGTTTCAATTTATGCACATCGCCTTGAATGCGCAGTTCAAGCGTCTGCCCAAGCTGAGTAGGCTCGCGCGACAATAATTGGATGCCCCTGCCCTTTTCACCCACCGTAATCAGGCGGAGTTCCCGTTTGCGCGCACGGGCAATCACTTGGTCGGACCAGACATCGTCCGCCCAAATGACGGCGCAGCCGCTTTCGTCGACAACCTCATCAAATAGCCGCATCTTGGCTTCAAAATAGGCTTCCATTGTCCCGTGATAATCAAGATGGTCGCGGCTTAAATTGGTAAAGGCTGCAACAGAAACCGGAACACCTTCGCTGCGATATTGGAACAGGCCGTGGCTTGATGCCTCAAATATTGCATGGCTAACGCCTTCGCGTGCCAGGCCTGACATATTCGCAAGGAAGGTAACAATGTCAGGGGTGGTCAGCCCTGTCTTAGCCTCATCCGACGCCGTAATGATCCCAAGCGTACCAATCGAAGCTGCATTATGACCCGCCATCCGCCAAAGCTGCCGCGTGAGTTCTGCGGTCGATGTCTTACCATTGGTTCCGGTGACGGCCGCAACATGGCCTGGAAATGGCTGGAAAAAGTTCGCGGCAAGATGCGCAAAGGCTTGGCGCGGATTGGCCTCAGCAATATGCACTGCGCCGCGCACCACAGCTTCAGGACGCGCGACAACGGCAACAGCACCAGCGGCAATTGCATCGTCGATGAAATCTTCGCCGTTAAATGCCGCACCTTCAAATGCACCAAAAACCGTGCCGGGCGCAATCTTCCGATGGTCGATGGCAAAGCCGGTCACTGTTATGTCGGCGTATGCCGTATCGGCTCCGCTTACCAATCGCCCGAGCTTCACTATTGCTCTCCCTTCGCCTTCCACAATAAAGGCATCAATTCGGAAACATCAACATCGCGTTTCATATCCGGAAGAATCCCCACCAACGGACCAATGCGAGTCACTGTTTTTTGAACAACTGGCGCAGCGGTATAGCCTGCCGTCCGTTGAAAGCTGGATGCCTCGGTACCTTTTGGTTCGTCCAACATGGCGAGCACGACATAACGCGGATTATCCATCGGGAATGCGGCGGCAAAGGTCGCGACTACCAGATTGCGGCTATATCCGCCAATGCCGGGCTTTTCTGCTGAACCGGTTTTGCCGCCAACTCGGTAGCCCAAGGCATCGGCCTTCTTACCCGTGCCATCGACAACAATCATGCGCATCATTTGACGCATCCGCGCGCTGGTTGCGGCTGTAAACACACGTTTGCCAGGTATTTTCGCGCCAGGCTTGGTTTTGAACATTGTTGCGGGGCGATAGATACCGCCATTCACCATAGCAGCATAAGCGCTTGCCAAATGTAACGGCGTTACAGAAATGCCATGGCCATAGCCAACGGTCATATTGGTCAGACGGCCCCATGTTTTGGGATAAAGCGGCATCGCTTTTTCGGCGAGCTCAATATCAGGACGCGCATTGAAATGCATCGTGCGCAACATGGCGTCCATGCGTGCAGCACCCAAATTGTCGGCAATTTGCGCAGTGACGACGTTTGAGCTGTGGATTAGCGATTCTGGTGCGTTCATCCAACGATCCGAAGGGTGCGAGTCCCGGATTTTGAACTTGCCAACCTGAAGCGGCCTTGTCGCGTCATAGCGCACCGAAAGGTCACGCACGGTGCCGGCGTCCATCGCAGCCGCAACGGTTAATGGTTTGAAAGTGGAACCAAGTTCATAAACACGGTTGGTAACATTATTGGTCTGCCGCGTAATGGGGTAGCGGCCATCAACAATGGGCTGCCCGTCATCAGGAATATTGGCGAACGAAGGACGGTTTGGGTTAAACGATGGCAAGGTTGCCATGGCAATGACTTCACCCGTCTGCACATCAAGTATGACACCCGCCGCGCCTTTAGCAGATGTTGCCGCCATGCCAGATGCAAGTTCGCTTTCAAGCGCGGCCTGCACGCGGACGTCCAACGCAAGGTTCAATGGCGCCGACCGCTTTGACGGATCGCGCAGATAGTCATTCATGACCCGCTCCATACCCATCGCGCCTTTTCCGTCGCGGTTTACAAAGCCCAGAACATGCGCCGCCATGTCGTGCTGCGGATAGAGACGCGTGGCCTCACGCGGGAACTCGATAGCGATCTCACCAAGGCTGTGCACCTGCCGAACCTGCTCTGGCAACGCGCGTTTCCGTAAATAGCCGGGCTTGTTCGCGGTCAATTTGGCGTAAAATTCAGAAGCCGGTGTGTCGGGAAAAATTGCCGCCAGTTGATTGGCCAATTGTTTACGGTCACCCAAGATTTCTTCAGGCTTTACCCAGATCGCATAGCCATAAATGCTGCGCGCTAAGGGGATGCCGTTACGGTCCACAATGTCGCCGCGTTCTGGAACATATTCGGTGTTCGTCGCACCATATGCACGCGTGCTCTCAAATAAGGCCAATGTAGCAAGGCGACCAATCAACAGCACGACAAACATGCCAAAAGCCAGCAACAGAATAAGCATGCGCCAAAAGCCGTGCGCCGCAAATGGCGGTGGATTAACGCCGCTTTTCCGAGTGGTTGTGCGGGCCAGCTGGGGATTCATTAGCGGCGGCGTTCATTCGCGGACTTGGCCGAAATGTCCCGTAGCAAGTCGTCGGACAAAAGCGTTTCGTCCATACGAGCCAGTCGCTCGGTCCGGGTCTGTTCAACCTTTGGCGCCACAGGCTTCGGCGCCGCGCGCTTTGCTGGTTCGGCGAAAATTGGGGTTGCAACGGCCGTTGCAATCGCGGTCGACTTTTTCACTACAGCCTCAATCGTTGGCGCAGGGTTAGCTTGGTTCGCGCTGGGCGCTACATCAATATCTGCGGAGGCCATCATCACGGGTTTCGTTTGTTGCAGATCTCCGGTCAGTTCGGCAAGTGCTGCTTCGCCATTTACGAATTGCTGCGCCGCTGGTGGCTGATAACCGTATAAAAGCTCGTTCCATTCCTCAAGCTGTTGAAGGCTGGCACGCGTCCGTATTTCGGCTTGAAGAAAGCTGATTTCCCGCTTTGTCTCAAGAATTTCACGATCAACCGCAACCAAATCACTGTGCGTCGCCGCGACATTGAGCGACAATGGATACAACAGAATGGCAACCATGAAAACCAAGGCCAACCAGCCGAGATTCTGAAGTCTTTTCATTGCGAGACTCATGCTGCAAGTCCTCCTGTTGCCCATGCGGGGGCGTGTGTGCGGGTTGCGGAACGCAAGGTTGCCGACCTTGACCGCGGGTTGCGGGCGAGCTCAGCGTCCGATGGCCGGACTGCCTTGTCTGCTTTATCGAAAGTGGGTGCCGGGCCTTCGCTGCCAACCATAGGCACGTGGCGTGATCCTGCGGCTTCTGCTCCGCTGCGGCGGCGCAAGAATTGCTTTACGATGCGATCTTCAAGACTGTGGAAGGTAACAACAGCTAAACGGCCACCTGGCTTTAACATGCGTTCAGCAGCCTCAAGACCGTCGGTTAGCTCATCCAGTTCACGATTCACATGAATGCGAAGTGCTTGAAAGGCACGTGTGGCCGGATCTTTTGGTGCACCAGGCTTATGGCCAACCGCCTTGCGGACAATCGTAGCCAACTGCGCAGTGGTTTCTATTGGCCGCGCGGCAACAATCGAACGCGCTATGCGGCGTGAACGATGCTCTTCACCATAACGGTAAATAATGTCGGCAATGTCGGCCTCTTCAGCTTCGTTGACGAAGTCCGCTGCTGTCATGCCGTCCTGACCCATGCGCATATCCAACGGACCATCCTTTTGGAAAGAAAAGCCGCGCTCGGCGCGATCAAGCTGCATCGACGAAACGCCGATATCCAATACGACGCCGTCGACCGACGAAATGCCGTCGGCCGTTAAGACATCGTCCATGTTAGAAAAACAGGCCGCGTAAAG
>Ga0315903_10000488_pt1 | contig 59746 bp, 112 predicted proteins | sample LakEriMetagenome_7_FD_203524 | JGI IMG/M metagenome (GOLD analysis project Ga0315903, IMG submission 203524) | Freshwater fungal communities from buoy surface, Lake Erie, Ohio, United States - Buoy 2 MA119 | ecosystem: Environmental > Aquatic > Freshwater > Lake | place: USA: Lake Erie, Ohio... | reverse complement strand
CGCCCAGATCGGTTTTTACCACCGTGAGGCGGTACGTCTCGGCTATGCGCGGCCGACCATGACGATCTTCGACACGGCAGCGAAAGAAACGAAGGCGAAGTTCGCGCCGCCGGCTCAGGCCGCTCTTCAGTCCCGCAAGGATGCGAAGGCGAACCTGTCCAAGCCTACTCATGCCGCATCCATCCGGGCGCCTGCACCCCAGCCGCCCAAGCCGAAGACCCCCGCGGACATCATCGCTGAAGAGCGTGCGTCCCGTGGACTTCGCTTCGCCTGAGAAACTCGCGCAGTGATGCGCCGGTAGAAGGAATACGAACATGCCTGCTGGTCAGGTTTGGTCCACGAACTCGCTTGGCGGGTTCCTCTATGCCGACGAACTGTCGGACGTCCTGCGCACCGAGGTGCGTTCCACCAACAAGTTCCGCCAGCTTTGCGATGCCCAGGACTTCAGCGACAAGGGCCTCCACCACGGCCAGACCGTGACGTGGAACGTCTACTCGAAGCTGGACGGCACCGCGACGACGCTGGCGGAAACGACGGCGATGCCTGAGACGAACTTCCGCGTCACTCAGGGCACGGCGACCGTGTTGGAGTGGGGCCGGGCCGTTCCGTTCACCTCGCTTGTCGATTATTTCGCCAAGCATTCGGTGAACGAGGTCACCCGCAACGTCCTCGCCCGCGACTGCCGCGAGACGCTGGACCGCGCCGCGTTTGCCGAGTTCAACAAGACGGCGCTCCGTTACGTGGGCACGGCGACGGCTGCGGCCGGCGTTCTGACCACGAACGGCACGGCGACCGCCACCAACTCGTCGGCGCTCAACAAGTACCACGTCCGCGCCATCGTGGACACGATGAAGGAACGGAACATCCCCGCATATTCCGGGGACGACTACATGGCGATCGGCCGCCCCACTGGCTACCGCGTCCTGCGGAACGAGCTGGAGACGGTGAGCCAGTACGTCGAAAGCGGGTACGCGAAGATCCTGCGCGGCGAGATCGGTCGCTTCGAGGGCTGCCGCTTCATCGAGCAGACCAACATCCCGCGTGGTCGTGCCGCGTCGGGTGCGACCACGATCCCGGACGGCGTGGTGTGGTCTTCGAGCCAGGCCGATTGGTGCTTCTTCATGGGCGCCGACACGGTGGCCGAGGTCATTTCGGTTCCGCCCGAGGTTCGTGGCAAGATCCCGTCCGACTACGGCCGGTCGCTTGGCATGGCTTGGTATGCGCTCGAAGGGTTTGGCATCATCTACTCTTCGGGCAACGATCCGGCCGCCACGAACGCCCGCATCATCAAATGGGACTCCGCCGCCTGATACCACGGCGGCCGAACGGGGCATGGTCTGACGACTGCGCCCCGTCTTTTTTCAACTGCCGTGGATAAGGAGCTAAAGCCATGGCTTACAGTGTATCGTATGATCACCCCACCTACGCGGGCCGAACGCTGGTCCAGGGTGGGTCTTCGGCGGCCGGCACGCTCGCCGTCTCCGCTTCGATCCTGCACCCGGCGGCGCAGGACCTTTGGAACGTCGCCTATCAGGTCACGGCGGCCGGCACGGGCACGGGCGCTCTTGCCCGCGTCATCAACGTGTCGGGCACGACCACGACCACGCTGGCGACCATGACGGCCGGCACTTCGGCCATCGGGTCGGTCGTTCGCGCGCGCGTAATCAGCACGGCGACGACGTTCTCCACCCCCATCGCGATCGCGGCGGCGGACTCGTTCACCTACGTCACCAACGTGGCCGATGCCACGCTGGCGGGCCGGGTGGCCTACGAGGTCTCGATCGACGCCGAAGCCCTGCTTACCTAAGAAGGAGTGACGCGACATGGCGATCATGCGCGGGAACAACATGGTCTCGGCCAAGGTGGTCACGGACAACCTGCCTCGGGACATCGAGTCGAAGGACATGGGCAAGGTCGCGAAGACCGATGCCCTGACCCCGAACAACACCGGCATTGCCGACAAGTTCAATTACGGCGGCAAGTCGGGCCGGTAATCGATCACACCCAACTCAGGCCCCCGCTGGAAACGGCGGGGGATTTTTTTCGTTGCGGCCATCCTTCGGGACGCCGCCTGACCCGTGAGGGAACATGGTCTGGAAACCCGGCATCGATTATTCGTGGCGTGAGCACACCCGTATCTGGCACCTCGCCGTCCCGTTCACGAAGGGACGGGTGTTGGACATCGGCGGGGGGATGCATCGGATCTTCGAGCACTGGACGTATTTGAACAGCGACAAGGCCCACGCCGGGCAGCGGGTGGCTGACATCCGCGCTGACGGTGGCGACCTGTCGATGTTCGCGGATCGGTCGTGGGATGCGGTGTTCTCGTCGCACACCTTGGAACACATCAAGGATCACGTCGGCGCGCTTGTGGAATGGTCCCGCATCGTCAAGGACGGCGGGCATATCTGCCTATACCTGCCCCACAAGGACCTTTACCCGAACATCGGGCAGCCGGGGGCCAATCCTGATCACGTCCACGACTTCCGGCCTGAAGACATCCTTGAAGCGATGGAGGAGGTCACCAAGCGAACCGGGCGGGGCTGGGAATGCCTTGAATGCGAGGTTCGCCCGCAGGACGAAGAATACTGCTTCTGGATGGTCTTCCGGCTTCGGGCCGATGCGACCACCGAATTCAAGCCGTGGAAGAAGCCCGATAAGTCCGTGATGGTCATCCGGCTCGGGGCCTTCGGGGACCAGATCCAAGCGGCGTCGGTCCTGCCCCACCTGAAGGCGCAGGGCTACCACGTCACCTATATGAGCGCCAATCCCGGTGTGCAGGCGGTCACCCACGACCCGCACATTGACGACTTCATCATCGTGGATAAGGACCAAATCCCGAACCCGCTCCTGGGTGAGTATTTCGACCGGATGGAGAGGGAGCGGTTCGACCGGGTGGTGAACTTGTGCGAGAGCATCGAAGGGGCGATCCTGCAGCTTCCGGGGCGGGTCGGGGACAGCTACCCCCATGAGGTTCGACGGAAGATTTACGACGTCAACTATCTGGAGCGGACCCACGATATCGCCGGGGTGCCGCACGAATTCCATGCCCGGTTCTACGCGACGGATCATGAGATGGCGCAGACGCAGCGCCAGCTCCTTGACAAGATCAAAGAGCCGGTGAAAGTCCTATGGGTCATTGCGGGGTCGTCGCCTCACAAGCTGTATCCGTGGCAACCGCAGGCCATCGTCCAGTTGCTACAGGAGCGGGACGACGTGCATATCATCCTCGCGGGGGATGAGCGGTGCCAGGATGTCGAGCAACTGATTGAGGACGCGGCGATCGGCTATTTCGGCACGGCGAGCCGGATCACGCGCACGTCGGGCAACTGGCCGATCCGGGCGACCATGACCCTCGCCAAGATGGTTGACGTGGTTGTCGGGCCTGAGACGGGCGTGCTGAATGCGGTGTGTCTGGAGGAGCGGCCGGCGAAGGTGGTGTTGCTTTCGCACTCTTCCGCGAACGCCTTGACCCGCCATTGGGTCAACACGATCCCGATCCAAGCGCCGGCCGGGTCCACCCCATGTCACCCTTGTTTTAGGCTTCAATACGATTTCAGCCGATGCGTGAAGGACCCCAAAAGCGGTTCCGCCGCTTGTCAGGCGATGATCAACCCGAAGGACGTGGCGGAAGCGGTGGCGACGGGCATTAACCTGCCGGACGCCAATGAGACCGGGGCGACGATCTTGGGGGCGAACCTTGACCCATCCGGCTTGACCGTGGGCACCGTAGCGCCCGCCAAGCCGCTCACCGAAGCGGAGGGTGGCCTTCGGGTGGTGGTGTCCGATGCTTCCTGACGATATCCGCCCCATCGTCGTCGTCGGGGATGTGATGCTTGACGTCACGATCCACGGCGAGGTCACGCGCATCTCTCCCGAGGCCCCGGTGCCGGTGGTGAAGCGGCAGCGGGTGGAAGAGGTGCTTGGCGGGGCGGGGAACGTGGCTGCGAACATCGCGGCCATGGGCGCCCCGGTGAAACTCATTTCGGTCGTGGGGGATGACGACGCCGCGCACCGGATGCGTCAGGCGTGCTACACGGCGGGGGTGGGGTGCTATCTGCATCCCGACCGCGCACGTCCCACGACGAGCAAAACGCGCATCGTGTCGAGCGGGCATCAGATGATCCGCATGGACGATGAGAGCACGGCCCCCATCAGCCGGGACGTCGAAGAGAAGATCATCAGTCAGGTGACCCACGCGCTCGAAGGCGCGGCGGTGCTGGTCATTTCCGACTATGCGAAGGGCGTCCTCACGGAACGGGTGTTGCAGGAGATCATCACGGCGGCGACCGAGAAGGTGCTTGTCGTGGTGGACCCGAAGCACACGAACTGGTCCCGGTACGAAGGGGCCGACGTCATCAAGCCGAACGCCGGGGAGATGGCGGCGGCGGCGGGGAAGCCTACGGGGACGGATTGCGAGGTGGAGGCATCGGGCTATTGGATGCTCGCCGGCTACTCGGTCGGGGTGATCGTCTGCACCCGTGCGGAAGATGGGGCGACGCTCATTCGGGACGGCGTGGATGCCCTCCACGTCCGGGGAGAGCGGCGGAAGGTCCGCGATGTCCAGGGTGCCGGGGATACCGCCCTTGCGGGGCTTGCGGTTGCCCTCGCTGCGGGGCTCGATCTTGAAGCCGCGACGGAACTGGCGGTCCATGCGTCGGGCCTTGCGGTGGAGCGACCGGGGACGGCGGTGGTGGGGCGCTATGACCTGTTCACGACGAAGGAAGTCGTCGGCGTGGCGAACGGGTGCTTTGACCTGTTTCATCCGGGCCACCTGCACTTGATCCGGGCGGCCCAAGAGGAATGCGACCGGCTCGTCGTACTGGTCAATTCGGACGAAAGCGTGCGGGCGTTGAAGGGTGACGGGCGTCCGGTGTGGAACGAACTGGTCCGATCCGAGATGGTCCGGGCGCACCTCCGTCCGGGCGACGACGTGGTGGTATTCCGGTCGGAGCAAGAGTTGGCGTCGCTGATTGAAAGGCTCTCCCCCGATGTGTTGGTGAAGGGCGGGGAGTACCGGGGGAATCCGGTCGTGGGATCGGAGTTCGCGGGGCGTTTGTGTTTCGTGCCTCGGCTTGGGGACCATTCGACCACGGCGCTGGTGGACAAAATCGCCCGCGCGGCGTAGACTGAAATTGAGAATTCGACGTTCTGCCCGAGGCGCCACAGCGGCGCCTCTTTTCGTTTGTGGAGGGTGCCATGGGGCCAGGGACCGGCAGGAGTTCCGCGCCGACCCTGACGCCGGCCGACACGCTCGCGGACCTGATGGGCGCGGGCCGGGCCGCGCTTGGGTGGGCGCAGGACAACCCCTTGGACGCGGCGGCGCTTGCGGTGTCGCCGGTTCCGGTGGTGGGGGACATCGCCGGCATCGCGAACGACGTGCGGCACTACGTCAACGAGCCTGAGACGCGGACGGTCAGCAACGCGCTGATGTCGCTCATGGGGCTGTTGCCGTTCGTGCCCAGTATGGCGGGGGCGATCGGGCGGGCGGGCGGGTCTTTTGAACTGGACTACTTCGGCCAGCCGATCCGCATCCTCCAAAACCCATCCACGCAGCAACAGGTCGGGTTTCTGAACCGGACGAAGTACAAGGCGGCGCGTCGGATCGTGGACCCTGAGACGGGCGACACGTACTTGTGGGACGCGAACGACCCCGCACTCCATGCCATGGTGGCCGAGCAGCTTGGCATCAAGCCGGGCGGCAAGACCATCATGGACATGATCGGCTTGGATTAGTCGTCGGTGATGATGTCTCCCGCGCCGGGGGGGCGGTCGTAAGGAACCTTGAGGTGCGCGGCCCCTTCGGCGTGGGTCGCCTGCTCGGCAGGCCAGTACCAGTGGTCGCCGTTCCGAGGGTCGGTGATCCGGCGGGCTGCTTTGTATTTCGACGCGGCGATGATGCCGCGCACGTCGGCGTCACTCGGGTTTCGGGTCGGATTGAACATCGGCGTCCTCGCAAAGAGTTGCCGCCAGCGCACGAACTGCGCTGACGGCCTGATCGGTGTCGGGCACCCACACGCGGATTTCACGAAGCCCGCGCTTTCGCTTGCGGGCCTCGGTGGCGCGGACGTACTTGGCGGTGGTCACGGGACAGTCACGCCGTCCCGGCCGCAGCCGGGGCCGTAGATGATGGCGGGGTGGGCGGCGCGGTTTTCCAGCTTGTACAGGATGTTGAGCGCCCGCTTTTCGGCGGCCTCATAGGTCGGCCAGAAACGGCGGTAGCGGACGGACACGTTGCCCCAGAACGTCAGTTCAAACTTGCCGGTGGTCATGGTCATCTCCATCCCCGCGAGCGCGGGGAACAAGGGGTGGTCAGATGCCGCTCGCCATGGACGGCTGCGCCGCATCGCGGTCGTGCATGTCGAACGCGCCGACGTCGGAGTTCCACGAAAACTGGACGCCGCAGCCGCCGTTCGCGAGGATGTGGGCAATGAGGGCGTCGGTCGCGGGGCCGTAGTTCCACGTCCGGTCGCCGCGGGTGCGGCCGAACTGGACCTCGTATGCGGTGTTGCGGGCGTCGTCGATCTCGTCCGGGTTGTTGAGCCACTGCGTCGCGTCGGTGAACATTTCCGACACGGTGGCCCCGGTGCCGTAAACGGCGCCGTCGTCGGTGTTATAGAGGATGAAGCCGGGCATTGGTGCCTCCTTGGTTGCTGACAAGAGAACCTTACGCCGTAACGTCGGCCCGGTCAACGAAAATCTTACGCCGTAACGAAATTTGGAGGGTGCCATGGCGGTCAGCTACAGCGGACTGACGGGCACGCGAGGTAGCGCGGGAGCCATTCAAACCTGGGTGAACCAGTCCGTCCCCGCCGACGAAATCCTAGACGACGCGCAGGCCCACATCTTCCGGCGCCTTCGGGTGCGGGAGATGATTGCCACGTCCACGGGCACCATCACGGCGTCGGCCACGGCGGTCGATCTGCCGGTGCGGTATCTGTCGAACAAGCGCCTTCGGATGGTGTCCCCGGACACGCATGAGATCCAGCCTCGGCTTGTCGAAGACTTGGACGACTTCCGGGTCTACGACGGGGCGGGCGGGGTGTCGAGCGGAACCCCGATGATGTTCGCGGAACAGGGAACGTCGGCTGAATTGGATGTGATGGCGGATCAGGCTTATGTCTACCGATGGACGTACTTCCAAGAGCCGGCCCGGCTTTCCACGGCGACGGAAACCAACTGGCTCACCACGAAGGCCCCCCGGTTGCTTCGGGCGGCGTGTCTGGCCTTTGCCAACGAGTACATGAAGGACCAAGCCGAAAAGTCCCACTGGCTCGCGGTGGCCGAGGCCGAGATCGACAAGCTGAATGAGGAATACGACCTCGCGCAGGGGGCCGCGATCATCGACCGGCCGACGACGCGATGACCTTTCGGCTATCCGACATTCCGACCGGCGACCCCACGCTTCAACGGTGGTGGGCGGATACGAAGCGGGCGCTTGAACAAGAGTTCGACCGCCTGTCCCGGCAAAACCTGCTTCCGATCTATGCGTCCACGGCCCTACCCGACAAGGGCGGCAAGCCTTTGTGGATTGCGGTGTCCACGGGCACCGCGCTCGTCCCTGCCTACCGCGACGGGACGAACTGGCGGCATTGGGGCACGGGCACGGCGACTTTCTGAGGTGACCGATGGCTGATTCCGCGACGACGAGCAATCGCTTTCGCAAGCAGACGCTCGCCTCGAATGTGAACGTGTGGGGCGATCCGTACCTCAACACGAATTTCGACCTGATTGATGCGGCGTTGGATGGTGTGTCCGCCATTGCGGTGGGGACGGCGACGGCGACGACGCTCACGTCCACGAACTACGCCAGCGACCAGACGCGCAACCGGGTCCACATTTACTCGGGCACGGGGACGCAGACGCTCACGGCGACGATCCCGCTGGTCACCAAGAACTACCTCGCGATCAACGATGCGGCCGGCCCCGTCCGGTACATCATGGCATCGGGGACAGGGGCCACGGTCGAGGCGGGGCGCATTTCCTGGGTCGTGTCGGACGGGACGAATGTTCGCCTTGGCTCCCCCCGTCTGGATCAGGTTCCCGCGCCCACTTCGGCGGTGAGCCTCAATTCGCAGCGGATTACGTCGCTTGCGGCGGGCACGGCGGCGACGGATGCGGCGAGCCTGTCGAACCGGCTTGACCAGTTTGCGGCGCCCACGACGGCGGTTTCGTTCGGGACGCAGCGGATTACGAACCTCGCGACGCCGACGAGCACGGCGGATGCAGTGACCAAGGCATATGCGGACGGCCTGTCATTCTCGGCGGCGCTGCCGACGGGCACCTCTTCGGGCGACGTGCTGATCTACAACGGGTCGGCGGGTGCGTGGGCAGGCCCGGCAACGCTTCCCTACATCGCGACGACGGGCGGCACGCTGTCGGGTGCGTTGAACTTCACGGACCATCAGGCCATCCGGCCGGAACTCCACGACTACTCGCTGACGCTCTCCAATCTCGGGAACGCGGGCGGGACGGCGACGGCTAATCTGCAAAACGGCAACACGTTCTCGGCCACGTCCACGGCGACGACGACGTGGGTGTTCTCGCACCCCCCGACCGGCAACCGGACCGGGGCGTTCTCGCTATTCTTGATCAACGGGGGGCAGTACACGCAGACTTGGCCCGCATCGGTACGGTGGAACGGCAACAGCGCGCCGACGCTCACCTCGACCGGCACCGACGAACTGGCCTTTGTGACCTACAACGCGGGGACCAACTGGCACGGTCGCCGTGCGTGGGCAAGCGCATGATCCCGTTCTTCCTAGGGGCGGCGGGCGGGGCGCCGGTCGCGTCGCAAGTCTTCGCCACGACGCTTTACACGGGCAACGGGTCGTCGCAGACGATCGCAAACGGCATCGACACGGACCTCGCGTGGATCAAGGCTCGCAGCGAGGCGTGGGACCATGCCTTGTGCGATCAGCTTCGCGGCATCAACGCCAAGCTGCGCTCAAACTCGACGATCAACGAACTGACCGGCTCGGGCAGCGTGACGGCGTTCGGCACGACCGGGTTCACGGTCGGGTCGCAGGACGACGTGAACCGCAACCTCGTTACCTACGTCGCATGGTCCTTCGCCCGCGCCGCCCGCTTCTTCGATGTGGTGACGTGGACGGGTGATGGGTCTAGCAACCGGCAGATTGCTCACAGCCTTGGCATTGCTCCGGGCCTAATTCTCGTCAAGTCACGGAGCGGGGTAAGACATTGGACAGGTCAGCACAGGTCTTTGGGCCCAACGCAGGATATTGTTCTTTCTCTTGCAAACGCAGCTTACTCTGAGCCGAATGCTTGGAACAACACAGCCCCAACATCAGCGAATTTTACGGTCGGAAGTTACACTAGCGCAAACAACAACCTTGAAACCTACGTCGCCTACCTCTTCGCCCACGACACCGCGTCGGACGGCATCGTGCAGTGCGGGTCGTATACCGGCAACGGGTCCGCGAGCGGGCCGACTGTGACGCTCGGGTGGCGTCCACAGTTCGTGATGGTCAAGCGGGCATCCGGCGGCACAGGCAACTGGGTCATCTTTGACACGGCGCGCGGCATTCCCGCCGGCAACGATCCGACGCTCTGCCCGAACAGCAGCGCAGCCGAAGACGGTGTGCTTTCAGCCGCCGACTATATCGACCTGACGGCGACCGGCTTCACGCTCGCCAGCGCCGACACGAACCTGAACAACAACACCGACACCTACGTGTTCATGGCCGTGAGGTCCGCATAATGAAAACGTGCGCCGTCCCAAATTGCACGGGGAAACACAGCGCCCGTGGATACTGCCACACCCATTACATGAGAATAATGGCGCACGGAGACCCCAACACGGTCAAACTGAAGCGCCACGGCAAAGACAAGAATACGTACAACCGTTGGCTCGCAATGGTAAAGCGGTGCACTGACCCGGCCGACAAGCATTTCAAGAACTATGGCGGGCGCGGGATTACGGTGTGCGAGCGATGGATGTCGTTTGAGAACTTCTACGCGGACATGGGCAAGAGCCCTGACGGACTGTCGCTTGACCGTATCGACAATGACCGGGGCTATGAGCCGGACAATGTTCGATGGGCGACCCGCAAAATGCAGCAGCGGAACCGGCGGTGCGTCCACCTGAGTATTGAAGTGGCGCGAGACATCCGCGCGCGGTGGGCTGCCGGGGAAATGCAGAAGGACATCGCGGCGCATTACGGGCTGATCCCGGCCTACGTGTGCCAGATCGTCCATCACCGTATCTGGGCAGAAGACGTCGGGGGGATTGCCACATGACCATGCACGTCATCATCGAGGACGGCGCGGTCGTCGCCGAACTGTCCGGCTGGAACCCCGCGGCGGTCGCGGCGATGCTCTACGCGCGGGGCCACAACATCAGCCCGCCGAGCGTGGCGCCGACCGGCCGCCTCGTCCTAGGGTCGCTGACGGCGCTCCCCGCGACGGATGCCGGCGTCTTGCCCCCCGACGGCAAGGTGACGCTCACCCGGTCGTGGACCGTCGGGAAGGACAGCGCCACGGCCACCTACACCTGCGGCGATCCCCCGCCCATGACGGCCGATCAGGCCCGCGCCGCGCTCGCCATCACGGACGGCCAATTCGAGCCCCGGTGGATCGAGGACCTCGCCGCCGGGGCTGAAATGCCCGCCCGCTACACCGCATGGGTCCAACGCCGCGCGACCCTGCGCGCAATCGTGAACGGAGGCTGACATGCTGACGCAGGACCAACTGAATGCGCAGTATCGCGAGATTTTGGGCCGCGACGCGCCAGCCTCCGATCTGGCGGCATGGAACAACGTCGGCGGGAGCATCAACGACTACCGGAACGCGCTTCTCGCCACGCCCGAGTTTTCGGACAGGCACGGCGATATGCGGCGGTCTCTGTCGCCTGATGACCCCCGGCTTAATCCCGCAGGGTTTAACGCGGCGGCGGCGCGTCAGGGCCCGGCGTTCACACAGACGGTCGGCGGGCAGCCGATTGCGCCGGGACAGATGCAGCCCCCGATGGCGCAGCCCGGCGGCATGACGGGTCGTGGGTATCAGGACCCCAATGTCAATCCGTTCCAGTCAGCGGTATGGGGGCCGCCTGACTGGACCCCGCGCAACACCGGGGGCATGGGTGGCGGCCCGCCTGATTGGCTCGGCGGCATCCTCGGGCAGTTGATGGGCGGTGGCGGCGGTGGTCCCGGCTTCGGCGCCATGCCGCGCAATAACCAGTTCACCGACCTCTTCGGCGCATCCCCCGGTCAGTTCGGGTCCGGTGCCGTCACGGGCCAACAGACTTCGGCCATGAGCAACCCGATCAGTGCATCCCCCTTCGGCCGGAACTATTCCACCCGCCGGTCCATGCCGCAGATGGGCATCCCGACGCGGGGCCTTGTCTAATGCCCTACGCTCGCCTCCAATTCCAGCCGGGGATCGTGAAGGACGAGACGGAACTCGCCTCACGTCCCCGGTGGACGGACGGCGACAAGGTACGCTTCTACCGGGGCCTCCCCCAGCCTATCGGCGGGCGGGAGTTGGCGGCCATCAGCACTTTCACCGGACGGTGCCGTGCCTTGTTCCCGTGGTCGGACAACGCCGGGAACTCGTATTGCGCGGTGGGGACGTCGAAGAAGCTCTACGCCTACTACGGCGGGCGGCTCTACGATATCACCCCCATCCGGTCGTCTGCCACCCTCGGCACGAACCCCATCGCCACGACGAACGGCTCGTCCACGGTCACGATCACCTGGACCTCGCACGGCCTAGCGGTGGGGGATTACGTCTATCTCCACACCCCCGTCGGGGCCATTAACAACGTCACCATCGGCGGCGACGACGCCACGCTTTCCTCCCCGTTCACGACGCTCGCGAACTCGGCGGCGGTGGAGGTGACGCAGACCTCGCATGGTTTCGCCACGGGGGAGATTGTCAACTTCTCCGGTGCCAGTGCGGTCGGCGGGATCACCATCTCGGGCGATTACACCATCACGGTCCTGACGACGGACGTGTACCTGATCTATCATTCGTCGGTCGCGACGTCCTCGGCCACGGGCGGGGGCGCATCGGTGGTGGCGCGGCACTTCAAAAGCTACACCGTGGGCACGGTCCCGACCGCCAACACCTTCACGCTCACCGGGGCGGGCACGGCGAACGCCTCGTCCTCGGGCGGGTCCACGACGGTCCAGATCAAGGCGGAAATCGGCGTCGGGAACGACGACAGCCTTGGTGGTGGCGGGTTCGGTGTGGGTGGGTTTGGTTCTGGCGGCTTCGGCCTTGGTGGTTCGGCGCAGGAAAACCAGGCCCGCACATGGAGCCTCGCGGCGTGGGGCGAATACCTCCTCGCCAATCCCCGATACGACGGACTTTTCGAATGGCAGTTGAACCCGTCCCAGCGGGCGGCGGTGGTAAGCAACGCCCCGGCTCAGATCGGCTATATGTTCGTCACCCCGGAACGGCATGTGGTGTGTGTAGGGTCCACGAACCTGTCCTCGGTCTACGACCCCCGCCTCGTCCGGTGGTCGGACCAGGAAGACAACACGACGTGGACGGCCAGCGACACCAATCAGGCCGGTGACTTCACGCTCGCCATCGGGTCGGAGGGAATTTGCGGGAAGGCATCGGTGGGTCAGAACTTGATCTGGACCGACCGGGCGCTCTACGCCATGCGCTACACGGGTGAGGGGACGTTCGTGTTCTCCTTCGTCCCCCTCGGGACGGAATGCGGGATCATCGGCCCCCGTGCGTTTTCGGAACAGGATGGGCGATCGTTCTGGGTCGGGACTAGCCGGCAGTTCTTCCTATACGACGGGTCGGCTCCGAGGGCGATCGACTGCCCGGTGCGGGACTTCGTGTTCGACACGCTCTCCCCCGTCCAAGAGGCGAAAATCTACACGGGGTCGAATAGCCAGTTCGCGGAACTCTGGACGCTGTACCCCACGGGGACCGCGAACCTTGAATGCTCCCGCTATGTGACGTGGAACTATGTCAGCGGCGAATGGTCCATCGGGTCGTTTGATCTCACCGCATGGGCGGATCGTAGCGGGGTCGGGAACCCCATCGCTGCAACCGACGACGGGAACCTGTTTTTCATGGAGAGCGGGACCGGCGACAACGGCGCGCCATACTCGGAAGTCTTCATCGAAAGCAGCCCCGTCGAGTTGGGCGAGGGCGAGCCCCTGATGGACGTCTTCCGGTGGGTGCCGGATTTTAAGGGCATGGCGGTCGGGGTGAACCTCTACTTGCTCACCCGCGACAAGCCGCAGGGCAGCGAGACGACGGAAGGCCCGTTCCAAGCCGGCCCTTCGACGGAGGACGTGACGATGCGCGTCCCAGCCCGACAAGTCCGCATCCGCATCGAAAGCCTGCCCGACGCCTCGACCACTTGGCGGCTCGGCGCGGTGCAGCTTGAAGTCCAGCCGGCCGGCGGACGGAGGTAATCCATGGCAACCCTGCTTGATACGCTGGTCGGCTTGTTCGGGGCTGACCGGGTGAGAGGCTATGCGCCCGCGATGCCCGCGCGCGAGGAGCCGAAGCCCGAAGTCGCCGCCGCGCTCCCCAAGGTAGAGATGCCGATCCCCGAAACGCGGGGCGCGGAAGACATGGGCATGGGTGGACCCTCGTACAGCCGCGATCCCCTCGCGGTCAGTCAGGGGCCGATCTACGACTATTCCTCGGGCAAGATGGCCGGCGGAATGATGGGCGGCCTGATCGGCTCCCTCATGGGCGCCGGGGTGGACACGACGCGCGGGATGAACCTCGCGGGGTCGGACCTCGCGTCGCTCGGCATCCCCAACGCCTTGTCGTCAGGATCGGCGTTCGCCAACGCGGCCAGCCCCTTCGGGATGTTCGGCACGTCCATTGACCAGCAGATGCTTGAAGCGGCCCTACAGGCGCAGGGCAATCAGTGGGGCGTCAACGAAAACCAGATGGGTGAAGGCGGCGTGCCCGATGCGGGCGACCGCACGACCGATGCTGTCGGCAATTCGATCGACGCCGTGTCCCGCGATTCGACGGGCATGGGCGGCGATCCTGGGTTCTGGGGGTGAACATGAGCATCTTCGACAACTTGTTCGGCACCGGCCGCCAGACCGCCACGCAGACGCAGAGCATCCCCGATTGGGTCACCGACGCCGGCCGCCGTAATTTCCAGACGGCGGAACAGGTCGCGGCGGGAAACTGGCCGTCGAACCTCGGCACGCCACCTCAGTACACCGGGCCTCGCGTTGCGGGGTTCACGCCGATGGAGATGGACGCCCGCACCAAGGCTGGTGGCATGTCGGGCAATCCGTTCCTCACCGAAGCGGCGGGGATGGTGCGCGGGGCCACGGGCCGAGAGAGCGGGGCCATGCCGGTCGCGCTCGCCTCCGGCCAGCGGTTCAAGGACAGCGACACGACCGCCTTTATGAACCCGTACATGGACGCGGTGTTCGGGGAAATCGAGCGCACGGGGGACCGGAGCCTTAACGACATCCGCGCGCGTGCGGCCAAGGCCGGGGCGTTCGGCGGGTCCCGTCAGGCGGTGGCGGAAGGGCTACAGCGCGACCAGACGCAGCGACAGGTCGGACAGGTCGCCTCTCAGGCTTTCGAGAGCGGTCAGCAGCAGTTCAATCAGGAACAGAACCGAGGATTGCAGATTAGCCAGCTCCTCGAACAGATCAACAACGCCGGGGCGAGCCGGGACATTGCCGGGGCCACGACGCTCGCGAACCTCGGGCAAACGGGCTTCGGGAACGACGCGTCGATCATCCAACTCCTCAACTCGCTCGGCGGGCAGGAGCGTGGCATCGCGCAGGGGATCTTTGACACGCAATATGGAGATTTCCGCGAGGCTCGGGACTGGCCGATCCGCAATCTCCAGATCCTTCAGTCGGCCTTGCAGGGCACGCCCTACGAGCGCAGCACGACGACGAACCAGCCGGGGGCCTCGCTTCTGTCTCAGTTGATCGGCGGAGCGGCAACCGGCGTCGGCATCGCCGGGCCGCGAGGGCTCGGGTGGCTCGGCAAGGACGGCATCGGCATTCCCGGCTTTCGCGATTGAGGTGAGACATGACCGGCATGATTCTTGGGGTTGATGACGCCGAAATCTCTGACTTTGGCGATACGCCCGAAGATCGCATGGAAAGGTTCCTCGCCGCACTGAAGGGCGGGGGCGGGAGCCGGAAGGCCCCCGCCGTCTTCCCAGAGCTCACGACGGAAGCCTATCAGGAAGCCGTCGAGAGCGACCGCGCGGCACGTCCCTACGACCTGTTGCTTCAGCTTGGTCTGGGAATGCTGGCATCCCGGTCCCCCTCCCTCTTCGGAGCGGTGGGAGAAGCCGGGCAGGCCGCCCTTGCCAACGTCGAAAAGACGGGAAACCAGAACGTCCGCGAACTGGTCCAGAAGGCTCAGATCGGCGGGCAGATTGCGGCGGGGGAACAACAGCGGGCCACGCGGCAATCGCTCCGCACGGCGCTGGAATCCGACACCAAACTGACGCCCGCACAGAAGCAGATCATCTTGGCAGACCCCGATGGCGCGGGGCGCACGTACCTAGCAGCATCGTTGCAGACGCCGAGGGCGCCCACCACCGTCACGACGGAACAAGGCGTGTTTGAGCGCGACCCGAACAGCCCCACGGGCCTCGGGCGCCGTCTCGGGGATCGGCCCGCCCCCGCCTCGACCAACGTGACCGTGACCGGCGAGCGCAAGGGGACAGAGAAGCTATACACCGACGCCGCCACTCAGTTCGGCGTCGCGCAGGAGGCCGCGCGTTCTGCCGATCGCCGCGCTCAGTTCTACGATCGCATGGAACAGGCCATCGACGGCTTCAAGCCCGGCGCGACGGCGGAGCTGCGCTTGAATGCGTCCAAGTTGCTGGACGACGTGTTCGGTATCAAGGTGGGCGGCAATCTGTCCGACGCCGAGGTCTTCAAGTCCCTCCAAGCCCGCCTTGAACTTGAGGTGGCGCCGAAGGGGCAAGGCCAGATCACGGAGAACGAGCGGTCCATCATCCGCAACCAGATCCCGACCCTCGCCAACACCCCGGATGGCGTCCGGGCAATCCTCGGCATGATGCGGCAGTTGGACGAGTACGACCGCAAGGTGGCGCAGGTGTTCCGCGACAACGCGCGGAAGAACGGGAACGTGCCCGACCCGGTGTCTGTGTCTGAGGAATTGTCCAAGCTGGGCGACCCGCTCACGACGCGCCAGCGCAACCTTCTGACGACGCAGCGCCCGGCAGCCGATGCCCTGGCCGCGCAGCAGCCGCGCCCAGCAGCCACGTCCTACACGCCCGAGCAAGAAGACGTCATCAAGCGCGCTCGTGCCGCTATTGCTCGCGGGGCTCAAAGGGACGCTATCGCCAAGCGCCTGCGGGATATGGGCATTGAGCCTCCGGGAGACCTGTGATGGCTGGCGAGTTCGATGACCTGATCCCCGGCGACGACTTCGCGGATCTTATCCCGTCGCGCGGTGACAGGGCGAAGGCCGCCATCGTCTCCGGTGCCGAAACGGCGGTAAACGCACAGGACTTGGCGTCTCAGGCGGCCCTGCGGGGCATCGCCAACTTGATCGGCCTTCCTGGGTCAGTTGAGTCGCTCGTCCGCTCCGGGGCGAATGCTGGCATGGAAGCCGCCACGGGCCTCCCTCCCGCCTACGAGGTGAAGAACCTTCTCCCCACCCCGGAAGACGTCGCCGGGTTCATGGGGAAGTTGGGGTTCCAGATGAACCGTCGCCCGGAAAGCGCACCGGGGAAGATCGCAGCCGGGGCGGTTGAGGGGATGGCGAGTTCGCCCTTCGGCGCTGGTGGTGTGATCATGGGCGCGCTTGGTGGCGGTGGTGCCGAGGCCGCCGGGCAGGCGCTTGAGGGCACGCCCTACGAACAGGCTGGGCGCGTCGTCGCTGGCGTCGGTCTTCCGTTGCTCGCTGGGCAGGTTCGCGCGTTTCCCGCCACGTCGTCGTCCATCGCCCGCGATGCGCTGGAGGGGCTTGATCCATCTCAGGTCGAGATGACGCAGCGGTTGATGGATGCCGCACGGTCGAGGGGCGTTGATCTGACGGTGGCTGAGGCCATCGCACAGGTGACCGGCCGCACCCCGTTGCAGGACGTCCAACGGGTCGTTGAGCAGTCGCGCGGCGGTGGCGTGCGGATGCAGGATTTTATGAACCGCCGCCCCGGTCAGGTTGAAGGCGCGGTGACGCGCGAACTGGACGCCATTGGCCCGGCATCGCCCATCCCGGCCGAAATCCCGCCCCGCGTCCAAGCCGCAGCACAGGACGTGATTAAGGACGTGGGAGAGGCGCGTACTCAGGCGGTAAGGCCGCTTTACAAGGCCGCAGACCCCGTTCGCGTCCCGGCACAGGACGTCGAGGGTATCATTGCCAAGATCGATGACATGATTGCGGCCGACAAGACGGGCATCCTGTCTGGTGGCCCGCTGGCCGAGTTGCGCCGCCGACTGATTGAAGCGCCGGCCAAAGACGCCGTGCCGGGAACCCGCGCTCAGTACGTCGATGGAAAGTTCGTTCCATCCACGCCCGGTACGCCCGCTCAGGCCCGCGTCCCGGTGACGGACATTGAGAATCTTGACCGCGCGCGTAAGTTCTTCCGCGACCGTATGGACAAGCCCGACATCGCGGCAGACGCCATCGATAAGGAGACGGCGGCGAAGATCGGCCCGCTTCTGGGCGAACTGCGTGACCTGATGGCGCGAAGCAGCGACGACTACCGTCAGGGCCTTGCCGAGTACGAGCGGATCACCAACGAAATCGTGAACCCCGCCATCCGATCCCCGGTCGGGCAGCTTGCCGCGACGGACCCGTTGGATGCGGGCGCCTTTGCCAAGCAGCGCCAGATCCTCTTCCCCGCGAAGCCTGAGACGTTGAACCCGAATGCCGTCCGTCGGGCGATCCTTGAAGTGAATGAGAAAGACCCGACTGCGGCCCGCGACCTGACCCGCCAGTTCCTTCAGAACGCCTTTAATGAGGCGTCGAAGAAGCAACTGACTAACGCCGAGAACGCAGGTGCCCGGTTCCGCATTCTCGTCGCCGGCAACCCGCAACAGGATCGCAATCTGTCTGCGGCGCTGGAGGCGTTGGACCCGAAGAACGGCACGTCCATCCGGCAGGGTTTTGAGAACCTGTTGCAAGTGCTGGAAGCCACGGGCCGACGCCTTGCCCCCGGGTCTCAGACGGAGTTCAACCGGCTCCTCACGCGCGAGATGGAACAAGGCGGGGTGCAGCAAGCGTTGACGCCCAAGAAGACAATCACGGAATGGGTCCAGCGCGCCCGCTACCGGAAGAACGCCGAAGAACTGGCCGACATCCTGACGGCCCCGGACGCCATCGACCGCCTCAAACGGTTGTCCGTTCTGGCTCCGAACAGCGACCCGGCCATCTCAGTGGTGGCGTCAATGATAGCTCTTCCGAAGCCCGGCCAGACCGGCGAATAGACCCTTCACCCACATCCACGCCAAGGTGAAGAGGAAGGCGCAGAACCAGCCGGCAAGGCCGGCAGCGAGCGGATTCGTGGTTGAGACCTGAGCCCCGCCATACAGCAGGAACCACGTCACGTAACAGACCACGACGAACTGCGCGAATTTCAAGATCATCCGCCCACTCTACCGGGCCGCGTGCCGGCCAACAATACGGACATACAGGAGCCCCCATGAGGACAGCGGTCATAGCCGCTGCGGTCGCGCTCGTTTCGAGTTCGGCCGCGGCGCAAGTGCGTCTCCCCTGTATGCCTTTGCAGGCGGCGATGGACATCCTGAAGTCGCTCAAGGCGGCTCCGGTGGCCGAGTTCACCGACGGCGACGGGGACGTGTGGGCCATGGTTAGGCTCCCCGATGGCAAGGGGGCGATCATGCTGCTTTCGCCCATGCGGGGCATGGCCTGCGGGGTCGAGGGCAACGGGCTGAAGGTCCATCTTGATGGTGATCCGTCGTGAGCGCCGGGGACGTGGCGCCGATCCTGGGGCTGGCGGTCGTGACCCTCGCCCACCTTATCGGCTTCGTGTGGTGGGCCTCGCGGCTCACGACACGGGTGGATCACATAGAGCGGTGGATCAGCCAGAACGAACAGACGTCCACCCGCCTGACTGAATTGGAAGCGCAGCTTCGGTCCGCCGGGGAGAGCCTGCAACGGATCGAACATCGTCTGGACAGGTTCGGGCCTGACCGATGACCGGGCGATCCCTTGCGGAAGATGCGATCCGAACCCGGATCGAGGCGTGGCTTCGCAATGATAAGTCCGTCGTTCGCGCCGCAAGCGAGTTGGGCATCAACACCAAAACGTTGGGGTCAACCATCTACTCGTCCGAAGGCCGAAGGATGGTGGCGGAACTGACGCAGGACTATGGCTCGCCGGTTCCCGACCTGTCCCCGAGGGAGGCGCCGAAGTACCGGAAGATCGGCCCGCCGGAGGGGCTTGTCCGGGTGATGGTGATCGGGGACGCCCACGACGACCCCCGCGTCCCCGACAAGTCCCGCTTCGCGTTGATGGGCGCCCACGCCGAAGCGACACGGCCGGACGTGATCCTCAGTATCGGGGACTTCCTCGACTTCGCGAGCTTGTCCACCCACGAACGGGAAGACACATACAAAGCGCGCGGGAAGCCGTCCTTCATGGAAGACATGGCGTCGGGTCTGGATGCGTTGCAGGTCTTCGACGCTCAGTTGTCGCCCGATTTCCACCCCCGCAAGCACATCACATACGGGAACCACGAAGAGAGAGCCGAGCGCGCCGAGGACATCGACCCCAAAGCGCGGGGCATGTACGCCGGCCAGCGGGACACGCTCTTTGAATCCTTCGGCTGGACCCACCAAGGCTATCGGCATTGGACGGTGATCGGCGGAGTGGGGTTCACCCACGCGCCGCAGTCCATCATGGGCCGCCCGCTTGGCGGGAAGAACGTCGAGAACACCATTGCGAACGAGGCGACGTTTAGCGTCGTGTTCGGGCACACCCACCGCTATAACTACGTGCGCCGGCCGAAGCAGGGTTACGCGAACAGCGTGACGGTCGTAAATGTCGGGTGCGCCATGCCCCACAATTACGTTCCATCCTATGCCAGCTCTCTCCCCACGGGTTTTACCTACGGCATCGTGGACATGATGATCGAGGGCGGGGAAATCCTGTCCGCACCTCTCCGCACGTTCCGTGAACTGTCCCGGCTCTATGGCGAGCCCCGTGCCGCCTAGGATCAAGAAGCGACCCAAGAAGCCGCCGCCGATCCGCGAACCCCGCAAGCACCCCAAGGTCGAGTTCGCCCCCGATGACGAGGGCGCGGATGCCCTTGAATTCGTCATCGAAACCGACTGGTCGCCAAAGCCGAATTGATGGAGGCGTCATGTCTCTCTGGTCCCGCCTTGCCGAGCGTTTCGCGCGCGTGCGTGCGCCCGCCACTTCTCCACCCATCCCGGTCGATCCGATCACCCTCGCGGTCAATGCGGCCCTTCCCGTCATCAAGGAATTCGAGGGGTGCAAGCTGACGGCCTACCGCTGTCCAGCGGGCGTGTGGACGATCGGCTGGGGCGCGACCGGGGACGGCATCGTGGGTGGACTGACGTGGACGCAGCAACAAGCCGATGTGCGCCTTGCGGTTGACGCCCGGCAGTTCGCCATCGCGGTTCGCCGGGCCGTCACGGTCCCCTTGACTGCTAACCAGCACGGCGCTTGCGCGAGCCTCGCCTACAACATCGGGGCCGGGGCCTTTGGTGCGTCCACCCTCGCCAAGATGCTCAATGCTGGGGACTACGCGGGTGCGGCTGATCAGTTCGGCCGGTGGACGAAGGCCAAGGGCGTCGAACTTCCGGGACTTGTGCGCCGCCGCGCCGCCGAGCGCGCTCTATTCGTGAAGGAGTGATCCATGCCCCTCCCGTTGCTCCCCCTTCTGGGGGCCGTGTTGCCCTACATCGTCCCCGCCGTCGCGGAACGCATCGCAGGAGAGCCGGCCGGAGACATCGCGCGCAAGGTGGTCGAAGTCGCGCAGGCGGTCACCGGACAGACTGAGCCCGATGCGGTCGCGCAGGCGCTTGCGGGCGATCCGGCGCTTGCTGCCCAACTCCGCACCCGGTTAGCGGAAATTGAGTTGGACGTGATCCGCGCCGACGCCGCCGACCGTGCCGACGCCCGCGCCCGGCACGCGCTGATGCGGGACTGGGCGACCCCGGCGCTGGCGTTCTTCATCACCCTGGGTTTTTTCGCGGCGCTTGGCTTCGCCATGGCGTTCGGGCTGCCCGAGGTGGGGCGCGAACCCCTGCTGGTCCTCATCGGCTCGCTGGCGACCGCCTGGACCGCCGTGGTGGGTTTTTACTTCGGGACGTCGAACGGTGCCCGCCGGTCGGCCGACGCCATCAACGCGACGCTGAAGCGGTGACCCAGTGGTGACGTGGTTTATCGCGCCGAGACTGAATGGCGACCAGATCGAAGTGATGGTGTTTCGGAACGACGGGTCTGAGCCTGTCCTGATCCCCATCACCGTCACCAAGGCACTGGACCTCGCGCACCAACTGACAGGGCACGCGCTTTCTCTGCATCAGGTGGCGGCGAGGGCGGGCTATGCGGCGTGCGGGGCGGATGTGGCTGGCGGCGATTAGATCGCGTTTGAGATATCGTTTTCCAACTCAGCCACCCTCCTCCTTAGCCTCCCCACCTCATCACGCACCCACCCGGTCGTACCGCCGCCCGCGATAGAGGTGGCTGACGTCGGGTGCGGGGCGAACGCGGTCACTCGGGAACGCCCCGGAGCGTAGCGTCTCCCCGGCGGATCGTGCGGCCAGCTGGCGACGGCGCAACACCTCATCGGCCGGTAGCGCGAGCTTTAGGCGGCTGCGCGTCGCTCTCACGGTGTCCTTGTTCGTGCCGATTTCGGCCGCGATCTCGGCGTCATCTAGCCCCTGATCGAACAGGGCCTTAATCTGCGCCGCACGCTCGGCGGAGGCCCGACCGCGGACGCTGGACTTGGCCGCCTGCACAAGCTTCGCCCGCTTCGCCGCTGGGTCCATCGCTAGGCCGTTGCGGAACCTCACCGTCCGCACCGCGTCTCGCGTGGACCCCATCGCCGCTGCGATCTGATCGTCGTCGAGGCCCTTCTCAAACAGCGCCTTGACGCGAGCCGCCCGCTCGGCCGCCGCCCGCTGACGCTCAGATACCATCACGCTCCTCCCCGGTCGAGACGGCCGGCGGCGAGCATGGCGGACCACACTTTCGCTTGGTCACCGTACACGTCGTCGTCTGGGTCCATGTGACCGTAGTCCCCCATTTCTGGGCCACCTGCGCCGTACATCGCATCCGTCGCCTCCACCGGCACCACCGCTGCCCGCCCCTCGCGGATCGCCTCGGCCGCCTCGTCGCCGATCCGGTCGATGACGGCGAGGGCGCGGGCGATGCGGGGGTGGTCAATGATGGCCTCAACCGCGTGATCGCAGTTCCGACGTTGCATCGGGCTCAGCCGGTTGCGGGCGTCGCCGCTCATGTCCGGCATCCGGTTGCCCGTCATCGCGAACGCGACGTGGTGGCCGATCTTGCGCTCCAGTTCATCCCGCGTCATCGCCCATCCTCCATCCCCTTGAGCACGGCCTCGGGGTCGAGGTCGCGGATGCTGGTTTCCACCTTATCGGCGATCGCCCCGTCCCGATCGCTCACGACAGCGGACATGCCGCGCAGGCCGACCCCGATGGGGTGAGCCAGGATGATGGTCTTCGCCGATCCTGCCGCCGCCTCCAGCGCCGCCTTCACCACGGCGATGTCGCGGGCGTGGCGGTCGACCAGCGTGTCCGTCTCGTTCAACACCACGGCCACGGCCAGCGCCTTGTTCCGCTCCTTCGTCAGCCGCTCCACTTCGGCACGGATGTGGGTGATCTCGCTGTGATGGCGAGCGCGCTCTGCCAGCACTGCCAGTCGCAGTTCCGACGCATGGTGGCGTCCGGCATCCTCCATCCGCTCGTTCTCGGCGCGCAGGCGGACGATCTCGGACCGGGCTCTGACAATATAGTTTGCCATGTGCCGCTCGGGTTCACGCCCCGCGAACTCCGCGACGACGTGCGCCCGCTCGGCGAACGACACCGGCCGATACGGGACGTGACGCGACTGCGCACCGCCCTCCGTCCCCGCCGCCCGCACGCAGCCGGGGCGGCAGGTATGAGGCGGCGGAAGCATCGGCAGGTTGAGGCCAATCTGCACGCACGCCGGGCACTTCGGATCATCGTTCATCGTCCGCACTCCATCGCCATCCGGGCCATGAGGGCGGCGGCACAGAGCGCCAGCACGGGGTCGGGATGGTAGACCCACGGCACATCCTCGGCCCGGGCCGTGCGGTGGCCGACCTTCGCTCCTGCACTCCCGCCGAGCTTGGCGTCGTGGTCGAACAGGGCGAACGAGTGCTCGGGTGGAATCAGCGTCCGCGCGGCGTCGAGGGTTGCGGTGTAGGCGGGGCGCCCGCGGGAGATGTAGTCGGACACCGCCGCCCCATGGAGCGGGAACGACCACCCGTAGACGGCCGCGAAGATCGCCTGATCGAGCTCCGGGTCGGGGGCCGCGACGCGCTGCACGCGGGCGAACACGTCGGCGACGGGAGACGACGCATGGGCGAGTGCCTCGTTCAACCCGTCGATGATCCTCTTGCCACTCATCGGGCGGTCCTTCCGTGCTTGCGCTCCCAGGCGCGGCGCCGCTGGCGGCTCCACGTCTCGTCGGGCGGGGCGGTGGTAGGCTCCGTGGCGCTCTTGCCTTCGCCAGTTTCGGGCGGGGCCGCGCGCTTCCGCTCCACCGCCGCGAGCGCCATGGCGACCGCGATCCCGAGCCCACCCACGAGGGGTCTCCTATTCATCCGCTCCCTCCCGTCCTTCGTCGTCATCTTCCGCGGCGGCGTCGGCCGCGGCGTTCCACCCATCGTTCCAGGACAGGTGATCGTCGCTGTCGCGCAGCGTGAAGTTGCCCGTCTTGTAGACCTTCGTGACGACGTCCTGTCGGACCACGGTCTGGTCTTCCATCACGGCGACGATCGCGCCGATGGTGAATTTGCTCATGGGGTCACTCCTCTATCCTCTTGAGCACGGCTTCGGGGTCGATGGCGCGGACAGTCTTTGCGATGTAAGACCCCTGTGCCGTCGGCCCGTAGTATTGCTCGAACCGATGCTTGTCGGTCTCGGCCACCCCCGCCGCCACCTCCAGCGCAGTCTTCACGACGGCGAGGTCGCGGGCGTGGCGGTCGGCCTCGGCCGCGTCGGCGCGGGCGCGGGTTGATCGCAGCACATCCGCCGGGTCATCGTCTTCCGCGATGCCCAGGTCTTCACCCCCGGTCGGGAGCATGTCTTCCGCAAAGGTCCCCAGGACCCAGCAGCGGATAAGCTCCCTCGCCCGGCCTGTGGAAATGTTCCACGTCTGGACGGCCATGAGAATGGGATGAACGTCCATTGCGTTCAGACCCAGCTTATTCACGGCACCGGCATTGCCTTCAAACGCCTCCTTAGACTTTCGCAGGGCGAAGTCCCGCGCCTCGTCCCGCTCCTTCGTCAGCCGCTCCACATCGCCCCGGAGGCGGGTGATCTCGGCTCGGTCCCGCACGATCTCGTTTGCGGCTTGGCGCAGATACTTCGCCTGCACGCCGCACGAAATCAGGTCGGGCGTCTGGGGCATTGGGCGCAGCATGTCCACGATGTCCACGTCACCCGCCCCGTCATCCGCCACCAACGCCCGCGTCATCGCCCGCTCTTCGCGTCGAGCGCCGCTTCGACGTTCTTACGTTGCATCGATCACCTCCTGCAGCTTGGTGGCGGCGCGATAGAAGGCTTCTTGCTCGGAGCCGTAGTAGTCTTCGTTCGACCACTGAGCGGTGTAGTCGGGCACCGAGTCTCGGGCCTTGTTGAGTTCTTGGTGTGCCTCGACGAGTTCGATCACCGCGTTGGCGATGTCGAGGGCACGCTGGTTCGACGGTTTCGGCTTCAGACGCCCGAAACCGAACTCGCTCAGATCAGGTTCAGTCATCGACCATCGCCTTGAGCACGGCCTCGGCGTTGATCGCGCGGATAGCCTTCGCGTTCTCGCGGTGGTCCTCGGCCGCATGGATGCGCGGCCCGTCGGGCTCGCCGGTGTTCGCCCGGTATCGACGGGCAGATTCGGCAAGCCTGTCGGCGTGGTCGTCGTGGAGTTTCGCAGCCGCCTCAATCCCCGCCTTGACCATCGCCACGTCGCGGGCGTCGACCGGTTCGGCACACCGCGTGGCGTCCTCGAGCGCGGCGACGAGGGCGTCAACCGGTTCGGCACACCGCGTGTGCCGCGTGGTGTCCGCGATGGCGTGCTCAGGACTGGCGAACGTAAACGAATTCTTACCGTTCGCCGGGCCGGTGTTGAACGTCCACCCGTTCGCCAGGATCACGATGTACAGGGTGCGTGCCATGTCGCGCTGGATGCTGACGCTCGCGACCTGGAACTTGTTCGCCAGGGCGAGGAACTGCTGCTCGCTTGTTTGCGGCTCGGGCAAGTCGGCCACGCGGACCAGGGCACCGGCGTCCTTGAGCGCCTGGCGGTAGCCGCGGGTGAAGTCCTTCGCATCGGTCGCGCGGGGCGTGACGCAGAAGTTTGTCAGGTGGTCGGCCAGGTCGGCCTGAGACAGGAAACGAAACAGCATGAGGTGTTCTCTCTTGGTCAGTGGTCAGAGCGTTATGCGCGCGCGCCGTGCTGGCGCGTCAAGTGGCCTCACTTGTCAATCGTCACAACGACGTACAGCCACCACGCCAGCATTGCCGCAAGCCCGATATGCACGAAGACCTTGAGCGCGACGTCGCCCCCGAATAGCGACCACACCACCACCGCGAGGCACAGGGCGGCGGTGGTTAGTAGCCCGTTGAAAGCCGATTGATTGGGGTCGTCAGTCACCGGGCCTCTCCTCGCGCACGGATTCGGCGTCTTCTATGTCGCGCATTTCCCAGCCCATGAACGCCTCGGCGACCCTGACGCGTTCCTTCAGGGCGGCGTTCTCGCTTCTCAACCTCTCCACCTCATCAAGCAAGCGGGGGACGATCGCATCGACCGTCATTGTCGCCAAATCGGCGTCCGTCATCGCCCTTCCTCCATCGCCTTGAGCCGACCGGCGGCGATCATGGCGGGCCAGTTGCCGGGCTGGGGGTCAAGCCACGCTTCGTTCATCTCCCACGTAGGCTCAACCGGCACTACGCACGCCATCCCCGCGATCAGCGCGTCTGCCGCATGCTCTCCGATGCGGTCTAGGAGGGTGATGGCGAGACGCTCTCGGCACCTGTCGCCCTTCGTGCAGACGAGGTAGGTGACGCCGTTGACCGGATCGGGGTCGTTCGCGCAGGACTTGCATCCGATCATCGCCCCTCCTCCATCGCTTTGAGCACAGCCTCGGGGTCGAGGTAGTAGATGGCACCCACGTTGTCGCAACCGTTGTCGCTCACCGCATCCATCGCCGCCTCCAGCGCCGCCTCCACCACGGCGATGTCGCGGGCGTGGCGGTCGGCCCGCGTGTCCGTCTCGTTCAACACCACGGCCACGGTCAGCGCCTTGTCCCGCTCGGCCGTCAGCCGCGCCACCTCGCTCCGGAGGCGGGTGATCTCGTCGGCGGCCTCCCACTCATGCCTATTTTCAGCGGCATCCGAAGAGTATGTGATTGCTCGGGCGATGCTGCGGAGACGCCTGACAATGTCCAGCCCTTCCGGCGGGCACTTCGGATCATCGTTCATCGCCCGTCCTCCCCGTCATCGTCGAACGCGCCAAGCCCGATCGCTGATCGCACCGCGCCCTTGGCGTCCCTCACTCCAACGTCGTATGCCCACTCCATCAGGCGCACGACCTCAGCGAGCGGCAGGGTGTCGCCGTAAAAAGTCTGCGGCGCGCTCGACACCGATCCGCGCTTCGTGCGGCGGGAGATGTGCGGCGGGGCATCCTCGCCTCCGTCCCATTTCGTGCTGATCGCGAACCGAGGAGCGTGGCTGATGCGATAGACCGTCATCGCCCATCCTCCATCATCTTTAGCACGGCTTCGGGGTCGAGGAGTGCGCGGATGGCGGTGGAGATGCGCCCGCCAACATATACGGTGCAGTGCCCAGCGCTATTCTCCCCCGTCTTCTTGCACACCGGGCAAACGTCCTTGTCCGTGTGCGTCCATGTCGGGTCGCCCGGCTGATCGTTCGCGTAGGGGCAAACTGGCGCGACGTGCTTAGGGGATGTCGCTACCCCCGCCGCCTCCTCGATCCCCTCCCGCCGTCCCTCTTCACGGATACGGGCGTCACGGGCAGCGGCGGCGAGACCAAGATCGGCCAATGTCAGCGTCATTTCGCTAGACACCTTGCCGGGTTGCGCCACCAAGGTCTGCGGCATCCGCCGGATAAGGTCAAGCAGCACGGCCTCGCGGGCCTCGGCTGATTCGGCGCGGGCCTTCCAGTCGATCTCACTCATTCCTCATGCCTCCTCATCTTGTGGACTGGCAGTTGCGGGTTGTCCGCGTGGCGTAGGGCTGCGGCGACTAAGGCCGCGATGTCTTCGGAGGTCATGTCTGCCGCCAGAATTCGTAATCAGCCACCAATCCACGAAAGCGCCGCTGGGCTTCTTCGTTGTGATCCAAGTCTGAGCGCGATTTGACGCCGCAGTATGATCTAACGAACTCTGCCGCGTTGCCGTGGTGGCGAGCCTGTGGGAAGATTTCCGTTATGAACGTCCAGAAGCCCGGCTCATTGCACACGATGCCGGCGCGCTTCGCATACTTCCCGCCCTTCGGAGGCGTTGGCTCGCCAGCGACTTCCGGCGCGGCCTTCGCGGCGTTGGGATCAATCCTGGCGACGCCGACCCACCGCTCTTGATCCGGCCGGGGAACCCCGCCAAGCACCGTGAGGGCTTCGTCGGCTTGCTCCAGCGGGACTTCCAAGATGATCTGCGCAACCTTCCGGCCGCGGATGACCTTGAAGTCGGAATACGTGGCCTTGAACGCCGTCATGGCACCACCCCCAGCCGGCGAAGCAGCATCCGGGTTTCGGCCGGCGCGCTGTTGAACGCCACCCGGTACAGCGCCCGCAACGCCTTCTCTTCGTCCCCGGTGTGCTTCCACAGTTCGGTGGCGAGCGTGATCGGGTCGAACCCGAGCATCCGCAGACGATCGTGAGGGCTGGCGGGCCCGTGGTCCGGGACGTGCGGGGTCGGGACGTGTAGCCACGCATGGACCGCTCGGGATACCGGGATCGTCCACCGGTCCTCTGCCCGCCGGCCGATGCCATGCCCGACGGCGTGGCCCTGCAGGTGGTGCGCCTCTCCACCCGCCGGCCCGCCCAACTGCCCACCGCACGCGACCGACGCGACGCAGGGCAACGTGCGGACGAAGCGGAGATGCCCGGCGCTATCTCCATCCCGCACCTTGGGTGTGCGGGATGGGGGCTCGCGATCTATGCGACGGGGGCGCATCAGGAGGGCTCCCCGGTGGCCTTGCGGATGGCGGCCTTGGCAGCTTCCACGGCATCCGCATAGTTGAGCATCATTTCAACGTCGGATTCGCCGTCCGCATCGTGGTAAGCGAGAAAAGCGCGGCACGCTTCCAGCAAGTCCGGTGCGGCCGATATCAGGCGAGCGTCTGCGTAGACCTCCGGGTTCATTGGATTGCCCGGAGGGACATGCACAATGGTCGCCCGATCATCGCAGGCCATCACCCGGCCGCCGACTTCTGCGGGCTCAAGGCGCCAAGGGCTAGGCGTGTGGTTCGTCATCACGCATCCCTCACTTCGCCCTGCGCGAACACGGCACGCCGCTTCGCCGCACGGTCCTTAATGAACGCAGCGCCGGCCTTCTCATCCCGCTCGAAAGCAACAAGGTGGGCGCCATTGTCGCTCATCAGCTTGTTGATCTTCGGGAGGTCGGGAGCGGCGTCGATCGCCTTCTTAATGCGCTCAGACCACGCGCCGTAATCCCCGCGTGCGACCGGGATTTCGAGGTTGTCGCGGCCCCACCAATCAGGCGGCGCGCTGGCCTGCGGCGGCGGTGCGGGGGTGGGCTTCGGCGCGGCCTTCGGCGGCTCCCGTTCCACGTCCTCTTGGGTCTTGTCGTAAAGGGCCAAGCCGAAGGGGTTGCCGAACGTCATCAGCGCCCGCTTCATCGCGTCCGTCTCGGCTTCCTTGATCGCGCTTTCGTGGGCTTGGCCTAGGTCCTTGTCGATCCCGGACCCGTAGCCAGTCCCGTCTCGCACGACCGGCATCCCGTTGTCGGTCACGACAGTGATCCGAACGGTAGCCATCCAAGCGACGCGCCACTTCCCATCCACCTCGCGCGGCGCCCCAAGTTCCTTGAGAGCGGAAAGGGTGCGGTCCCAAGCGTGGAATCCGAAGATGCGGTTCGCCTCGGCAATGGCGTGCCAGCCTTCGATGTAACTGAGTTGCCGACCGGCCTGAGACCGCGACTTGACGTGCGTGCCGTTCAACTTCGCACTGAGGGCCGCGACTTGTTCGTTGGTGAAAGGCATCATGCCCTCCTAATGGTCAGGACGGAGGTGCCGTTTCCGAGCGTCACGCCGTCGATGGTTTCGCCGCGCTCAATCGCTTCTCGAATGGCGCGCTTGTCAGGGGATACGGTCGTCTTCGTGAGGTGCGTGGGCAGCGCCGCCTCGTCCGTCACGATCACCTCGGGCTTCCCGGCCCGCACCGTGACGGTAGCGAGGGGCGTGACCACCTTCGCCATGCCGACCTCGCTCATAGCGTCCGCGATGGCTTCCCGTGTCCGTTCGATGCGCGCCTCCAGCCGCTTCTTGCGGGCCGCGAACTCCCCCATGATAACACCCAATCCAGCGACCAGCGCCTCGTCCTCGGCCATGTGACGGAGAACGCGACCCACGGCTCCGTCGAACGTGGTTTCGCCCTCCAGCGTGTCGGCAAGGGCCTGATCGTCCACGTCCGGGAACTGGCGACGGAGTGCGTCGGCAAGGGCGCGATGCCCGGCGACGGCACGGTGCAGGGTGTGAGCGGCGGTCATTGATCGCCCCGTGCGATGGCAGCGGGGTCTAGCGCGCGGATCTCCTCACGCACCCATCGATACGCGACGATGGCGGCAGCGGCCTCTATCCCACGGCGCACCATTTCGACGTCGCGGTCTGTTTGAGGCGACTTGGTCGGCGGGCCGGTGAAGTCGTAGACCACGCTATGCACGGTCATCGCAGCGTCCTCCGTGGGGATGCGGCGTCCATGTGGACGGCCAGCAGGGCAAGGTTGAGACGCGGGCGGGGATCGGGCCGGCGGCCAAACAGGCGGCGCAGGAACGCAATCATGCGGCACCGTGCGGGTCGTACAGTTCAACCTCGCGGGCCGGCAGCTTGCGGACGATCCCGTTGGGGAACGCCATCTCCAGCACCATCACCCCGTGGACGTCTGACACGTAGGTGACCCGCCCGACCCCGAGACGGGACTGGTTTGGCACCCACACGAAATCCCCAATGTCCACATGGGGGAGCGCGGGCGCCGAACCCCGGTAGTGGTCTAGCACGATGACGTTGGTCATTAAATCACCTCACGCGAGGGTGGATTGTGTTGGAACGTGCGTCGGCAAGGGAGCCGGGCGCAGCGTCACTCCAGATGGCCGAAAGCGCATGTCGTCGGCGTCGTACCGTCGCCCCCGGTAGATAGCGGACAGGTCGCCCGGTGCGGGCTTGACCGCGCACGCCTCGACGCACCCTCGATATTCCGCGTTCGCGGCCCGCTTGTTCTGTTCCCGAAGCCACGTTCCGCGCTTCGTGCCGCGCGACGTGTCGCACCCGGCATGACGCAGCGCGTCGGTCACGGTTTCGGACGCATACCCCAGATCGCGAGAAATCTGAGCCACGCTGAGACCGGCGGCGAACAGGGGCACTGCGCGCGCGGCCAGGTCTTCCCGGCGGCGAGCCACGGCGGCGGCGGTGCGCGCCATCAACTCTTCCGCGTTCACAAAAATCTTCAGTTCGCGGCGCTTGCAGCAAACCGCCGTTGCAGTCCGGTGCATAGCTGCGCCGATCTGAGCGTCGGTCATTCCGGCCGCCACCCACCGACGCAGCGCGGCGATGTCGTCCATCAGCCATGCGCGCTTAATGGTGGTTTGGGGTGACATCAGTGAGCCTCCCCGTCGTCCAAAAGGGCGTTAATGTCCCGCTCAATTGCCTCGGGCGGGTCACGCTCCGGCCCGTCGTCGTTTCCGATCAGGCCCGCTTCCGTCATGCGGAGGTGTTCGTCGGACATGCGGCTCATCGCGGACCCCTCTCGGCAAGCACGATATCGTCGGCACGCTCTACAGCCTGATGGTCGTAGTAGCGACGGAAGTCTCCGATCACCTCGGCCTCGATGTCACTAAGGCACCGAAGTTCGTCTTCGATGTCCTCCGTCATCGCGCGGGTCGGAGCGGCGGCCTTGCGGATGGCGGCCTTAAATGCGTCCACCGCGTCGTAGACCTTGCCGATGGCGACGGCCAACTCGTCGCCGTCAAGCTCTTGGATGCGCCGATCCTCGGCCATCATCCGCTTGGATGCGATGGTGAAGGGCATCACGCGCTCTCCTTCGCATCGGTGACGATCCATCCGCGCGCCCGTGCCACGGATTCGACGTAGTCCAGCGCCGCCATCACCTCGCGGCGGTTGTCCTTGCCGCGCCAGTACTCGCCGCCCTCGGCCAACGTTTTGTCCCTGCACCCGACGCGAACGCGGACCACGCCGTCGCGACGCCACCCGACGCACCACCAGCCATCCGGGGTGCCGGCGTCGATCACGTCTTTGGCGTAGGCCAGATTGGCACCGTCCAGATTGGCGCCGACCAGATGGGCGTCGGTCAGATAGGCGCCGGCCAGATCGGCGCGGGCCAGATTGGCGCCGGCCAGATCGGCGCCGGATAGATAGGCGCCCGCCTTTACGGCCAGCTTGACCGCCGCGCCGAGCCTGACACTACTTGTCGCGCCGTCGTATTCCGCCGACAGTTCCGCGCTGAACAGCACGGCGTCGGTAGAGCGGTGGCGGATTTCTTGGGTGGGCATCACGCGCCCTCCCCTGCACGGGAGAGAGCGGCGTCTGCGGCAAGCACTTCGGCCGGCGGCTCGCCACTCCATTGGGTGTGGGTCATAAACGCCGCGCGAAGGGCCTTCAGCGCCTCGAACATCTCCGGGGCGGCGGCGATCAGGCGGGCATCGGCCATCGTCATGATGCCGCTGACCGCCATGTAGCGCCCTGCGCCTGCGCAACCTGTGCCGCCGCCGGCCACAGGCCTGATCCATGCGTGGACGTGACAATCATCCGTTTCAGTCACGTCGCCCACCTGCCAAGGCCCCGGCGTAAAACTCGGCTTGTCCATAGTCACTTTCCCCTTTTTCCTCCCGGAAGGTCCCGCCCGTCGCAGCCGGTTTAAGCGCGACGGGCGGTAGTTGGGCCGGGTGGGACGGGGGAGGGACCGCCTCGGCCATCAGCATCGTGCTGATGGGGGGGACAATAGCGGGCCGTTACGAAATGCGCAATGGGCTTGTTATGAAATTCGTAACGGTGCGGGCACGAATCGGCCTACCTCGGTCCATCCCTCAACCCCAAACGATCGCGGGCATGGGGCTTGACGGGTCGTTATGAATTTCGTAACGTCCGTGGCATGAACGATACCACACCAGCACATCGCGTCGTTTCGGCCTTCGGCGGCATCAAGCCTGTTTGCGAGATCCTCCGGGTTACCCGAGTCCAGGTCTGGCGCTGGAGTCAGCCGAAACCAAAAGGCCACGGCGGGCAGGTCCCTGCCCGTCATCACGAGGCGCTTTTGCAAGCGGCTCGGGAGCGTGGCGCTCCGCTGTCGGCAAGGGACTTGATGCCGTGGCTTTCGGAGGCCGCCTGATGCCGGTCTACTTTATCCAAGCCGGCGACGCCGGCCCGATCAAGATCGGTCACACCAATGACGTTCGGAAGCGTCTGTCGATGATTCAGACGTCGGCGCCGGACCATCTTCGGCTGCTGGCTGTCATGGACGGCGGGGAAGCGGAAGAGCGGGCGTTGCATCGGGAGTTGACCGACTTCCGTCGGGTCGGTGAATGGTTTGATCCGTCTCCTGAAGTGATGGGCGCCGTAAGCCGAGGCCGCCCAGTCAACGAGCGCAGGCATCGTAAGCAAAGGGCCGATACGTCGGTTGACAGGTTCGTGATTGCATTCGGCGGCACGACGGCGACAGCAAGGCTGTTCGGCGTGCTCCCGTCTGCCGTCAGCAACTGGCGGAGGGCGGATCGCTTTCCCGATCGGTTGCAGCTTCGCGTGGTCCGTGAGTGCGAGCGCCGTGGCATTGAGCCGCCCGCGTTCGATCTGCCACCCGAGCGCGAGGCCGCATGACGCGCGCCGCGCCATACAGTTCCGGGGCCGCATCTTCCGGCCGGTCCTGCCCTCCGATCAGAGCACACCAAGCCATCCAGCCGGCTTCGGCCGGTCAATCCGTTGCGGCACCGGGCACACGGTCTGATGCGGCATGGATGGCGAGGAGGGCACATCATCACATGGAGGCGACCCGTGAGGGCGTGGTGGAGAAAGTGGCGGCTCGTCGCGCGGATGCGCCTGCTAAACGCACGCATCAGTCTCGCGATCTGGCTCCTCAAATGGAGGTGATGCGATGACCAAGGAACGCTATCCCGAGCGGAACGCAGAGATCCGGCGGCTACATGCCGAAGGCGTGAGCCAAAGAGAAATTGGGCGCCGGTTGCAAATGCCGCATTCAAATGTGTGGCAAGTGCTGAATCCTCAAAAAGCAAATGAGTCGCTTCGGCGCGCGCATCACAAGCGGTACGGCGTGGACAGCGAATGGACTGAGGCGAAGCGCGCTTACATGCGCGCCTACTACGCCCGCCGCAAGGCTGCTCAGTCAGCAGGGGCAGCGGAATGACCGACGCCCTCGCCCTCTTCCTCGTTCTCATCGTGGGCGCCCTATCGGCCGGTGGCTGCGTCTTCGGAGCCCTGTGGCTGATCTGGCGAACGTCCCGTCCCCGTCGTGAGGACGCCCATCGATACGGGGAGACCGAGTGATGGAGATTACCCAGGAACACATCGCCATAGCCGTGCTGGCGGTCATCGCCGCGGTGGCCGTGGTCGGCATTTTCGCCGGGTTGCTCCGCTGCGTCGAAAGCATCGTTGAGCGTGCCAGCGAAACTGAAAACCCCCGCGACGGGCAATCGCGGGGGTAACCCGGACGTCTGCGGACGTCCACAATCAGCAAAGGACAAGGGATCTATGACACTCGATATCGTTTTTGACAAGACGTTGGGCGAGTTTGTCGCCAAGCAGAAGCTTCCTACCGCTAGCCCGGAGGCTCGGGCGAAGTCGTGGCTCGACCACCAAATCCGCCGCATGGCGACGGACGGCGTGTTCACGGAGACGGTGACGGTCACGCCGGAACTGGCGGAACTGTTGCTCGCCAGGAACCCGGCGAACCGCGCCGTTTATCGGTCCAAGGTTGGAGAGTACGCCGCAGCGATCCTTCGCGGCGATTGGGATCTGAACGGCGAGCCGATCATCATCTCCGACACCGGGGAGCTAAACGACGGGCAGCACCGTCTCAACGCGGTTTTGCTATCGAACACCGCCATTCGCTCGATCTTCGTGTTTGGGGTCACGCGATCCAGCCGAAACACCGTCGATCTTGGCGCGAAGCGCACTGCCGGTGACATCCTCGGGATGAGTGGCGTGCCGGATGCCACGTACGTTGCGGTGATGGTGAAGTTCATCATCAACTACGAGGCTAAGATGCACCTTGGCACGCATCGGACGCCGCAGGAAATCACGGATCGTCTGAGTGCGATGCGATGGGACGACGTGCAGATCAGCATGACGCACGGGCGAGCGACCTACCGCGTGTTCCGGTGGTCAGCCGGTGCTTGGGCGGCCCTCCACTACCTCATGGCGCGCGTTGATCAGGTTGCCGCTGATCGCTTCTTCGTTGAGCTGGCGACGGGGGATGGGGTTGTCGGGAAGCACAACAACGTCGGCGCTCTTCGCGCACGCCTGATCGAGAACTTGGCGGCGAAGGGCAAACTCCCCGTGACGGAGTTGGCCGCCCTCGCGATCAAGTCGTGGAACCATCGCCGCGCTGGCGTCCCGACGAAGGTTCTCCGGTGGATTACCGGAGGGTCGTCGCCCGAACCGTTCCCGCAGGTGCAGTGATGCCCACGATCATCGAGCGCATGGCCGTGGATGCCATTCTTCTCGGGCAACGGAAGCGTGCTCTTGATGAGAGCAAACTTCCTGCCTTGGAAGAGTCGATGCGGTCCCTCGGCCTGCGGACGCCCATCAGCGTCCGCATGGTCCCTGATGCTGTATCGGCAGACGGAGCGGTTCTTTCGGATCAGCCCGCACTTGTCGCGGGCCTGCACCGGCTAGAGGCGGCTAAGCGTCTCGGGTGGGAAATGATCGACGTCGCGGTCATAGACGGCGACGAAATTGATGCCCGCCTTTGGGAGATCGCGGAGAACCTGCACCGCGCAGAACTCTCCCCTGTTGACCGGGCCGAGCATATCGACGAGTGGCGCCGGCTGACGGCGGATAAGGGGCGTCAAGTTGACACCCCTTTGGGCGGCCACCAGCCGCACGACAAGGGCTTCAAGAAGACGGCCGAGACGTTGGGCGTCTCTGAGCCATCCATCCGTCGCGCCGAAAAGATCGCCTCGCTGCCCCAGGACGTCCGCGACCAAGCCCGCGCAGAGGGCTGGACGCAGGACAGGCTGCTCAAGGCCGCCACCCCTGACCGCGCCAAGCTGGCGCAGATCGCCGCCGAGCGTTCCGGGAAGACAGAAAACAAGCAGATCGACCGCGACATCGGTGAGCAGGCCGCCGCCGAGTTCGCGGAGTGGCTGATCGCCCACGGGGCCTTGCCTGTCATCCCCCAGATCGTGACGTGGCTGGAGGCGACGAAGACCAAGGACGTCATCCGTGAACTTCACCGGCAGTCGGCCGGGGTCTCGATCATGGACGCCGCGTGATGACGTTAGAGGACATGGCAATCGACGTGCGCGAGACCATCGCTATGTGGGTCCGCGAGGGCCTGTCCGTGGCCGAGATGTGCGACGCGCTCTCGGTTCCTCCGCCGCTCTGCAGCGAGGATGCCATCGCATACGTCCACCGCGCCTGCGTGCGCCGCTGGCAGGAAATGGAATGCAGGCCGTGAAGAACGTGAAAGCTGCCGCCGAAGGGGTTATCGTGGGCGAAAAGACCATGGACATGTTCAGTGACGCGACGATGGATGGCCCGGCATGAAGCGCACCTTCACGCCCGAGGCGGCAGCCGCGGAAGTCGTTCGGCTCCGCAGGATGGTCCGCGCCGCGCCGCACGGGCTTCGCACGAAGAGGCGCATCAGGCTCGTCGCCGCCGTCGCGCAGCAGCTCCGGGCCGAGGTTAGGCAATCGAAGTTGCGAGGCCGCGCCTGATGGCACGCATCCGGTCCCTTCATCCTGGGTGGTTCACGGACGAGGCATGGGTCTCCGTTTCCGCCCACGCCCGGCTTCTCGGCATCGGTATATGGACGGAGAGCGATGATTGCGGCGCTTTCGAGTGGAAGCCGCTCACGCTCAAGATGCGCCTATTCCCCGCCGATGGCGTCGATATCGGCGCGCTGTTGGCGGAACTGGAGACCGCTGATCTTATCCGAAGGTACGAACACGGGGGCCGTCAGTTCGGCGCGGTTCGGAACTTCATGCGGTTTCAGCGCCCCAAAAAGCCGAAATCCGTCCATTTCATGCCTGTGGAGTTCCGAACCTACGTCGGACAAAACGCTGGCGGTTCTGAACCGGAGCACAATGAACCAGAGGCAGTTACGGAAAAGTCGGAACTTGAAGCCCGTCAACGCACGCCAGTTCCGCCAAAGCCGGAAATTGCTCCGCAGATGGAGGATGGAGGATGGAGGATGGAGGATGAAAAGGTAAAAACAGGCGGCGGCATATCTCTTGACCGCGCGCGACCCGCACCGACGCCGCCTGTTGCCGCCGCCGCCGATTTGATTTTGGCATTTGATGAGGCTTACGAGGACACGATCGGCCAGCCGCGCCGGGGGACCAGCCGGGATCAGGACACCGCCGACGAGTGGGCGGAAGCCGGGTATTCGGCGGATCTAGTCCGCACGGTCGCGAGCGAACAAATCGCGCAGATGTGCCGGGCCGGGAAGCGACCTCCGTCGCACATGGGGATCATCACGACGGATTTGGCATCGGCCCATGCCGCGCAGGTCAAGCGGGACGAGCCTCGGGAACCTGATGACGTGGTGCAATGGCGCGCTCGGGTTTCGGGGTTTCGTGCTAAACGGTTCTGGTCCGCGATGTGGGGAGAGCCGCCGTCCGATCCTCGATGCGCCGCGCCTGTTTCCATCCTCACCGAGTTCGGGTTTCGCCAGCCGCAAACGAAGGAGGACGCATGAACCCCCATCCCGTGACCCGGATCACGATTTTCGGCGTTCCGGTGGGCAAGGGCCGCGCCCGGTCCACGCGCGACGGCCGGCACTACACCCCCGCGAAAACGCGGGCCTATGAGGACCAAGTGCGGATGCTTGCGAAGCTGGCGATGGGCCGCGCGCCGCCGCACGAAGGCCCGGTTGCGCTCACGCTCGGCATTTTCCTCCCGGTCCCGCAATCGTGGGCTCAGTGGAAGCGGGACGCAGCGTTAGCCGGGGCGGTCCTCCCGACCGGGAAGCCGGATGCGGACAACTGCGCGAAGGCGATCATGGACGGCTGCAACGGCCTCGTCTGGTCGGACGATGCGCAGGTCGTCTCGCTCACGGTGACCAAGGCATACGCGACCGATCCCCGTGTCGAGGTTACTGCCGAGCCTCTTCCGTGCCTGTCCGCAAACGTGACGAGGAGGGTCGCCTAATGCCCTACCTCTCCGATCGCGAGCGTATCGAACGCGCACTCCCCGCCCGTCTGGTCTGGCACGTCGCGAAGAGCATTGAGACGCACAGCACATCCCAGATCGGCACCATCGTCGCGGATCTAGAGGCCAGCTTCAACGCCACTCTGGAAAGCGTCTCCGACAAGGACCGCCTCCGTCTCGCCCGCCGGCTCTACCGGGTATGTCAGGTGGTGACCGGGGACCTTGCCGACCGCCCCGTCGCGACTGCGCTGGTAGCGGCGCGGGAACTGGTCGCGCAACTCATCACCGCCGACCTTTGGGATATGGACCCGGCATTTGACCGGGCGTGGGATGCGCTCGCCACTGCGGTCTATGAGGCAGACGGCAACGCGGAACTGCTTGACCGGGTGGACCGGAGCGGCACCCGCTACGGGCGCGCGGCTCTCTCCAGGCTTCAGGGCGAGGGGTATTACCGCCGGGCTGCTATCGGGGTGGCGGCATGACCGGGCGCACCTGGGAAATTCGCTTCATCCGCGAGGGTGGCTTGGTCACTCCCGACGAAGAGTTCTCGTCGTTCGCGGGCGATCACCACGCCGCGCATCGCGTGGGCATGGCGGTGAGGGAAATCGAGTTCACGCCCGAGGAGCGAGCGGAAATCGCCCGCATCGGGGACCAGATCATCCACGATAGCGAAGGTGGAGAGCATGACTAACGCCTTGTGCGCCTTGTCGTTAATCCTCGCCATGGACGTCAGCGGTTCCATGGACGAGCGTGAGTATCAGCTAGTCACTGAGGGCTACGGGGAGGCCCTGCGCGACCCCCGCACCGCCAGCGCCGTCTCCAGCGCCCCGTATGGGCGTATCGCCATCGCGGTCACTCAGTGGGCCAGCGAACAGTCGGTCGTCGTGGCGTGGACGGTGGTCGGGCCGGCGGACCTTCCTGCGCTTGCGGATCGGGTCCAGTCCACGCCCCGGTCTGTCCCGGCGGGGTCCACCAACTTGGACGACGCCATCGTCCACGCCGTCGCGCTGATGGACCAAGCCCCTTGCGGGGATCGGATGGTCATCGACGTGTCCGGGGATGGTGAGCACAACACCGGGGCTTACGGGTCGGGCCGGTTCCTTGCGGATCAGCGGGGGATCACCATCAACGGACTGCCCATCGTGAACGCCGAAAGCCCCGACTTGGCGGAATGGTACGCCGAGCATGTGCAGACGGGGTTCGGGTCGTTCACCCGACCGGCACATGGATACGAGGACGTGGGGCACGCGATGATCAGCAAACTCGGGACAGAGATCGCGGGAACCCTGCCGCAATGGGCAGGCCGATGACCGGCGTCCGCAGCTACCTCGGCAAGTACCAGCCCCAATCGCACATGACCGACGAGGACATCCGCCGCGCCGCTCACAAGGCATGGCACGACCGTGGCATGGTCTGCATCACCGCGCACGACTTGGCCCGCATCCCTGAGATGACGAGGGCGACCATCATCAGCGAGGCTAGTCGCCTCTACGGCAGGAGGGTGAATACGTGAGCGGCCATCCGACGTGCGGGTTCTGCAAACTGGAGATGGGGTACGTCTGCACAGGCGCCTCGGGCTGCGTGTGGGCGGAACTGCGCAAAGCCGAAGAGGCGATGCGACGGGGCGAGCGTGCGCACACGACCCCGGCGACAGAGCCGCATCCCGATCGGGAAAATCAGGCATCTAAGAGCGCCCCAACGGGCCACAATGTCCCGGCCGGGAAAGCGGACGGCGCTGCGTTTGACATGCTCATGCCATCCGAAACGTGGGACCACATCGTACCGCACCCGCTGGTGCCGTATGGCTTCGCGCCGGGTGGCTACTTCTGCCGGTGCTCGGGGTGCGGGCGGGAGTTCAGCGGCGACAAGCGGGCGCATCACTGTCGGGTCTGCGCCGAGCGGCGGCTTCATGATGTGGCTGAGATCCACCGCTTGTGGGGTGAGAACCAGAGGTACATGCGCCTCCATCAAACCCAAGGCGCGAACATCCGGTTCCTGATGAAAGAGCGCGCAGCCCGCGACTTCGCCGTAGCCGATGCAGTGCGGGAGGCGGTGCTTGCGAATATGCGCGCACGATGGCCCGAAGTGACGGACGGCCTGTATCAAGACATTAGCGCCATCGACCTCGCATCCGTCATCGCCATGATCAAAGAGGACGCCCGATGACCCGTCGCCGCATCAACCGCCGGGGCCGACGACCTAATCCCCGCACTGAGGACGGCCGCATGATCCGACCGCCTGCGAACGACGAGGCCGTGATCCCGAAGGAGGCCATCGCCCAACGCGCCCGCATCGTGGGGGAGGCAAATGCCCTCGATCACCGATCCGGCACGGCACTAGGTCAGCTACTTCATGGGGGCTACATCGACGCCCGCCAGCACGACGCGGGCCTTCGGGTCCAGCGGGTGTGGTCCACATGGATGCGCCTAGCCGGCTGCCCGCCCATCGCCCTTGTCGCGCACGTCCAGGGGCAATCGGTGAGCGATGACGACGCCCGCGCGGCGGAAGAGTGGAACCGGGCGAAAGACGATTTCGACGCCATGGCCCGTGTCATCCGCACTCAGGATGCATCCAAGTTGGTGTGGGATGCGGTGGAAATGGTGTGCCTTGGGGCGGTGGATTTCCGCGAGAACCCCGTGATGCTGGATCGGTGGCCGATGTGGGGCAGCAGGTTCCGGGGGGCGTTGGATGATCTGGCGAGACTGTGGAAGATCAGCGCGAAGGATGCGGCGTAAAAATATATGCCAACGGCGCGCTTTCCCCTTGCCAGCAACCCGCCATTGGCGTACTGTCTCTTTAACGAAACGCGCACCACGGAGACACCGATGACCAACATGACCGCCGCCATTTCCGCCCGCATCCTGGCCAACATCGCAGCCGGCATGTCCATGCAGGACGCCATCGACGCGGTGCTGGGCGCCGGGACGTTCGCCAAGATTGCCGGCGACGTGTACGACGCGCTGAGGGGGGAGGCGGCATGATCCCCGCCGACCTCCTCGCATGGCGTAACCGCCTCGGGCTATCCCAGTCCGGGGCGGCGGCGCGTTTGAACACCTCCGTAGACACGTACCAGAACTGGGAACAGGGCCGGCGGCGCATCCCCGGCGTGGTGGAAGTGGCGATGCAAGCCGTGAGCAAAGAGACGGCCTAGTTGCCCCACCCCTTCGAACATGGTACGGTCAAATTGAGAATAGGGATTCGTGGGCGCCGGGGGATACCTTTGGCGCCCTTCGCTTTTCCGGCCCTCGCGCCGCGCCTCTCTCACTCCATCCCCGGAGACGTACATGCGTATCGAGACTGCGGACCAGATCGCCGTAGTGGCGGATACCGATGGCGGGCTGCTGATGCAGTTCGGCCCGACGACGGTCGAGCTGTCCCCGGCCGAGGCCGAGGCGTTCGTGATCGCGCTTTCGGATGCCCTGCCCGACACGGACGGGGACGTCGATTGCGACGCCGACGAGTGCGAGGACTGCGATTGTGAGGTCGAGATCGACGCCGAGACGCTCGGCCTGATCATCATCGACGCCCTCACCCGGAAGTAAGGCGATGGACCGGGTGGTTCTCAAACAGCGCGCCTACGACGGCGCCTATGAGGTCCACGCTTACATCCGCCATCGCAACACCGAAGACCCGTCTCCCGTGTGGACGACGGTCGGGGTATTCGGGCGATCGGACGATGCAGAGAAATGCCGGGCAACCTGGGCCCGCCGAGTGAACGGAGGAAAGCCGAAATGACCCGCTACGTAAACATCAACACCCCCGCCGCGGAGAAGTACGCGGGCAAGCGCACCGTGGAAAGCGCCGCTCGCATGGGCGATGGCTACCGGGGCCGGAAGATCTACGGCTCTCAGTCCGACGCCCGCATGGGAAGCTACGGCGTCTATTCCATGGGATACGAGCCTTCCGACGCCGGCCGTGCTGGAAAGGCCGCCAAGCCGACGCAATCCAGCCGCATCGACATGATGGATGGCGAGAGGGATTATTAAACGAGAAACCCCCGCACTGTGGCGGGGGCGTCTGTCAGGACATTTCGGGGAGGTTGAACGAAATCGCGGCGCAGGCGAGCGCCACGGTTTTGGGAATGACGACGGGCCGGTTGTCAGGCGCACGGCGCTTCCCGGCTTCGTAAAGAACGATGGTTGCGACGGAGACCCCAAGGGCATCGGCCGCTTCCCGGCGTGACAGGCGACGATGCGCCCGCCACGCCTTGAAGGTTTCGGGGGTCATTCGTCGCCTCGCAGACGATAGATCAAAACGCCGCCGCACTCATGCCGGCCCAAACGATCCGCCTCGGACGCCGTCACGTCACACCAGCACTCGATGCAGTTATAACCGTCGGGCACGTTGCCAACGTTGGTTCCACCAGCACGCTCTGGGCGGAGCGAGCCGACCTTGAGTCGGCGCCGGGCGTAGGCGCGCGCTTCCGCCAAGGTGGCGTGGGACGTCTCGTCCCTGTTTCCGTAGCCGTCCGACCCGAAGGTCTCGGTCATGAATTTGCTGACCATTGGTTCCTCCTGCGTTGAATGGGGTCTCTCTACCACCCTAAGCCCCGCCGGATGATCCGGTCGGGGCTGGTGGGGGAGTGGGGTGGGGTCAGTCTTCGCGAACAAGGTGGCTCTGGCGCACCCACACGCGCTGGCCGTTGTCAAACTTGACTTCCACGTAGCCCTTGCTCCAATCCTTGGCATTGGAGACGCGGTGCGCCCACCCGCAGTCGCCATCGACGGTGCTGCGGACCCGGATCGGGGTGCCGGCCTTGTAGGCAGCGCGGACTTCGATAGCGGTCAGGCGGGCCATGGTGTTCTCCGTTGGTGTGGGGCGCTGCCCCGTTGCTGATGAGAGGAATGTAGCGCACTGAGTGCATGTCGTCAACGATGAAATCGCCGCCTCGATAACATTTTGTCTGGCCGGTAGCGTCGCATCGCGTATAATTGCCTCATGACGGGAGCCGAACTGAAGGCGGCCTTGAGCCGCATGGGTATGAGCCAGCGCGCGTTTAGCCGCTTGCTCACCCGATACGCAGTGGGTAGCGAGGTCACGGCGGCGACGGTCAACCGCTGGTGCATGGGCGAACATCCGGTCCCTGGGGCGGTGGCGCTGTCCATCGCGCTGCTGGACCTGATGCGGGATCAGGCCGACCGGCTGGCCGAGTTCATCGGAGACGCCCGATGACGACAGGTCTTCAGCCCTATCACCTCGCGTGGCTGTCGGCGCACCCGAAGCGCACTGAGGCATGGTTGCGCGAGCGCATCGCTGATGGGTTCCAAGTCCACCACCTTGACCACAACCCAGGCAACAACGACCCCGCGAACCTCGTCCTGATCGAAGGCGAGGATCACATGCACGTACACAATCTGGCGGGCGGCACGCAGTTCCGTGGTCTGGTTGAGATGGCGCGCGAGGGCATGGCCAATCCAAATCGCCAGAAACGGAAGGTTCGCAACCCGCACAAAGAGGCTCGCGAAAAAGAGCGGGCTGACTTCAATTTGGGCTGGAAAACATACGGATTGATAGTCAGCAAGCTGGCTACGATTGAAACATTGGAAGCGGAAGACAAAGCGTCTGGTGGCCCTGATCGCGTGCACTTGGCACAGATCTATGCGGCGCAGACCAGAATTCCGTGGCCACCACGAACAATCAACTGGTGAAAGAGGGACGCCACCCGAAAGGGCGCGTCGAGACGGCGATGACCGTAGGACGTCCGACCAAGTACGACCCCGCCTATTGCCAGATGGTCGAGGAGATCATGGGGCAGGGGTACAGCCTCACCGCCTTCGCCGGCCACATCGGCGTGAGCAAAGAGACGGTGTACAACTGGACCCGCGAACATCCTGAGTTTCTTGGCGCGGTATCGCGTGCGAGGCCGAAACGCCTTGCCCAGCTAGAGCGGCAATTGCTCGCGGGTGAGACGGGGCCGAAGGTGACTGCGTTCATGTTCGCCTTGAAGAACGCCGACGCTGACGAGTGGCGCGACAAGCAGTCCGTGGAAAGCACGGTCACCGTCCGCCATGAGGACGCGCTAAAGGCCCTGGGATGACGCCGGAAGAGACGGAGATCCGGCGGAAACTGCGGGACAACTTCCCTCACTACGCTTCCCGGTGCCTCAACATCAGAACCAAGGCTGGCAAGGTCGAGCGGCTTGAACTGAACGCGGCGCAGTTGCTTATCCATGAACGGATTGAGGCGCAGCGGGCCGAAACGGGCAAGGTCCGCGCGATCATCCTGAAGGGCCGGCAACAGGGGTGCAGCACCTATGTCGAGGCGCGGTACTACTGGCGGGTCACGCATCGGTCGGGCGTGCGGGCGTTCATCCTCACTCATGAAGCCGAGGCGACGAACAACCTCTTCGACATGGCGGTTCGCTATCATGAGAACTGCCCCGACCCGGTGCGGCCGAGCACGGGTGCCGCGAACGCCAAGGAACTGATCTTCGACAAGCTGGACAGCGGGTACAAAGTCGGGACGGCGGGCACCAAGGGCGTGGGACGGTCCTCCACGATCCAGTATTTCCATGGCTCGGAGGTCGGCTTTTGGCCCTTCGCCCATGAGCACGCCGCCGGGGTGATGCAGGCCATTCCCGACGCCCCGGATACCGAAGTCATCCTGGAGAGCACGGCCAACGGGGTCGGGAACTTCTACCACGAACAATGGACCAAGGCCGTCGCGGGGGAGAGCGAGTTTATCGCGATCTTCGTGCCGTGGTTCCTGCAACCTGAGTACCGATCGCCGGCCCCGAAGGACATCGTTCTGGACGAGGGCGAGGCGGAACTGGTCGGCGCCTACGGGCTGGATCTAGACCAGATCGCATGGCGCCGGAAGAAGGTCGCGGAACTCGGGTCGGTCGAACTCTTCCGCCAAGAATACCCGTGCTCGCCCGACGAGGCATTCCAGACCTCGATCGAACATGCGGTCGTGCCCATCGAATTGGTGCGGTCGGCCATCAACCGGAACGTCGGGCAGGCGGGCTATCGGCGTGTGTGGGGTCTGGACGTTGCGCGTAGCCTGACGGGGGACCGGACGGCATTGGCGAAGCGGTGGGGCAACACGCTCCTCGAGCCGGTGAAGTGGTGGCGGCTTCCCGACCTGATGCAGATCGCGGGCACGGTCTATCAGGAATACTTGGCGGCCGAAGAGAAGCCCGACGAGATTTGCGTGGACGTGATCGGCTTCGGCGCTGGCGTCGTGGACCGGCTCAACGAGATGGGCCTGCCGGTGACGGGCATCAACGTTGCGGAAAGCCCGAGCGTTGACGGCGCGAAATACATGCGGCTGCGCGACGAACTGTGGTTCAAGGCGCGGGAGTGGTTCGAGGGCCGGGATGTTCGGATGCCCCCGGACGAGGCCCTGATCGGTGAACTGACGGGTGTCAAGTACAAGATCACGTCGTCGGGGAAGCTGCAGGTCGAGGGCAAGGACGAGATGAAGGCGCGGGGCCTACGGTCGCCGGATTTGGCCGACGCATTCAATTTGACCCTATCGGCTTCGGACATGCCGCCTCAAACGACGTCGTACCAGCCCCCATCCTATTGGGACAGCTAACCGGCTATCCATCGGACGCCGGATGACGCCTTCGGGCGATTTCACCAACGGAGAGAGCAATGGGATATGTCGTGGACCCGGCGCGCATGGCGCTGGTGGAGGATGTCGTGCGGCTCCATGCGGAGTTTGGCGCGCTGCTGGACCGGATTGCCGATGCGGTTGACCCGGCGAAGCGCATTCTTGACCCGTGTGAGAGCGCGCGCGGAAAGTTGAACGCCATTCGCGACGCAGCCCTTGGCCTCGCTGTGCATAACGCTGCCCGCCCACATGAGGGAGCGTCCCTTCGCGAGATGATCGAAGCGCACTACACCGCGACGATGACGACGGAGGGCTGACCCATGTTCCCCACGTTTGATGCATGGCGTAGCGCCGTGCGGCACAGCTACGCGCACAAGGTCATCGACAAGGCCAAGAGCCCTGACGAGATTGAGCCTTACATGGCCGAGTTGGACAAAGCCCTTGGTCTCACTGAGGAGCGGTTCAACGCCTTCCGCGACGCCAACATCAAGTACGTGGATGATGCCGCCGAGGCCCGAGCCAAGTTGGAAGATGCGTATCAGAAGATGCGCGGCACTTACCACGGCGACCTCAAGGCCGACGAGCGCAAAGAGTTCAGCAGCATTTACGGCGAAGTCCTTTGTGCTTTTCGCAAGGCGAACCGGGCGCTGGACAGGGCGTTTGACCCTGCGGATGGCGGCATTGATCCCAACGTCGGCCGCCCGTGGTGGCAGAGGTTCCGCTGATGCGCCTCATTCTCGTTCGCCACGCGCGGACCATCCTCCAGGACAAGAAGATCATCGCGGGGTCCAACGTGGACGCGGGCCTGTCCCACCCGGGCAAGCTACAGGCCAAGGCCCTCGGGCCGCTGATCGCGGGCATCCCGGTGTGGTTCGTCTCCCCGATGCAGCGGGCGCAGGAGACGGCGGCCCTTGCGGCGGAAGCGGCGGGTACCAAGCCGAAGATCGTCACCGTGCCAGCCCTGATCGAGCGGGACTATGGCGAGGCCGACGGAAAGACGGTCCCCTGGGTCATGGAACGCTACGGCTATTTCGCCCACGACGATTGGGACACGCAGTTCGACCAGGCCCCCCCGGATGGCGAAACGCTGGCGCAGGTCCGGTTGCGGGTCACGGATTGGTGGCGCGGTCAGGACGTCGAGGAAGCGGTCGTCATCGCCCACAAGCACGTCTTGCGGATGCTTCACCACTCGCTGACGGGTGAGGACTACGAACCCCGCAATGCCGAGCCGATGGAGGTGATCCTGTGACCACGCAGACATGGAAGTTGATCGTCCAGCGCGCCGACCGGGACTGGTCGAAGGGCAGCGTGCGCCCGGTGGCCTACGAGTTTTCCAACGGGCGAGAATTCAATGTGACCGAGCGGCCGGGGCAGGCTTACGGCACGGGGACGGGCACATGAGCGCCGCCCTCGTCCTGTGGCTCGCGCTCGCATACCGTATCCGTGGGCACCGTCCTGATAGCGGGTCCCTGCGCACGGTCATGCACCCGGTCTTCACGCTTCGCCCCCTGTGGGCGGCGTCCGTGTTCGGCGTGGTCTACATGCTGACGGGTGACCTGTGGATCGCGGGTGCCGTGGCCATCGGCGAGTGGATCGGCCTGCACATCCGCCACGCCCCCGGTCAGGACATGGGGACGTGGCGCGGGTCCATCTGGGGTGACGTGCTCTACATGGTCCGCGTCGGCGCAATGCGTGGAGCGATCGTCTTTGCTGCCGTCATCGCCCCGCTCGTCGTCGTGACGCACTTTAATGGCGCAGGGCTGACGTGGTTGGCGGTCGTTTACCCATTTGTGTGGGGCATCCCCGTCCTCTACGCCATCACGCTCCCGCTCTCCTACTTCGTCGGCTGGCGCATCCCCTGGCGGGTGCCGCACATCCTGCGGGGCGGGATTGAGTGGAGTGAGTTCCTCACGGGCGCATCTCGGGCGGTCGTTTTCGTTCTGGTGTTCGGAGCCTGACATGGCGCAGTTCCGCAAGAAGCCGGTCGTGATTGATGCCGTTCAGTTCGACGGTACTTTTGGATCAGTATGGCCGATGATCCGCGAACACCGGGAAATCCAGTGGGAGCCGGATGGCGGGGTCCTGACGATCAAGACCCTAGAGGGCGACATGACTGCTAGTCCTAGCGACTGGATCATCCGCGGGGTGAAGGGCGAGTTCTACCCTTGCAAGCCTGACATCTTCGCAGCGACCTACGAGGCGGTGTGACCATGGCCGTCATCGAAGTCCTCCCCTATGCGAGCATGGAACAGGCGGCGACGCTTGCGGCCGACCAGAAACTCGCCAGCGAGATCGCCCGCGTTCTTCGCAATGCTTATGCTGGGTGGAGTTGGGCAGTTCACGTTGATAGCCGCACGGGCATCGCGACGATCGAGAATTGGGACCTGTCCGAACGCTTTGGCTTCGTCCTGCACATGAACAAGCTGACCGGCGCGCATGAGATCAGGCGCGCGGCGATCCTAGCCGGCGGCGAGTTCCTTGAGCGCCACGGCCTGCCGGCGACCAAGGCCAACGAGGCCGACCGCGCAGAGAAGCAGGCCCGCGCGTGGTTCGCATGATGGAAGAGATCAGCGTCGAGCGCGTGTCGTTCTGGGACGGCGAAACCAACGCCCACGAGACGTATGAATTCGGCTGCATGAACATGCCGGTGGAAAGCGTCATCGCGGCGCTTCAGAAGGTGCAGGCCATTCTGGCGACCAAGGGGCTCACGACAATCGTGGCCGAGCCCACCGGAGACGGTGCCGGACTCACCGTGACCGGCAGCCGCTACAAGACGCCGGCCGAGGCAGAGGCGTTCCGGCAGCGCCAAGCCGACTACAAGGCCGGGCGCGAGCGGTGGCCCAGCCCCGACGCTTCCGACGAACTGAGGGCCACGCGCCGCGCCGCCGTTGCGGCTGAGATCGCCGCTCGCGGCTGAACATCCAAGGTGGTGCCATGCTGAACGACGACGCCGGTTCCAAGATGGAGGACGGGCAGGAGCAGGACGTGCGCTCGCGCGACTGGCTCGCCCTCGCCCGGACCTGTTGGGACCAATCGGAGTCGTTCGTCCAGTCCGAACTGCAGAAGCCGTGGGAAAAGGCGCTTGATCACTTCCACGGACGCCACCCCTCGGGGTCCAAGTACAATTCGGACGACTACCGGGGCCGGTCGCGGCTGTTCCGCCCGAAGACCCGTTCCACGATCCGCAAGGGCGAAGCGGCGTGCGCGGCGGCGTTCTTCTCCACACAGGACGTCACCAACGTCGCGCCCACGGACGACGGCGATCCGATCCAAATCGCGTCGGCCGAGTTGATGCAGCAAATTCTTCAGCACCGGCTCACGAAGACGATCCCGTGGTTCATGACGGTCCAGTCTCAGTTTCAGACCACGAAGACCATGGGGTACTGCGTCAGCCGGCAAGAGTGGCTGTACGAGCGTGTCGAGGAAATGGTTGATCAGCAGGTCATGGACCCGATGACCGGCGCCCCCGTGCTTGATGCCGAGACGGGTGATCCGCTGACGCTACAGGTTCCCAGCGAGCGCATCCGCAAGGACCAGCCGGTCATCCGACCCATCCCGCCGGAGAACTTCCGCTTCCACCAAGGCGCGGACTTCCTCAATCCGGCCGAGGACTCGCCGTTCCTGATCGAGCGGGAGGCGGTTTATGCCGGGGCCTTGAAGGGCGCGGCGGGGTCGAAGGACGGCATTCTCGAATGGCTGGACGTGGACGACGCCACGCTGGCCGAGGCTAAGGTAGACACGACGTCCTCAATCCGCGAGAAGCGGTCGGGATACGACCCGCTAGACCCGGACGGCACGTCGGAAAGCATTGAAGACCACGAACTCGTCTGGCGCCACCGGAATATCATCCGCGACGAGGAAGGGGACGATTGGTTCTTCTTCTCGCTCGGAACCGTGTCGTTGCTCAGTGAGCCCGTGCGCCTTCGGGATTACGCGCCGTGGCTTCGGGATGGTGAGAGGCCGTACGTCATCGGCTACGGGATGCTCGAAGCCTTCACGGCCACGCCGACGAGCCAAGCCACGTTGCTGTCCGACCTTCAGGTTGCGGTCAACGACGTCCAGAACCTGCGGATGGACGGCATTAAGCACTCGCTGCACCCGAAAACGCGCATCAAGGCCGGCGAGCAAATCGACATCAAGGCGGCCACGTCGGGGGCGCCGGGGTCTGCGGTGGTGGTCAAGGACGTCGCCAACTCCATCGCCTACGACCGGCCCCCGGATGTGACGAGCACGGCCTACGCCGAACAGGACCGGCTCAACGTGGACTTCGACGAGGTGGCCGGGGCGTTCAGTCAGGGCACCGTCGCGACCAATCGCCGGATGAACGAGACCGTCGGCGGCATGGCCTTGCTCACAAACGCCGCCAACGCGGTCACCGAGTACGACCTTCGCATCTTCGCGGAAACGTGGGTCGAGCCGGTGCTTCGCCAGCTTGTCCGATTGGAGCAACGGTACGAAAGCGACGAGGTGATCCTGGGCCTTGCGGCCCGCAAGTCGGACATGATCCAGCAATTCCAGCGGCACGGCATCGATCCGGGATTGGACAAGCTGCTTGATCAGGAACTCACGGTCACGGTCAACGTCGGCATCGGCCAGACCGACCCGAACATGCGGCTTCAAAAGTTCCAAGTCGCGATGCAATCCCTGATGCAGATCGGCATGGGGCTGTCTCAGATGACCGGCGGGCCGCAGGTGCTTCAGTCGCCCGCGTTTCAGGCCATCGCGAAAGAGATTTTCGGCGCGGCCGGCTACAAGGATGCGTCAAGATTCCTCGCGTTTCAGGATCAGGGACAGGACCCGACGCAACAGGCCGTCCAGCAAGTCCAGATGCAGGCGCAACAGGCGATCCAACAGCTACAGGCGCAGATGGCCGAGATGCAAAAGGCCATTGAGGACAAGCAGGCCGACCGCCAACTCCGGGCGTGGGAAAAGACGGTGGACGTCCAGGCGTCCATGTCCAAGCAGGAACGCGAACTCGCGGCCCGTCTCGCGATGGAAAAGCAGAAGCTGGCCGTCGACGTCGCGGTCAAGCGCGAGGACCGGGAGGCGAACGCGGCGATAGAGATGGAGAAACTCCGTCGCCAGCAGGAAATCGCCCAGACCGACACGTTGGACGAAGCGGTCATGACGATGCTCCAAGGCGCACTTCAGCCGCCGGCCCCTGTCCGCACCGAACGCCGGGTCATCTGATGTCCGCGAAGTTTGAACGGCTCGTCGCCGCCGCTATGCTCAAGCAGATGGCCGACGAGGGGACGGGGGTCGGCCGCGCTGAGATGGCCGCGCTTCGTCAAGAAGTCGCGGACATGGCGGGCGATCTTGCCGAAGCCATGCAGACGATCCCCGGCTACAGGCAACTGATCGACGGCATCGGGGAGATGAGCCGGGCCGAACTGGCCCAGTTCAAGGAACGGCTGGACGATTTCGCGGAAGACGTGGCGGAAGCCATGGGCCGGCTTCCGTTGAACGGCGACACGGGTCCGATGGGTCCGATGGGGCCTCCCGGTCGTGATGCGGTCGGGCTGCCCGGTCGAGACGGCAGGGACGGCGTGGATGGCCGCGACGGGACCGGCATCACGTCGGCCCGGATGGATGGAGACACGCTTGTCCTCGGGCTGTCCGACGGCACGGAACGCCGCATCGGCCGGGTCCGTGGTGCGGATGGGAAAGACGGCCCCCGTGGTCCCGCCGGTCCCCGTGCGCAGATCGGCGTGACGGTGAGTTCAAGCGCCCCGACGTCGGCTGACGGCGTGGACGGCGATATCTGGTTCCAGGTCTAGTGATGACCGACGGCGCGGGCATCGCGGCTGCCGCCACCGACCTGATTGGCCGCCAGCACTATCATCGCGTCAAGTCCACGCTCATCAGCGACGGGGCCAACGACACGGCCGATTTTAGGGGAACCACAACATGGCACTGAAATTCTCGACAGATCTGCGCAACTCGCGGGCCGATGCGATCTCGACCGCGATCGGCAACGGGGGCATCCTTCGCATCTACGACGGGACGCGACCGGCAAACGTCGGCACGGCGGTAACCACTCAGGTCGTTTTGGCCGAACTGACGGGCGGCAGCCCGTTCGCCCCGGCAGCGTCGAGCGGCGTGCTGACCGCCAACGCGATCACGCAGGACAGCAGCGCCAACGCGACCGGCACGGCCTCGTGGTTCCGCCTCTTTCAGGCGAATGGAACGACAGCCGTAATCGACGGTGACGTAACGGCGACGGGCGGCGGCGGCGACCTCACCCTCAACACCATTTCCATCGCCTCAGGCGGGCCGGTCCAGGTGACCAGCGCGGTGTTCACGGAGGGAGGTGCGTAATGCTTCTCACGCAGCGCGTGGCACTGCCCGACGTGCAGGGCCTGCCGGACTGGCAGGTTGCCGAAGTGCTCAACACCCCCGACGCCACACTGCCGACCGTTCGCGTGGACGTGCCCACCGGGGACGTGCAGGAGGTGCTCCTGACAACCGGGGAGTGGGCCGGGATCGTGCTCGCGGCCGAAAGCGCGAGCACACCAAGCCAAGTTCGCACCTTGGCAATCCTCATGCGCGACACCGTGAGGCAATCCTCGACCATCGGCACATCCCAGCCGACGGTCTACGCCAGTACGGCGGCAGCCCTCGCCGGTCTGGTACAGGCCGGGCTACTGGCGACGCAAACGCGGGATGCGCTCTTGGCGCTGGCCGAGAAACCTCAATCTTGGGCGGCGGCGAACGGCGTCGATGTCACGGCCCGAACGGTCGGTCTCGCACGAGGAGGGATTTAATGGCGGTTGCTAAGTGGGCTGCGCCGAGCGCGCGGTCGGCCAATCTTGCTGGCACGGCGCTGAACAGCCTCGCCAACGGCTCGGCGTCGGCCTTCATCACTTATAACAACGCTACCAACCTCGACCTTTACTCGGCGATTGCCGTCAGGCTCGGGTCGATCAACCCCGCGACGGGAGGCAGCGTGACCTTGCGGGTTTACGCGAGCGACGGGACGGACGTGCCGGATGTGAATGGTGGCGCTTTCGACGCCTACGTTGTGGCGCTGGCGACGGGAAGCAGCGCGAAGGTCGTCACCATCCCCATGGTGCGGCTGTACCCGTTCTCGCTGCGCTTCCAGATCGTGAACGGCGCGGGCGTGTCGTTCGCCGCCAGCGGCAATGAACTCTACGTCACGCCCTATAACGAGGATGTGACCTAATATGCCACGCGGCGTTAGTCTCCTCGACGAAGCCCGCTTGCAGCAGCGGCTCTGGACGCCCGCTCTGCTGCGGCCGGCTTTGTGGATGGATGCTGCCGACCAGTCCACGATCACGACTGCCACGGGCATCAGCGAGTGGCGAGATAAAAGCGGCAACGGGCGGCATTTCACCCAATCAGTCGCGGCGAGGCAGCCAGGGTATAACACAACCGGCATCAACGGTCTGGGCACCATCGCTTTTGACGGCAGCGTCAAAGCGCTGCAACGCACGCCCGAGGCGTGGGCGTTTCAATATCCAGTCACGTCCTTTATTGTATTCAGGGCGACGGCATTCAACGGTAGCTATAACTCGCTTTTTGAGTTTTACACCGTAAGCGGTCAAGCAACTGCCGGATGGAGTGACCTCATCGGCCCTGCATCGCGTTCTGCGATTTATGCAACAAACACCGTCGGAACACAGAACTTTTATGACGGCACCGGTTTGTTGACTTACATCGCAAATAGAACCTACATTTTTACAGGCATACATCAAAACAACTCGCTAGTTGGGCTGCGAAACGGAAACGCAGACGGTAGCAACTCCGGCTCCTATACGTTGCGGACGAACTTAGGAACTTCGCCGCTGTACATAGGCTCATCGCCTTTGTTCAGTCGGTACACGAACTGGCAAATTGGAGAGGTAATCATCACAAATAATGCGGCGCTATCCGTACCGGATCGTTTGAAAATTGAGGGATATCTTGCGTGGAAGTGGGGCGTCGCCGGGGACGTGGTGACGAGCAGTCAGTTTTTAAGCCGCCCGCCCCTGATCGGAGACTAACATGCCGCTCCGCATCCGCGTTCCTGCGATCGGTGCGGCGGCGTCTGGCGTAACAGGCGCGATCGCCGCGACGGCGCCCGTCGCCACCCTAGTCGCATCTGGCGAGCGGGGCGTAACAGGCACCATCGCGGCCACTGCACCCGCAGCGACACTCGCCGCCTCTGGCACGCATACAGCGCCGAGTGTCACCGGAACCATCGAGGCCACTGCGCCCGCAGCGACGGCTTCGGCAAGCGGCGCGCATGGCGTCGCGGGTGCAATCAACGCAGCGGCCCCAGTCGCCACGCTGGCGGCGACCGGTGCGAGTGGCGCGGCTGGCACCATCGCCGCATCCGCCCCCGCCCCCACGTTGGTCGCATCCGGCGTCATCACACCGGCAGCAGTCACCGGCACCATCGCCGCGACGGCACCCGTCGCCACTTTGGTCGCTACCGGCGGCGCGGTGCGGCAGATCTACGTCAAGCGCAACGGGGCGTGGACGTCCACCCTCACGCCGAGGGTGAAGAACAACGGCGCATGGTCTACACCATCGGCCGTATGGTATCGCACGAACGGCACTTGGACGAAGGTGTGGGGTAACTGATGAGCATCGCCGCCCTTATCCTCGCCATGCAAGCCGCCCGACAGGGGAGGCAGGGCCAACAGGCCGATACCGAGGCCCTACAGCGGCTTATTGACCAAGTGTCTACTCTTGCCGACAAGCCTGGCAGGGACGGCCGAGACGGCCCCCCCGGTCGCGATGGCGTGGGGGTGGAGCGGGCCACCGTCCGTGATGGAAGGTTGATCCTCACCCGCACGACCGGAGACGACATTGACGTTGGGCCTGTCATCGGGCCAATCGGGCCGAAGGGTGGCAAGGGTGATCCTGGGGAGAGCGTCATCGGCCCTCCCGGACCCGCCGGAAGAGATGGTCGAGACGGCGAGGATGGCGTCGGCATCGCCAGCGTCGAGCGGGTCAAGGACAACATCGTCGTTACCCTAGACGATGGCCGCGCGGTCGATCTGGGGAGTTTCCGGGGACCACAAGGGCCGTCCGGACCTCGCGGTCCTGCGGGGACTGCGGGGCCTCCGGGCACGGGTGGCGGTGCGTCGGGCGCCATTACGTCGTCCGGGTTGACGATGACGACAGCGCATCGAATGCTCGGCGGGAGAACGGCCGGCGGTGCGGTTGAGGAATTCCAAGCTCCTTATCTTGCCGTTCTCGCGACGCGCGCAACGGCCGGGTCAAGCGTGTTCCCGAACGGAACTGATACCGTGTGCCCGTGGGACAACATTGTTTACAATCCCTACAGTTGGACAGTAAACTCCTCATCAAACTTTGTTATTCCGTCAGGTGTCACAAGGGTTCGCTGCACTGCGACGGTAATTCTTGACGCTGCATTTGGCGAGTCAGGCGCTACATATGTGGCAATTAGGCAGTTTAATAGTAGCAATGTATTTCAAAATACCGGCTTCTTCCCAGGCGCTACCGGCCTAGGGTTTGTCGCATTCCCGACGGCAACGTGTATTTTTGATGTTGTCGCGGGGGACTATGTAAGGGTGGCGCTACAACAGCAATCAGGATCTGCACGGGTCTACAACACAGCTGGCTTTGGGGCAGCGGGGCGTGCAAGTTCTCTTGCGATTGAGGTGATCGGATGACCGCCAGCGTTTTGGTCCTCGGGGATTGGGATCTTCCGTCCATCGCGGCTGCAAGCGGCGCCGCCCCGTCAACTCCGCTATCACCGACGTTCTGGTTCGCGTCGGGCGACGACGGCACTGGCGCAGGAACACTTTACGTCGCGGGCGTGACCCAGCATTCCCTCGACGCGGCCCTCGCCGCATGGCTGGGGGCAAATCCTCAGTGAACATCTACGACACCGACCAAGGCCGGTTCGCCGTCCTGCCCGACCCGTTCTTCGACGTACTTCTCGGCAAGCATCGGGAGTATTGCCCGCACCTGCTGGCGTTCCTCCGCACGATCATCCGGAAAGGGGATATCGTGGCACGGTCCTTCACTGATGCATCTCGAAGCTGGAGATAGACGTCCGCGACCTGGGGGAGCAACCGGGCATCATAACCGACTGCTCTCGCGCCCGATTTGGTGCGGTAAAAGATCGGATTGGTCGACTGGGCCAAGTCCTCGGAAATAAAGGGTTTTAGGGCGTCCGCTTGCAAAAAAAACGGCAGTTGGTCGACGGTCGTCAGAACGCCAGTTCCAGCCTTTGGCGACCTGCTACGGCCCAGTGCCCGAAGGAATGCCAGAAAGCGGCTTAGTTGCCGCAAGGCTTCGAACATGGTACGGTGAAATTGAGAATGGCCCCTGTCTTCGGATAGGGCCTTTTTTGTTTGAGGCTCCGTATGGCGAAAAGCCCCGCTTGGCAGCGTAGCGCCGGGAAGTCCAAGAGCGGGGGGATCAACGAGGCGGGCCGGCCTTATCCGACGCTCGTCGATAATATGCGGGCGGCGAAAAAGTGACCCGCACGGATTATCGCAAGGGCGGCAAGGTCAAGGGGCCGGGCACGGGGACGAGCGACAGCGTCCCCGCGAGGTTGTCGAAGGGTGAGTTCGTCACGACGGCGAAAGCCACTCGCGAGATCGGCGCCGCGAAGCTCCAGCGCCAGATGAAGGCGGCCGAGCGCCGCGCCAACACGAAAGGATCAAAGCGATGATGGCTTGTGCATCTTGTCCGAACCCGGCCGCTTGCAAGAAGGCTGGCGGGTGCATGAAGAAGGCCGCCGGTTACAAGAAGGGTGGCATGGTGAAGAAGCCGGTTAAGGGCGGCAAGAAGTAAGCATGTCTGCCGCGATCCAAGAGCGCATGGCCCGAGCGCACCTCGGGATCGAGATGGAGGTGTTCCGCGAGAGCACCGCCTACAAGCATCTCGTAGCGTGTGCGGAACAGCGGTATCAAGGGGCCGTGGCGGAACTGATCGACGCGGACCCCACGGACGTCGGGATCATCGCACGGGCGCAGGCGGATGCGCGGGTGTTCCTCGAAATGCGGCAGTGGATTGAGACGGCGATCCAGGGCGGTCAACTGGCGGCCGGCGAACTTCGGGCGCAGGACTACGCGGAATGAACCCCCACATCGCCGCTCACCGCCGGGCACTAGACGAACTTGACGCCGTGATCCCGTCCGTTGAAGCCCTTGCCGCTGATTGCATCGCGAGCATCAAGGCGGGCGGCAAGATCCTGCTGTTCGGGAACGGCGGTAGCGCGGCGGATGCCCAGCACTGGGCGGCGGAACTGACGGGCCGCTACAAGCGGGAACGCCGCGCGCTGCCCGCCATCGCGCTCACCACGGACACGTCGGCACTGACGGCGATCGGGAACGACTACGGGTTCGGGGATGTGTTCGCGCGACAGGTCCGGGCGCTGGCCCGTGACGGGGACGTGCTGATCGGTATTTCCACGTCGGGCACCTCCCCGAACGTCGTGGATGCCATCAAGGCGAACGCCGGCCGGGCGTGCATCCACGCGATGATCACCGGGCCGACCGCTCCGGGCATGTCTCTGTTGGACCACGCCATCCGCGCCCCCGGCGACAGCACCGCCACCATCCAAGAAATGCACGCGATCATCGGACACATCCTATGTGGGATGATTGAAGACGCCTTTGCGGAGTGACCAATGGGACCAGGGACGGGCAGAAGCGGCGGGCCTCGCGCCACGCCGGCCGATACGCTGCGCGCTCTGGCGGGGGACATTTCGGATTACCTCGCATCGCGTGGGGAGTTGTTGCAGGGGATCGCCGCTGATCCTGCCTATGCGCCCCGTGCGGCGTCGGGTCGTGAGGCACTTGCCCAGATCATCAACCGCACCCCGGAAGAGGGTCGCGCGCGGTTTGATGAAGTGTTCGCCAACCCCTTCATGGGGGCGATGCCGGTTGCGGGCATCTTCGCGGGCATGGGGGCGAAGACCGCCGACCTCGCGAAGCTACGGGTGGCCGAGGACATGGCGGGCAAGGGAGCCGAGCCGGAAGCCATCCGTGCAGCGACGGGGTGGTTCCAAGGGCCGGATCAGAAGTGGCGGTTTGAGATACCGGACAACGAGGCTTTCCTAGAGACGCCGCGTGGCGCCCCACCGGGATACGAGGCCCTACAGCACCCGGACGTGCAGGATGCCTATCCCGACTTGTGGGCGCAGCTACAGCAGTCCATCCGTCCGGGTCCGCAACGGGGGAAGTTCTACCCCGACACGAAGACCATCGTTGCGGAAGGCCCGACGCAGGACGTGCGCCGGTCAACGGCGCTTCACGAAATCCAGCACGCCGTACAGCAGCGCGAGGGGTTCGCGCCCGGCGCGAGCGTGGGCGGCATTGAAGCCGGGATGGACAATGCCCGGCGCCGGGTTGAGGAAACCACGCAGGCTCTCAACAGAAGCCCTGCAATGCAGCGGTTCCGCGACGATTTCGCATCGAAGTTCGGCCAGCCGTATCCCTACCCCCTGACGGACGCGGGGATGGATGAGGCGGTTGCGAAAATGCTCGGCAACCGTTTCGGGGTGCCATCGGAAGAGGTTTCAGCGTTTCTCGCGTCCCATCCGATGCTGCAATCGCTCCGTCAGGATTTGACCGATGCGACGGCTGGCGCCCGACAGGTGCCGGGGTATGGCACGGGCGCTTACAACGCCTATCGGAATGTGTCCGGCGAGGTAGAAGCCCGCGACGTCCAGTCCCGCGCCGACTTCACGCCTGAGCAGCGAGCGGCAACGACCCCTTACTCCTCCCAGGGCATCGCACCGGATGACATGATCGTCCTGCCGCGAAGCGGGGGCGTGCAGGCGAGCGTCCGTGGCGTCACCATCCCGCCGGATGATCTGGCGCGGCTTCGCGGAATGACCGAGGACGAGTACGTCGCAGCGATCAACCCGGACGGAAAGCGCATCCCGGATCGGCCATTCGGCCCGCAACGCCCGGAGCCAATCCGGGAACTGATGGTCGGCCTTGGGGAGCCCCCGCGTCTGGTCCGGACTGACACCTTGGCTGACGGCAGCAAGGTCAAGATCGTTGCGGTCACCCGGTACGGGAAGCCAACCGGGGAGTATTGGGCGGTCCAGGGAAAGAACGTCATCGGCCAAGCCGCGCCGACCGGCGACGGAACGGCGTTGATGGTCGCGGACGAGTTTCAAGGAAAGGGCATCGGCACGCTGTTGTCGTCCGTCGCTCGGGCTGCCGACCCATTTGCCCCGTCAGGCGGCCTGTCCGCTGGGGGAGAGGCGACGGCGCGCAAGGCATTCCAAAACATCGTGGCGCCAGAGGATCGGTGACCGCGACGAGTTCCTGACTTCGGTCGGGATGCCCTTCTAAGCGGCCTTGGGCAAGCCGCCGAGCAGCGTCGTGAGACGCCGCACTTCCCACTAGACGGAGCCTTACCCTTGTCTGATGACGCCACCCTTTCGGGCGCGTCGGTAGTCTTCAATGCCGATGCCCCGCCGCAGATCGACCTTAACGCGGACAACGAGCCGCCGGTCGTAGACGAGCGCCCCGAACTCACGGGCCGCGATGCCGTCGAAGAGGCCGCCGCACGGAAAGCCCGAGACGCGCAGGCCCGGAAGATCCGGGAAGCGCAGGGACAGCCCGAGCCGTCGAACGACGACGACGACGGGGACGACGACAACACGCCCCCGTCCGCACCGGGACAGGCGTCGGATGTTCCTGGGGAGCCCCAGCAGCCCCGCGACCGGGAGGGCAAGTTCGCCGCGAAGAACGTGGCCGACGACACGAAGATCCGCGTCAAGGTCAACGGCGAGGAGCGCGAAGTCACCGTCGAGGAACTTCGGCGCAACTACCAGATCGAATCGGCCGCCCGGCAGCGGATGCAGCACGCATCCGAAATGCAGCGGCAAGCGGCGGCGATGCTAGAGACGGCCCGACAGGAAGCCGGTCGCATCGCCAACGCGAACCAGAACGCCCCCGGCGGCGCCCCCGCGCAGGCCGAAACGGGCAACGATGACGTGGACAAGCTGGCGGAGGCACTCGCCTACGGCAGCAAGGACACGATCAAGGAAGCCTTGGCAAAGGCACTGAAGGGCCAGAGCGGTACGCAGCAGGCACCCGCTCTCACCCCCGACGTCGTACAGGCCGAGGTGGACAAGCGGGTGCGTGCTTGGCAGATCGCATCCGAGGCACGAAACGACCTACAGACTTTTGCTGACCGTCATCCCGACGTCGCCAAGGACGAGGACCTACAGACCGTCGTCGCGCAGCGTGCCCAGCGCATGATGCTCGAAGACTTGGAGACTGTAGGCGCCGACCCCCGCGTACTGGCATCCCTGACGCCCGCCCAGATCGGTTTTTACCACCGTGAGGCGGTACGTCTCGGCTATGCGCGGCCGACCATGACGATCTTCGACACGGCAGCGAAAGAAACGAAGGCGAAGTTCGCGCCGCCGGCTCAGGCCGCTCTTGTCCCGCAAGGATGCGAAGGCGAACCTGTCCAAGC
>Ga0315903_10000484_pt1 | contig 59976 bp, 50 predicted proteins | sample LakEriMetagenome_7_FD_203524 | JGI IMG/M metagenome (GOLD analysis project Ga0315903, IMG submission 203524) | Freshwater fungal communities from buoy surface, Lake Erie, Ohio, United States - Buoy 2 MA119 | ecosystem: Environmental > Aquatic > Freshwater > Lake | place: USA: Lake Erie, Ohio... | reverse complement strand
TATGGAGAGAATAAGGGATGCCCAAAGCGGAACAATGAATTCTCCAAGCAAAATGCGAGAAGGTATTGGTGCTTTTTCTCGAATAACAGCTTTGCCGGATTCAGCTTCTAGTTCGTCGCTGGCTTCGGCTACCTCTAGGCTGAGCGGCCGCACAACTTCGTCCACGGTGGAGCGAAGCGAAGCGATGGCATCGGTTGAGGATGTGCCAGTTAGGTTGGCTTGGATCTTTGCGATTGCAGGATCCAGCAGGCTTCTCACCTTCCCCAAAAGCTCTTCACGCTGGATCTGAACCTTGGCTCTGATGCCTGCCGATCGAATCTGAAGGCGGTAGCGCTCATCAGCTAGAGCGGCTAGCGACTCACGGTGTCTTTGGTAGTTGGAGGCTAGAACTGCAGCCAGGGTAAAGGTCACGAAAGTAAAGATTGGTCCACCGAGCAGACGAAATAGTTCCTGCCCAACTTGGTGCTGACCCGTCAGGACATCCAAACTCAAGATCACAACACCGCGTGCAAACCCCGCGATCAGAAAGGCAGTCAGCACAAAAGCTGGTCGGCTTTTTTCTTCTTTTCCAACAAGCAACCACCTGGCGAGCAGAAGCACTGCGACTGCGGCTAGGTAGCCAGCAGTTGCGACTAAGAATCTTTCCAGCAAGTTGGTTTCTAGCCGCAGCGATTCAAAGATCAAGCCTGTGCCGTAGGCGGGAAGTAAAAACAACAGCAATACCTGATTAGAAAGCGCGTAGCGCGAACCAATTTGAGTTAGAAGACGCTTAGCGGTTGGGCGATGGGGCTTGTACGCGTCGCTCATTCGTCAACCGTGACGGCTCCAGCTGCACTCAAATACATTCTGGTAGCTTCCACCCTGGCATTACCAACACCCTGGGCATCAACACCTAGAGCCTGGAAAATTCTAGAAACCATTCCCTCAACAGCCCGGACGGTTGTTCCGCGCTCTTCGGCAATTTGGTTATTGGAAAATCCTTCGGCAACAAGCTTTAGCACAGAGATTTGTCTTCTGGACAATTCGGCTAGCGGTCGATCTTGGTTCTGATCGTGGCGAAACTTGTCGACGTCTTTTTCCTTGAGAACCGCGTTGACAGCTTCGATTAGTTCCTTGGAGTCAACCAGTTGGGATTTTCTAAGGTAGGCCTGATTTTGTGTGATGCTCTTCGAATCGCGATTAGCAAATCTTGGGTCTGGCAGGTTTGTCAGAAAAACCACGCCAACGTCATCGGCTTCGCGGCTTAGGTACTCTGCGAAATCAAACCCATTAGGGCCGGGTCCTAGTTCAATATCCACAACGCACACATCTGGGTCGGATGCCTTAACTGCTCTTTTGGCATCTGCGGCATTGGCTGCGGTCGAAACATCGAAGCCGGCAGTTTCCAAGCTTCGGGCAATTAGGTCTCTCAGCAACGACTCATTCTCAACCACAACGATGGTTCTGCGAAGAGGCATTGAAAGTCCTAGCTAGTGCTTACCGAAGATTTGATACTTCATTATCGCGGGTTAGCCCTACGCCAACAAGGTAGATATAGTGCTGGCACCCTGTTCCAGGCATTGTCAGTAGCTGCTGACAGACTTGAGGCAATGAAAAAACACGACACTGGCCTCTGGTCCTTCAACACCCGCGATCTGATGCGATCAAGCGGCTGCCAGCATTGCTCTCAGCTGGCCATTGCCAGAGAGCTCGATGTTGCAGGAGTAAAGGACCTAGTCGAGCAGTACTTCGTTGAACCAGAGAGTTTGGCTATCACGTACGGCATGGCCTACGAAGAAGCTCTAGAGCAAGAACTGCTAGAGCAGTTAGGTCCAGAAGGTTTTCAAAGACCGGCAGACAAAGAGGCTTTTGATGCAACCGTTGCCCTGATGCGCGAGCAAGTTCCGGTGATCTACCAGGGCTATCTAAAACATCAAGTTGGCAATCTGACCTTCAATGGCAAGCCGGACTTTCTAGTTCGCGGCGACTACCAATTGGAATTTGTAAAGGGGAAGCTAACCGCCAACCAGAAATCAACTGGTGAGAAAGACAAGTACGTTGCCTGGGACGCCAAGCTCGCATCTACAGCCAAACCAAACTATCTTTTGCAGATCGCACTCTATGCCGATGCACTAAAGGCCCTAGGAATGAAATCAGAAGGAGAGCCTGGAATCATTTTGGGCTCTCGCACCCTAGAAACTTTTGAGGAATCCGAGATCGTGCCTGCTATGCAGCAGGCTCGAAAAGAACTCGAAGCCGCCATAAAATCCTTCGATGAGAAAACTACCCTTGCTGATCTAACTCTTTACTGCGACACCAAGGACTCCTGCAGTGTTTGTGAGTATCCAGCCCTTTGCGAACAAGCCAGATTCGATGTTGACCACCTAGTTCAAGTTGCTGGCATCAACCGCAACCAAATTGAGAAGCTCTCAAATGTTGGGATCACAACTATGGCTTCCTTAGCAAAAGCAACCGATGATCAAAGACCGAGTGAGATTACGGCTTCGAGTTTCGAGAAAATCCGTCTGCAGGCAAAGCTGCAGACTGATTATAGAAAAACTGGTGAGGTCAGCTTCATCGTTCTACCTGATCCAGAAATTGCAGTTTTGCCGCCGGCTTCAGAAAACGATGTGTTTTTCGACATGGAGGGTTTTCCTTACTTCCCAGAAAAAGGTGGCCTCGAGTACCTCTTTGGAAACACGCTTCGATCAGGTGAATTCGTGCCGTTTTTTGCCCACGACCGCAAGCAAGAAAAACAAGCCTTTATCGACTTCATGGAGTTTCTAACTCAAAAGCTCGAAGCAGACAATTCCGCCCACGTCTATCACTACGCCAACTACGAAGTCACTGCCTTGAATCGCCTAGCTGCAAGGCACGGAGTCATGGAAGCCCAAGTCGCGGAGTTGGTTTCCTCGGGCCGAATGGTTGATCTATACAAAGTAGTCAAAGGCTCCATCATGGTTTCTCAGCCGAGCTACTCGATAAAGAAACTAGAGGCATTTTACGAATTCGATCGCAAGAGCAAAGTACTTGATGCCGGCGCCTCCATTGACGAGTATGACTACTACCGCCAGCAAGTTGAGCTTGGCGAAGAAGGTGCCGAAGAAACACTAAAGCAGATCACCGTCTACAACGAAGACGATTGTGTCTCAACCATGGCGCTTTATAACTGGTTGAGCTCTATGCCAGGAGCTCACACTAGGTACCAAGAATTTGAGCGGGCCAAAGATATAAAAAAAGCCCGCGAGGCTAGAAGCCAAGCGGAGAAAGAAGACTCCCCCGAATCAGCCAGAGCCCGCAAGGCCGAGTTCGAATTAGAAAAGCTAAACCAGAAAACAACAATCATGCAAAAAGCCCTCGATGGTTGGGCCTGGGGTAAAGACGTCGATGCGGACTACCGAGCAAAGATTTGGTTAGCCCTTACTCACTCGATGCTCTATTACAACCGCGAAGATGTAATTCGTTGGCGTGACTGGGCCATCCGAAAGGATGCAACTTTTGATCAGCTGCATCGTGACCGCAAGGCTCTGGTGGTTCAAGGCTGCACCACAGAATCCAACACAGCGGACTTTTTCGGGGTAGATCCTGACACCAAAGTAAAGCTGGTCTATCGCTACGTTTTGGAGCCTGGCCAAACCAGCTTTCTAAAGAAAGATCAGAAGTTGTTTGTTCGCTATAGCTTGGGGGCTAACCAGCAGGACACTGACTATGGCAAGGTTGTTTCTGTCTTTGGCGACGAGCTGATCTTTGAACGCGATGCCAGATACGCAAACATGTCGTTAGTCCCAAACGCCATCTTTGAATACGAGTGGGTGCCTCCTGGCCAAAAGCCCGAGGTGGTGGGGGATCTAGTCCAAGAGCTAGTTGGACTTTGGGGTTCCCCTACCCAGGAGCCACAGATCAAGCACCCGGCAATGGATCTGCTGATGCGAAATCCTCCAAGACTGAAATCTTTGCCGGGTCTTCCTGTGCCAATAGCAGGAGATTCTTTGTCAGCGATAACCGAAGCGGTGATGGATCTAGACACTTCAGTGCTTGCAATTCAAGGTCCCCCTGGATCAGGTAAGACCTTTGTTGGCTCGCGGGTTATCAAGGAATTGGTTGACAAAGGAATGAAGGTGGGAGTTGTTGCCAACTCCCACTCTGCAATCGAGAATCTGATGTGGGCGTGTTTAGAGGCCGGGGTATCGCCTGATGCGATGGCCAAGAAGACTCAGGCAGGAGATAAGGAAGCTAAAGGTTGGCTAACGCCAACAACCAACAAGGTTGTCGGTTCTTGGCGAGCTGGAAACTCCGGCTACGTTTTCGGAGGGACCTCTTGGAGTTTCTGTGCGAAAGAAATGTTTGAAGATCAGTTTGACTACATCTTCATTGACGAGGCTGCCCAATTCTCACTGGTTGATGCCATTGCGGTTAGTGCCAACACCAAGAACCTTGTTTTGCTGGGAGACCCAAGACAGCTCACTCAAGTTGTTCAGGCTATTCACCCGGGTGGAGTTGATAACTCTGCCCTTGGCCACTACATGGGAGATGCTGCGATTTTAGAGAGCTCCTGTGGCTACTTCTTAGATGTCACTCGGAGAATGCATCCTGCGATCAATGCACCGGTTAGTAACTTGAGCTACCAAAACAAACTTAACTCCCACTCTGACACTGAAGCGAATGTTGTTGATGGCGTGGAGCCAGGACTAGTTGTGGTGCCGGTCGAACACAGGGCCAACGTCTCAAGCTCAATCGAAGAAGCAAAAGTGGTGTTGGAAATTGCTCAGGCGCAGGTAGTAAAACTTGGTACTTCCGAGGTGCTAATTGTTGCTCCCTATAACGCTCAGGTCGACCTGATTAGACAGATGCTGGATAAGGCGGGCTTGAACGAGGTGGCGGTTGGAACAGTGGATAAGTTCCAGGGCCGTGAGGCAATGGTGGTTATCGTGAGCCTTGCAGCTTCCAGCGCACTGGATGCACCAAGGGGACTTGATTTCTTGCTGGATAGAAACCGTTTGAATGTTGCCCTTTCCAGGGCAAAGGCCAATTGCTATCTCGTTTATTCGCCAGCACTCACAAAATCTCGCTTCAGAAACATTGAGGAGCTCAAATCTGTTTCCAGACTGAATGGTTTGCTGGAGCAAGCTAGCTAGCCCAGTTGACCTCAGCAACTCTTCAATTCCGGCGCTGTGTGTTTTTGAGTGCTAACTTTGAAACCAAATGGGGATTGAGTGGATACTGGTTGCAGCTGGGGTTGCGATTTTGATCGCAGTGCTAGCTCAACGTCGTATGCTCCAAAAGCGCCTCACTGAAAACAGAGAAGCCCTGGCTGGAATGAAATTCCAAGGTGAGGTTCCTTCTGAGGTTGGGCAGGTCCTGAAAAAATCACCCAAGCTAAAAGGTGATGGAGCTTTTGGTTTCAAGACCTTGGGTTGTATTCCATTCGCCAAAAACTTTGAGTCGGTCAGAATTGCCAGGCGCATTTACTTTGTTGATCCAACGGTGATTGAAGTTTTGCTAATTCCTGACCCAAACAACCTCGAGCGCAAATTAGCGGTTGCGGTCACGCTGGATTCCAAGGTGCTGGGATATGTCCCAACCCAAGAAGCTGGCGAAATGCATAAATACTTGCTTGCTCATTCAAGTGGGGTTCGTGCCATGGCCAAGATTTATCTTGGCTCAAGACCGGAATACAACGGTGTGATGTTGGATCTTGCAAAGCCACTAAAGCTTGAATCCAAATGGAAAGCCTGAGAAGAACTCTGTCCCGCCAGTCTGCCTAGACTGTTTCCATGAAACCTTCAGTAGATGTGGTCATTGTGGGCGGTGGCCATAATGGCCTAACCGCCGCCGCATATCTAGCAAAGGCTGGATTGAGTGTCACGGTACTTGAGCGACTATCTAACTTTGGCGGGGCTGCGGTATCCGAGAGGAGCTTTGCTGGCGTTGATGCGAAGTTGTCCAGGTATTCATACTTGGTTTCGCTTTTGCCGAAGCAGATCATCGAAGATCTAGGGCTGGATATCAAACTTGCCCCGAGACGCTACTCCTCTTATACGCCGCTACCAGAAACGGACAAAGGCCTACTGGTTGATAACCACGACCAGTCAAACACCCAAAACTCATTTGATTCCATCGGCGCGAGCCTTGACGCCAAGGCCTGGCAGGAGTTTTACCAAAAGACCACCCTGCTAGCTCAAGCCATGTTCCCAACCGTTTTGAGTCCGTTGATGACCAGATCTGAAGCAAAGGCCAAGATCAAAGAGCTTGCAGGATCTGATCAGATCTGGACCGAGTTCATTGAGAAACCAGTTGGTCAAGTTATTGAGAACTCCTTTGAATCTGATCTAGTTCGAGGGGTTGTTCTAACCGATGGAATGATTGGAACCTTCGGTTCCAACCTGGATCCCAACCTGGATGTTAACAAGTGCTTTTTGTATCACGTGATTGGCAATGAAACCGGTGAGTGGAGCATACCAATCGGTGGCATGGGGCAAGTATCAGAAGGTCTTAGAAAAGCAGCACTGGCTGCAGGAGCAACACTGATGGCTGATTGTGATGTCAGGGCGATAGCAACAGATGGAACGGTTTCTTACACCTCCCACAGCCCAGGTTATGCAGACGAGGTTTTAGAGGCAGAACACATCAGACCTAAGTTTGTCTTGGCCAACGTTTCTCCAGTTGAGCTTGAGAAGCTAACTGGAATCAAAGACGTTGTTCCAACTGCCACTAAGGCTGAAGGTGCACAGGTTAAGGTCAATCTTTTGTTGAAGAGATTGCCAAAGCTCAAGGACAGTTCCTTGGATCCAGTTGCCGCCTTCGGCGGCACCTTCCACATCAACGAAGGCTACGCCCAGCTGCAAAAAGCTTTTGAGCAAGCATCCAAAGGTGAGATTCCAAATCCACTACCCTGCGAGATCTATTGCCATAGTTTAACTGATCCAACAATTCTTTCCAAGGGACTACAGAGCCAAGGTGTTCAGACCTTGACGGTCTTCGCTCTGCACACCCCGCACAGTTTGCTAAGTGGCAAAAACAATAACGAGGTGCGTGAACTACTAACCCGGGCTGTTCTAGATTCGCTGAACTCAGTGCTAGCTGAGCCTATCGAGGATTTGTTGATGGTGGATGAACATGGCCAGCCTTGCATTGAAGCTAAGACCACGCAGGATCTGCAGGATGCCCTCAGGCTTCCAGGTGGCAACATATTCCACGGAGCACTGGAATGGCCGTTTGTTGAAGACGGTGATGATTTGAGCTCACCTGCCAAGCGTTGGGGTGTTGCAACCAAACAAGAGAATCTATTTGTTTGTGGGTCAGGAGCAAGACGGGGCGGTGCCGTAAGCGGTATTGCTGGTCATAACGCCGCCATGGCTGTTCTGGAGCAGTTCGGTTAGTTAGTCCAGCTGGAGCTTATTGTTACTCGGTTGTTCTTAGGTTCGGAGGATGTACCAGTTGTTCCAACGCTGGTGCTTCGCGTATAGGTTGCAACAACACCTAGTGAGTTTATGTAGTTCACAACAGCGGTGTTTCTGGATTTAGCCAGAGACTTTACTGACCCCGATGGTCTGGTAGCTGCAAGGGTGATCTTGATAGCACTTTTGGTTTTGATGGCATCGACCATGTCGCGGATGACCAGTTTCTGAGCAGCTCTCAGCGTAGATTTCCCTGGATTGAAAAACACTCTCGCAGTTGCCTTGGTGCTTTGTAGTTTCCATATTGCGTAGAGGGTCTGCTGTGAGACAACGGGTATGTAGCTACTAGGATTCGCGATTACCGCGCCAGTGGCAGTTAGTGACCAACCCATAAAGTCATAGCCGGGTTTACGAAGGGTCATCTCAGACAAAACAGGGAGCTTGAGGGCTGTACCTCCAGAAGTGAAAACTTGGGCGGGTGGGATAGAACCTACAGTGCCGGTGTTGGCGTTAAAAGAAACGGTCTTAATCCACGATGCATACAGAGTTGGGTTTCCAACATCGGTGCTACCTGCCAGATATGTGCTCACACGGGTGGTGGAAAGTGAAGATGCCGCCCACCCACCAAACGCGAAGCCGCTTTTTACCAGCGTGCCTGCTGTTGGAAGAGTTAGCGACTGGCCAAAGCGATAAACGTCTTGGGTTTTTGCTCCAGTTAGTGAACCTGCGTCAGCACCGTTTGAGTTGTAGGTGATTGTGGTATTCCATACCGCATACAAATCAAGTCTTGCTGCTGTGCTGGAAAAAGCGTAGGTGGGGCCCGTTAGAGAAGCTCCGCCGACCGTTGTGCTCCAGCCGCCGAAGGTGTATCCAGTTCTAGAACCAGTGACTGATGCTGCGGCTGGCAATGGAACTAGATCACGGTCAACGGTGATGCTGCCAGGTACTGCGGTGCCGATGGTATTGCCGGAGTAGAACACATCTACGTTTGTTCCGGCGGAAGCTGGAGAGGAAAAACCGAACAAACCAATTAGAGTCAGCGAGGCTGTTACCAGAATCGAGAGTGACCGCTTGGTGACGTTAGAAAACAGACCGGTACTGGAACTAAACATGGTTTCTACCTCTCGAGTGCACTATGTGCTAATAAACCTAACCCTAGACCTCTGACACCAAAGTGCTAGGAACCAACAGCTGTGAATAACCCGTGAAGACCTAGCTACTAGACCTTGCGTGGTGAGAAACAACCCACTGGAATGAACTTGCGACCAGGAAAAGCAATGAAAAGTACGCTGCAATGAATGTCAAGTTCCAACCCAGAATGGTGGCCAACACCAGAAGAGCAATTCGACCCGGGACGCTGAGTCCCAGAACGCTAAGCCACTTTGGCTTTTGCTCGTTCTGCATTGAGCGGTACAGATTGTCGTAGTGATGGAAAGCAATTGAGAACAAGATCACGAAGCTTGCAGCGCCCAGGCTTCCCTCGAGGTGACCGGTTACAGCAAACAAGGCAATGATTACTCCGAGCTCCACTGCTCGAAGTAGCGATGGCTCAAGCCAGTCGAAGCGGGTCAGAAAAGACTTGGTGCTGAAACCAACATCTAACTGACGGGTAATAACTTGAGATTGGATTCTAGTTTTTGCCATGACAAGAGTTTTTGCGATGCGAACTCGGTATACCCAAACCATTGAGAATAGAGCCAAAAGCGGCAGGGCTGTGAAGGTAAACAGCGCACCTCCAACGGCGGCTGTGACGCTAATTGCGAGCCATCGTTCTCCGATTGGGAAGATGACAATCTTGCCTAGCCAGTAGCGGATGCGCCTTTTTGTAAAGGCGTGTTCGTCGCCTGAATCAAGCTCTTCCATTTGAGCTGTGATGCCGTCCCACTCAGCCATGAAGTCAACTGGCACTGGAATCTGCTCTGCAGCTCTTGCCTTAACAACCTGCGAGAAGTTGTAGTCCGAGAGATGTCTGAAGGTTTGAATCGCCATCAAGACAGCTGCCAGAACCCAAAGGTTCTGACCGTTGTGAACAAAGGCACCGTAGGCAAGTCCAAGAAATACTGCATATTCCTTGACTCTGTCTGTGATGGCATCAAGCCATGCTCCAAGTTCAGAAAACTTTCTGGTGTATCTGGCGATCTCACCATCAACGCAGTCAACAATGATGCTGACCTGTAGCAAGATAGCGCCGCCAATCAAGGACCAGGTGTCCCCCTGGGCAAATAAGAAGGCTGCATAGATACCAATTGCGAAGGAAGCGATTGTGACCTGGTTTGGGGTGGCGCCAATCTTCACGGCAGCCCAGGTCAGAAGTTTGGAAACGCGCCTTAGGAAAAAGACAGAGAAGAACCCGTCGTTGGCTCGGTTGGCAAGCTTTAGTCGAAGCATCGGGATCTTGATCTTGGATAGTGCCTTCGTGGTTTCAGCGCGGACCGTCGCGTCTTCGCTTCTAGCAAAAGGAGCCTCGACTAGTTCAACAGCATCCACGCGGATGGTTGCTCGAACTAGGGCAACAAGCAAAAGATCAAGTGCGTGGCCCTTGGCGTTTCTAGCAATTGCTGCTTCGAGTGCCTTTGTGATTTCAGCAGATTGCTTCTTGGACAGGCGAATGGCGCCAGCAAATACCCGGTTGGCCTCTGTTGGTTTGTGGCTTGCGCTGGAGGCTGAAACAACTTGGGTGGCACGAACCAGGGTGTCGGCAGAATTTGTTTGCTTGCCCACTAGGGCTGCGGAAGCTGATCTTGGAAAGTCGGTGAGTAGTTGCAGATGGGGTTCTGTGATGACTGAGTTCTCATCAAGTAAGACAATGTCGTCGCTTGAGTCAATAAAGAGATTTAGAAGATCGGAGAGGGTGTCTGAAGATTTGACCCGAACAATTGCTTTTGAGTCGCTCATTTTCTCAATTATAGATTGAGGGTTTGTAAATCTCTGGCTATCAAAGCTGAGAGTTACCTACCAGGAAGAATCGACTTTATTGCCCACTTGAAGCGCTTAAGCGTTTCGCTGGTTGTCCACTCAACTAACCAGCGAAACGGGACCCGCTTGGAGAGCGTTCTATCAAAACCGAGCATGGCTTGAGCGACTGTTTCGATATCGATTGTGCTGGAGTATTCAGGTTCACCTTCGGGAACGCTTGCGGTATCCAAACTGTTGATATCTCCATAAACCTCAACCCCGAGTTGTTGGATCTTTAGCTTGGATTCGGTTGCTAATTCATTTGCCTTGGCAACAGCCCAGCCGGGTGTTAGTAGCTTCTTAGATCCTTCTTTGAGTGGGACGTGGTCGGTCAGCTGACGGATGTAACCGTTTCTGATAAATACCAAGTACTCGTTCCACTGTCGCTCTTCAGGAAAGCGTCTGTTTAGCTCCAGAAGCAGTGACACTTCTTCCAAGGACAGTGACCGGTTGCTTCCAGTAACTTGTGGTTTCAAAAAGCCAGAATCAAGTCCTAAATACTTATTTAAGCTCACATACAAAAACTCTGGTCTTTGCTCGTCAGCAATCAAAACAGTTACATTGTCTTTTCCAAAGACATCGACCCAGCGGGCTACGACATCCCCGTGCATATGCCGTTGCCAGAAAGTCGGGTTAATCTTTGATACCCCAGGCTCATCCAGAACTGAGTGCAACCACTCAACGTAGTCAGCTTTTGTTCCGTATTTCAGATACTGCTGATAAGAGGACCCGAGTAGTTTGGCCAGTGGCCTAAGCGTGAAAAGAACCTTGACTTCGCGGTTTTTGATAGACGATGCAATAACTTGAATCTTCTCTGGCGTTAGTTCTGAAAAGAACTCACTGCTCAAAACAATCTTTGAAGAATTAGACCGGTTGATTGATCTTGCCATTCGGGTGAAGTGCTTGAAAGAAGTGACTTCCCCGCCACGCTTTTTCCAACCCCAGGCTTTTTGGGTTAGGGCCCAGGCAATACGGTGATGAGCTTTGCGACCAATGCTTGGGTAAAGAACACCAGCTGCCTGAAGCTGATCCCTTTGGGCAGCAAAGGTTTCCTGCAAGGCGGAGGTTCCTGATTTATGGAAACCTACGTGCAGGATCAGTTCATTGGGCATGGCTTTAGTATTCCAGATGCCTTTGAGCAAGCTGGGAGTGAGACTCATCTCGTTTATTTGTTGTTGGCTTTGAACCATTCATAGGTCGACCGAATACCGTCTTCAAGGCTGATTGTCGCCTTCCAACCTAAGGATTCGATTCGAGAAACGTCGAGCAGCTTTCGTGGTGTGCCATCTGGTTTTGAGGAATCCCAGTCAATTGCTCCTTCGAACCCGACTACACGCTTTATTAGTTCGGCAAGGTCTTTGATTGCGATGTCCTCGCCAACTCCGACGTTGATTGAAACGTCGTCGTTATAGTTCTCTAGAAGGAAAACGCAGGCACGACCAAGGTCATCGGAGTGAAGGAATTCTCTCTGAGGTGAACCAGTGCCCCAAAGTGTGACAGAAGTACTTCCTTGAGTCTTGGCATCGTGAAATTTACGGATAAGCGCAGGAAGAACGTGAGAGTTCTCTAGATCGAAGTTGTCCCCTGGTCCATACATGTTTGTTGGCATTGCGGAAATCCATTTGTGTCCATACTGCTTGCGGTAGGCCTGTACTAGCTTTAGGCCCGAGATCTTTGCGAGCGCATAGGCTTCGTTGGTTTTCTCTAGCTCACCGGTAAGTAGGTACTCCTCTTTGATTGGCTGCTTAGCCATCTTTGGGTAGACGCAAGAAGATCCAAGAAAGAGGAGTTTTTCGATTTGGGCTGCGTGCGCGCCATCCATCAAGTTGGATTCAATCTGAAGGTTCTCAGTTAGGAACTCAACGGGGTAGATGTCGTTGGCGTGAATACCGCCCACCTTCGCAGCGGCAATAACCACAGCGTCTGGTTTTTCCTTGGCTAGAAACTCAAAGACAGCTTTTCGGTCGAGAAGATCAAGTTCGGATCGGGTTCGGCCGATCCAGTTGTGTTTTCCCTCGGCCTCGATGGCTCGAACAATCGCAGAGCCAACCAGGCCTCTGTGACCTGCGACATAGATCTTCACTTTGTTTTGGCTTTCGACTTAGATTTAGCGGTGACCCGCTTCCCAGCTATAAGGGTAGCTTGCTGAACTGGGTATTCCCAGATGAATGAAATGGGCTTTAGATAAGCAGGTAGGTGGGAAACCCTTACTTGACTTGCCTCCGCAACGGATTTCTTCCTGTGCTCAACAGAGAGCGACTCAGGGTGCCAGCGGAATTTTGCCAGTGTCTTATTGATAAACCGTAGCTTTCCTACTTTTGATAGTCGAATAAAAAGGTCAAAATCAAAAGCCCAACCAAGGTCGGTTCTAAGCCCGCCGACCTTATCAAAAGCTGACCTCCGGAAAAGTGCTCCAGGTTGGGGAATTAGGTCTGGTCCAAATCGAAGAAGTGGCACCGCCCATTGGCCTGAAGTATTGGCCCACACAGTTTGACCTTCGCCATCGATGTAATCACAAGGTCCAAATGCCATAACGGTTTGATCGTTTTCATCGAGTGCTTTTGAGCTAGCGACAAGCGAATTGGTAGTGAGCAAGTCATCGTCGCCTAGCCAATTCACGAATTCAACTGTGCTCGGAAGGGCTCTGATGCCTTGATTGATTGCAGCTGCTAATCCACTGCCTTTGTCAAAAACTACCGAGTCAACGAGTCCCGCAGAACTCAGGGAGTCTGAGTTGAATGTGTCCGGGGCCACTAAAAGAATGTGTGCTTCTCCTGCAGCTCTGATGGAACTAAGGCACTTTTCCAAATAGTCAGGTCTATTCCCAAGGGTTGGGACAACTATTCCAACCCTTTGATTCAACTAACTGCCTCGGCCCAGACTTTACCGACTGGCTTGTCGGGAACAAAGCCTTCAATTGTTGCAATGTCGTGGTCAACCATGATGGCTGCGAGTTGCTCAGGTCCGACGCTTGCTTTCCAGCCCAAGCCCTTTTCAGCCTTTGAAGCATCTGCCACGAGGCTGTCTACTTCGGTTGGACGCAGATACTTCTCGTCGAATTTGACGTACTTCTCCCAATCCAATCCAACATGCTCGAATGAAAGTCGAACAAAATCTTTCACGCTTAGATCTGTGCCGGTGCCAATGACGTAATCTTCAGCTTTATCAACTTGGAGCATCTGCCACATCGCCACAACGTACTCTGGGGCATACCCCCAGTCGCGACGAGCATCCAAGTTTCCTAGGAACAATTCCTTCTGTTGACCCTTGGCAATTCGTGCGACAGCTCTCGTGATCTTGCGAGTCACAAAAGTTTCGCCACGGCGTGGACTTTCGTGATTGAACAAGATTCCGTTTGTTGCAAACAAACCATATGCTTCACGGTAGTTTTTGGTTATCCAGTAGGAGTAAACCTTGGCGACACCATATGGTGATCTTGGGTAAAACTCAGTGGATTCGTTTTGAGGTGGGTTGGCTGCGCCAAACATCTCTGATGAAGAGGCTTGGTAGAACTTGGCCTCGGGGACTGACTGGCGAATTGCTTCTAGGAGTCTGATAGTTCCAAGGCCTGTTGTGTCACCGGTGTATTCAGGTTCATCGAAGGAAACTCGTACGTGGCTTTGCGCTGCAAGGTTATAGATTTCGTCTGGCTTGATCTCGGCAAGCAATGTTGCAAGACGGGAGCCATCGGTTAGGTCTCCGTAGTGGAGGAAAAGTTTGGCTTTAGGGTCGTGCGGGTCAAGGTAGAGGTGGTCAATTCTTTGGGTGTTGAAGGTTGAAGCGCGTCGAATTAGCCCGTGAACTTCGTAGCCCTTAGCGAGCAGTAGCTCTGCCAAATATGAACCGTCTTGACCGGTTATTCCCGAAACCAAAGCTTTTTTCACTTTTTTGCCAACTTTCTTTACCCGTTCAAGAGTGTAGTTCAAGCCCCAAGGCAATACCTTTAACAGTGTGCTAGTTGATCACGTCACGTTTTCCAAGACCGGTGGGGCCGGTGAGGTCGCTAGTATCTTGGCAACCGCTCAGAACAGTCTGGGTATCGACGCTCGGCTTTTGACCCTTGTTTCAGGCGACCTAAAGAGCGAGCCATTTACTCGACCTCTGATTACCGCTGCCGCAGCCTTGGATGAGTATCTAGTCTCAAATCACTCAAGCCCAACGATTCTTAGTCTTTATAGGTCCAGATTGTCGCAACTGAACCCCAATGCTCTTCGAAGCGGATCAGTTGTTCACCTCCATTGGCTACCAGGTGTTCTGGCCCATGAGCAAGTTAGAAACCTGCTTGCTGAGGGGCGCAAAGTTGTTTGGACCCTGCATGACATGGCGCCATTCACGGGAGTTTGCCACCATTCCCACGGATGCTCTGGCTTCCCGGGTGATTGTTCAAATTGTCCTCAGGTTAGGAATGGTTTCAAGAAGGCCGTCCAAGTAAACCTAACTAAAAAGATGTTCGATAGAACAGAGGAGAATCTAATTCTGGTAGCCCCAACGCCTTGGATGGCAAAGCAAGCGCGAGCAAGCTCAGTATTCAAGAATCAAAGAATTGAAGTGATTGAGAACCCTGTCCGACCAGCATTTTTTGAACCGGCATCGATACGTACTTCTCATGAGGCCACCGATACAAGTTTTCAGGAGGCAGGTGGGGATTTGCGATTGACTGCCGTTGCAACTGATCTCACCAACAAAGCGAAGGGTATCGCTGACCTGGTAGATATTGTCAAACGGATCAGAAGTAAAGATCCCAGAGTTCATCTCCAGCTTGTGGGTGGGCGAGGAAACTCCTTCCATAATCCCGCTCAAGGAATTTCTTGGTTAGGAAAAGCAGATGTATCTGAAATGGTGCAAATTGCAAGAAAAACTGACCTGCTAATAAGTGCCTCAACCGCTGAATCAGCCGGTTTGATTGTCAGAGAGTTTGGGGCACAAGGTGTGCCAGCATTAGCCTTGCGTTCGGGGGGTATCGATGACCTCGTTCAGGATGGTCGGTCCGGATTCCTAGCATCAGATGTTTCAGATCTCGAACTAAAACTTATGAACATCTTGGAAGGCAAATTGAGTATTGCTGGGTTGAAAATCGAAGCACGAGAAGCTGCCTCGACAAACAAACCAGACCGTGTTTCCAGGACATACCTCGACGCTTACAGAAGTCTCGGCTGAGAACCCTGTTGGTTAGTGGATCAATTGGTTATTGCCGCGTTGAGGATCCGAAGACGAGAAATACCCGAACTCCAGAGTTCGCGGGTTTTTTCGTCCTCAAGAAAGTTCTTGACTTGATTTTGCCAGGTCACGTAGTCCATCTCCAATGCGGCAGATATTCCCCGCTTTACGGACTCTAGTGTTGCGTCAGCGCTGACATAAAGAGTAGGTGGAATGCCAAATGCACCAAGATCCGGGCCCACGTATACGGGTATGCAACCACCGACAAATGCGTCAAAGAATTTTTCGCTCATGTACTCTTGGCTGTTTTCTATTACTACGGCAACTTTGAATTCTTGCATGGCGACGTTTTTACTCTCGGCGGGCCCTAGAAGATTTATCGGAGTCTTGAAGCCAGAAATACATGTTTGCCAGTCGACCGCAGCCCCTGCGCGGAGAGCCCGACCTAGTTCAACTATCAAACGACCAAGTGTTCGATACCAGGTTTCTGCCCAGCCTCGACCAACGACAAAAACTCGCTTGTCGCTCAAAGCCAAGAGCACCCTCAAGCTGTAAAGCTGACCTTTCACGAAAGAGTATTTACGGCTTTGAATTAGAATCGCCTTGCCCGAATCTGGCTTATGCGCAGTGGCTAGGTTCTCGAATGGATGCTGTGGCCAAGGCAAAAGTGGAAGTTGACCTGGCCTACCAATTTGAAGCACTTTGTCAAACACCTTTAGCACTTTAGGGTTGCTATTGAGAGGTACTACTACTTCAGGTTCTGACGCTACCAAAACTTTAGTTACGTTCCTGTGTCGCATTGAACGCACTATCTTCAATGCAGACCGGTCAACGTCAACGCAGATGATCAAGTCGGGGTCTTCTGTCGGACTGCTAACGAGCTTCATTTGACTAGGCAGGGGGTTTTCATTTCCGAAATTCTCGAGGTCCAAAAAAGACTGATGATTGATGCCAACAAAGAGCGTCCTTATGGCTTCACTCATAAACCCTCGAAAATGATTCGACTGTGCCTAAGGGGGTTGGGCTGCAAAAGTTTAGGAATCCTGCCTGAGAGCAATTCTTTTCCATGGATTGAGCCTAATAAGGCGTCCACCCCTCAATCACCATGTCGCTGGAAAAAATCTCATGCGGGACACCTGCCGTCTTTGGAAAGAAGACATTTGCATTTTTCCCCATTAAGTAGGCAGCCCACCAGCTAAAGGTGCTGTTTGAACAAATCAAAACTGACCCCATAGACATAAGAACTAGATTCTCAATTGGTCTTTCTAAGTCCCCGGGGCCGATGAGTTTATCTGCTCCAAGTTCGTTAAGCATTAACTCGGGAACACTAGCGGGTGAGTCTGTAAACACCCAGACCGGAACTTTTTGGGTGTGGGTGTGAGATCTCACAACATTCAGAATTCTCTCGTACTGAGGTTCACCATATAAATGTTTGAGATTCTGATAATCGCCGAGTCGTACGTGGACAACAAGGGGCCTCTGGTTGATAGCTTCCTTTGCCAGCTCAAGAAAACTAGCGGAGGGAACGGTTATGTCTCGGATTTGGTTCCTTAGTTCATCGCCTAGCTCTACCGCGGGCAACGCTGACGAGCAATAGGAGTCAATTACTCTAAGTTTTTTCATGTTAGTAAACGTAGGGTTAGAATTTCGCTCACCTGTGAGCACACCAAATGCCAAAAAAAGGTTTGGCATTAAGTCCCCCAGAACCCTTAACGCCTGCAGAAGCTTAGAGACAAGGTGTGTGGATCCTTTTGGTTGATTCTTGCGATTATCGACTAAACCCTCGCTTCTAAACTCCGAAAGTTGATTCGGCCAGCGAGATACCAGCCCTATCGAATCAGCTTCAGCGGGAAGCAGGTCTGTCCTGAACATTGCTCGAGTGCCTTGTTTTCGAGCAAGAAAAACTCCAGCGGCGTATTGGAAAAGCTGGTTGCCTAAACCGCCCCTGAGAAACACTCTGATCATCTCAGAGGTGCGGCTTTCACGATATCAGGTAGCAGAAAAAGGTGTTTTTTTACCAAATCTGTCATTTCTTGGAATCCTACGAAAGATTCCATGGTGACCCTGGGTTAAATTTTGAGTACAGGCGAACAGCGAAGGAAATAACTTTTCTTCGAATTCGCAGCGGCAGGAGTTTCCCGATAAATGTGAGTAAAAACCTCTGTGCATTATCGGCTTGAGAGTTAGAAAGGGGGGCGGCTGTGCTCAGAAGATTTTCGAGTTCAATTTGAGCATCAGAAAGAGGCTCGCTCCTATTTATTGGGGTCACATGACTTCCCGCATAGTACGCACCTAATTCCTCCAGAAGTTTGGTCGTGCGTCCGTCCTCGGCAAGTTTGTAGGTTGCGAGAATCTGTTCCCTGGATGTTGTATCTGTGTAGTCCCAGGCCAAACCCATAGTTTCGGCTGCAATGAGTTTTACTAACTCGCTAAAAGATGATGTCCCTAGACGAATGTCTATTCCATCAAGAACTGAATTTGAAAAGCTGTGCCTATGCTCTTCTGGAATTGTCAAACAAAGACTTAAGAAGCTATCCGAAGCCATTACCCGGGATAATGAGGCAAACGGTCCCAAGACTCTCTCTTTCGGGTTTAGGTCATGAGACTCGCTTTTTGGGTTCATCCGGTAAAGCATAGTTAGCTCGGGGACGAACCTAAAGGAACCTTTGCTTGCCTGCAGCAGTGTTATCTCTGTGTCTGGAAAACTGCTTGAGTGCCAGGGGATTTGAATCGGAAGCATCGCAGAAGTTCTAAAAGCTGCGGATGGGTAGCTGATTGATTGTTGGACCAAGTTAGCCCTAAAAGCGGATTGAGGAGTTTCCAAGTTTGCAATCCAGCTTTGCCTGATCGGGGTGAAAAGTTCTTTACCCTCCATGTCCTGAGTACCCATGTCCGAGAAGAAAACTATTTCATCTTTTGAAGAGTTAGCTACCGCTTTACCTAGGACTGAAACGTGGTTTGGCCAATAGGTGTCATCCTGATGCATGGTTATCAGCCACTCGGAATCAATTTGATCCAAGTTGAGGGCGAAGCTACCAACACCTCCTAGATTTATGGGGTTCCTGATTAGCTTTATCCGCTCAAGCATTTCAGTTGGCCAAGCTAAAATTTGTTTCCAACTTTCATCGCCTGAAGCATTGTCGACCACGACAAGTGGAAAGTTCCTTTGGGTTTGAGCCTGCAACTGTTCGAGCAAAGAGGCTAAGAAAGGTGCACCATTGTAAATTCCCAGATAAACCGTAAATGAGTTGGTTTTGAGAACGTTATTGTATTCGGGGCCAATGACTATTTCCCTGCCGCTGCGAAGTTTTTGAGAGCTGATATCCATTTTTTTCAGAAAAGTTTATCGACCTAGGTAAGCGGACAATTGCTCTATCGTCAGCGCCCTCGCCGATTCACCCCTCGACTCTCTCTTGGACCATTCAATGCTCCACGTGATTGCTTCTTTTGATGCTAGTTTTTCACTCCAACCCAGGATGGATTTGGATTTCTCGGAATCAAGAATCAAGAAATTTGATTCATGAGGCTGGTCGCGTCCTTCGGTTCGCCATTCTGCACCCTGCTCCCACACAGAGGCCGCAAGAGTTGCGACTTCACTTACATCAAGCGGGGACTCGGGATTGGGGCCGAAGTTGTAGGCTCCCGATTTTGCCTTGCCAGAGAGTAAAGCTTCGGTAAGTGATATGTAACCGGCAAGGCAGTCGAGTACGTGCTGCCAAGGTCTTACGGAACTTGGATTACGAACTGCACCCGGTTTGCCAGCAGCGAACGCATTGACTAAATCAGGTAGAAGTCGATTTTCAGCAACATCCCCTCCACCAATCACGTTGCCCGCTCGGGCAATTGCGATTCTGGCTTCTGGATGGCTAGCAATCCAAGATTGGGTTAGAAGATCTGCCATTGCTTTGGATGTGCTGTATGGGTCGGCAGCTCCCATTTCATCCGATTCCACAAATGCTTTTTCGACACCTGCTACTTGCCGATAGACCTTGTCTGTGGTGATTATCAAAGTTGCCTCGACTGAAGAAGTCGCATCCGCTGCTTGTAAGACGTTGAGGGTTCCAGTGACATTTGTTTCGTAGGTTTCTGAGGGTTTCTCGTACGACGCAAGTACCAGGGGTTGTGCAGCAAGGTGAATCACAACATCAGGAGAAACTCTCTGAAAGGCCTTCGTTAGCTCAGCTGAATCTCTGATGTCGAGTCTGATATCGTGAGCCAAAAGCTCCTGCAGCGCCGCCTTCTCAAAGATTCCATCCTTGACTGGATCGAGCGCTATCCCAGAGACTCTTACACCTTGATGGTGAAGCATTGCAATTAGCCACGAACCCTTAAAGCCCGTGTGCCCAGTAATTAGGACGTGCTTGCCTTTCAACGCGATGCCTTCTCCATGAACTCGCTGATTGAGGCAATTATGTAGTCGAGCATCACCGGGGTGAGTCCTGGGTAGGTACCAACCCAGAACGTGCGCTTCATCACGATGTCGGTATTGGTTAGGTCACCAACAATGCGCCAGTCGACATCTTTGTAAGCCGGCTGGCGAGTCAAGTTTCCAGCAAACAGAAGCCTGGTCCCAATCTTTCTCGAATCTAGGAATCTCAAAAGTTCTTCTCGATTGGCTGGGTGATTGGGATCTAAAGTCAGTGGAAAACCAAACCATGACGGATCAGATTTCTCAGTTGCTCTTGGCATAATCAGCCCTTGGATTTTTGAGAGTCCTTGATGAAGGTATTTGAAGTTCTGTTTTCGCGCCTCTGAGAATTTATCAATTTTCTTTAGCTGAGACAGACCTAGGGCTGCTTGAATGTCGGTTGCTTTTAGGTTGTATCCGATGTGGCTATAAATGTATTTGTGGTCATAGCCAACAGGCAAAGTCCCAAGTTGCCACTCAAACCGCTTGTGACAAGTATTGTCGTGACCGGTTTCGCAATAGCAATCTCTTCCCCAGTCGCGGAAAGATTCAGCTTGCTTACGCACCAAAGGTGACTTCACAAAGACTGCTCCACCTTCACCGGTTGTAATGTGGTGCGCCGGGTAAAAGCTCAAAGTCGCAGTGTCTCCAAAACTACCAGTTTTCTTACCGTTATATGTGGAACCTAGAGCATCACAGGAGTCTTCAACTAACCAAAGTCCGTGTTTGTCGCATAGCTCACGCACCGTATCAAGATCAAAAGGGTTTCCGAGGGTGTGGGCCATCATGATGGCCTTTGTTTTTGAGCTCACAGCTTCACGAAGCATCTCGGGGATTGCATCGTAGGTTTCGAGGTTTACATCAACCAGAACTGGTCTCAAGTTGTTCTGAATAATTGGGTTGACGGTGGTTGGAAAACCCGCTGCAACAGTCAGAACTTCGTCACCAGGCTTGAGGGCTCGTTTACCTAGTTTTGGGCTGGTTAGCGCGGAAAGAGCAACAAGGTTTGCGCTAGAACCGCTGTTAACAAAAAGTGCACTCCTGGCACCAACATATCGTGCCAACCCACGCTCAAAATCCTCGTGAAACCTTCCAGCCGTCAGCCAACCATCCAATGAGGCGTCTACCAGCGAAGATATATCGCTCGGGTCTAACACCTTGCCTGACACTGGCACGGGGGTTTCGCCTGGGAGGAAATCTGCAACTTTCAAGGATTCCGATGCGAATTTCTCCACCATCGACAGGATTTCCTGCCTTAAAGGATCTGGACCTACTTGCACGAATCTCTCCTAAAGGCCTCTTGGAAGCACAGATGGTTAGATGTATATAGTATCGGCCAGTGGCTGAAGCACTTATAGCTCGTGATAAGGGGAACTAAATGAAGGCAGTGTTGCTTGCTGGTGGGCTGGGAACCCGTATGCGCGAGGAAACGGAGTTTCGGCCAAAGCCAATGGTTGAAGTCGGTGGCAGGCCCGTTTTGTGGCACATCATGAAAGTCCTTGGCCAACAAGGGATCACTGACTTCGTAATCTGTACAGGATACAAGAGTGAATACATCAAGAATTACTTCTATAACTACGGTGCGTCAAACCTGGACTTCACAGTGAGGCTAGGCGACCAAAGCAGCACTGTGTTTCATGGCTCGCACGAAGAGTTTGATTGGACGGTTACTGTAGTCGATACCGGAGAGTCCACGATGACTGGGGGGCGAATCAAGTTAATTGAGAAGTATGTGGGAGATGAGCCCTTTTTTGCAACATATGGTGACGGGATTGCAGACATAAACCTGAGAAAACTTATTTCCTTTCATAAAGGGCATGGTAAGACGGCAACACTCACAGTCTCAAACCCCAGCAGTCGTTTTGGAGTAGTTGAGGTGGATGAATCTTTAGCTGTGTCGAAGTTTAGCGAAAAGCCAAGAGGTAATGACTTGGTAAACATTGGATATTTTGTTTTCGAACCCACCATTTTCGAATACTTGACTCCGGACTCTGTGCTGGAAGAGAATCCGATTCGGCAGCTCGTTGCTGACAAGCAAATTGGTGCTTTCAAGCATGAAGGATTTTGGAAACCAATGGACACCCAAAGAGAGTACCTGGAGCTAAAAGCTATTTGGGATTCAGGGGCTGCCCCTTGGAAGACGTGGTGATCCCGATTCCAAACAACTCTCAGTTCATGCCTCACGTTATTGGAATTCCGACCATGGCAATTAACATTTAAGGACTTTTCTATGAAAATCTCAATCGGGGCTCAATCACTCCAAGGCCAACCTATGTTCAAGCTAATTGACAACGCGAATGAATTAGAGCAGAGGGGCGTGGATGTAATTCATTTAGAAATAGGAGACCCAGACTTTGATACACCGGACAATATCAAGAATTCGGCAATACAATCCATAATTCTAGGTGAGACGCACTATGTGAGTAGTTGGGGAATACCAGACCTTATTGAGGCAGTACAAGGCGCGACCCAACGATCCAGGGGCTTCACTCCGAACACGAAGCAAATTTTAGTAACACCGGGGGCTAACATAGGAATCTTTTACGCGATCTTCTGCGTGGCAAATTCAGGAGACGAAATTCTTGTCCCAGACCCTGGGTTCCCAACATACCTTTCAGCCTTGGCCATGTGTGGGGTAAAACCAGTACCATACAATCTCGAACCCAAAGACTCATTCAAGGTAAATTTGGACGAACTTGAATCTAGAATCACCTCCAGAACTCGAATGATTATTCTCACTAGCCCAAACAACCCTTCTGGAAGCATGCTTTCGAAAGAAGATCTCAAATCTATTTTTGAGCTAGCAAGAAAGCACGACATCTACGTGTATTCTGATGAGATTTACTCTCGCATGGTTTACGACAAAAGCGACTTTTATTCGGTTTCTGAAATTGATTTTTGCAAGGAACGGGTCATCCTTGCTAATGGATTTAGCAAGGCTTTCGCTATGACCGGCTGGCGTCTGGGGGTTTTAGTTGCTCCCGAGCTCTTGGCTGAAAAAATGATGTTGCTTCTGCAGACCACATCTTCTTGCGTTTCTCCATTTGTGCAACGAGCGGGGACAGAGGCAATAAACGGGAGTCAAGGCGATGTAGAAGACATGATGTCAAGATACAGACAAAGACGCGACATGTTGGTTGAGGGTCTAAACTCCATCTCCGGAATCAAGTGTGAAAGTCCAAAAGGTGCCTTCTACGTGTTTGCTGACATTTCTTCTTTTGGAGTCAGCTCAGTGGAATTTGCGACCAGAGCACTGCAAGAAGCTGGAGTAGCACTCCTCCCAGGCACCGATTTCGGAGCAAACGGTGAAGGGTTTGTGCGGTTATCTTTTGCAAGTTCCGAGTCTCGGTTGGATGAAGCTCTAGCGAGGCTACAAGCATTCTGTGGAAAACTAGGTGGTTTGAGTGTCTGAGAATTACCGTGTGGCTGACTTTGTTGCAGACTACATAACCGAGCAACTGAACCTACGTCACATTTTTTTTGTGACTGGAGCAGGAATCATGCACCTGACCGATGGCCTTGCGAAGAATAAGACTATTCATGCGGTAGCTCTACATCACGAGCAATCTTGCTCGATGGCAAGTGATGCATACTCTAAGTTTAATAATAATTTCTCTGTGTCGATGTACTCCACAGGCCCAGCTGCAACTAACGCAGTCACGGGTTTGGCTGGCGCTTGGCAAGATTCAGTCCCAAGTATGTTTATTTCGGGCCAAGTTAAGCGCAGTGAGTCCACATATTTCATGGGGCTCTCCAAAAGCGTGCGGCAATTTGGAGTTCAGGAGCTCAACATTGAGCCAATTGTTAAGAGCATATCAAAGTATTTTGTGCAGATTCAGGACCCACACAGCATTAAGTATGAGCTAGAAAAGGCTACTTACATTGCTAGGTCAGGACGTCCTGGGCCTGTGTGGATTGAAATTCCAATGGATGTTCAAGGCGCAATCATTGACAGAGAAGCTTTGCCTGGATTTTTTCCGGAAAGTCAATCCGATCCACGCGAAGGAAATTCTTCGCAGGTCACAGATGTAGGAGCTTTGCTTCGGGACAGCCGGAGGCCAGTAATACTAGCGGGTAGAGGAGTGTTACTTTCAGGAGCAAGCACATTGATGCAGGATTTTGCAGCGGATCACAGTATTCCTATTGTGTCGACTTACTTAGGAATCGATGGATTACAAACTCAGGCAAGTTCGTACATTGGGAAAATCGGAGTCAAAGGTGACCGTGCCGGGAATCTAGCTATCCAAAACGCGGACCTTATTTTGGCTTTAGGTACTAGCCTCCACGTATCCGCTACTGGATATGAATACAAAGATTTTGCGCGTGATGCAAAATTGATAGTTATAGATATTGAATCAGCATCACATGAAAAGAATACGGTCGATGTTCACAGCTTAATTGAGATGGATGTCAGCGAATTTCTCAAAACCCTTTCGGAAGGAATTTCAGGGGCGCCATCTATGGGCTGGGCTGATTGGAGCAATAGCTGCCAGGACTGGAAGGCTAGATACCCAGTGGATTTGCCAGAGTACTCCCACGCTGGTGAAGTAAACATATATAGATTCGTTAGCCGCCTAAGCTCTTTAGCCCCTGGGAATGCGGTTTTTGTCTCGGATGCTGGCTCAGCTTACTATGCGGTTTCACAGGGAATTCAGCTATCAAGTAGGCGGCAAAGATACATAACTTCGGGAGCAATGGCCACCATGGGGTTCACGATTCCCGCTGCGATCGGTGCTAGCTTTTCGGCAGGCTCAGAAGTTCCTATTCTGGCGGTAACCGGAGATGGTTCCCTACAACAAAACATTCAAGAACTTCAAGTCATTGCCCAACACAACCTGCCTATAAAAGTGTTTGTCTTAAACAACGAGGGATACCTTTCTATCAGAGCATCGCAGAAGAACTACTTTGATTCTCGGGAGATTGGCGCAGGACCAGGTTCTGGATTAACTTTCCCTGATACCTTGAAAATCGCTGGTGCTTATGGAATAGCCGCTGAAAAAGTAAGCAGCTTGGAGGATTTGGACGCCGCGATTTCTCGGGCATTACAGTTCGAGGGGCCATTTATTCTTGACGTCGCTACACCGCCAAACCAACCGATAATTCCCACCGTATCTTCTCGCCTTGACTCCAGTGGAGTCATGCGGTCACGCCCGCTCGAAGATATGTACCCATTTCTTGATAGGGATGAATTTCTGAGAAATCTCTACGTGGACCCCATTTAGAATTATTGGGCAAGGCCCCTTCGAGGTTATTGAAAAGTAGGTCTAGATTTTTAGAAATCGTTGGGCAATTATCGATTTGCTGAGACCCTAATCTGCTCTCGCAGACTCTTTGGCTGGATACCTACAGTCGCCGTGGCAAGCTTCCAACTCTCGTTGTCCGAGTGATAGCTATCTTTGCCATTAAGTTGGATAGTGCGTTCAATTTCTGCTCCAGAATCTAATTCTTCGATAATCAGTTTGGCCAAATCACCGATTTCAATCAACTCTCCCCCGCTCTCGATAATCCCACCCCCCGTTGGAACTAGCAGTGCGACCCTGAGTAGGTCTTCTACGTCCGTGTAACGCCTATAAACAAGTTCCCTTGATTTAATCTGAATAGATCTAGATTTACTCTGTTCAATCAAGTCATACAAAGCGTAGATTCCACGCGCTCGGCAATTTTTACCGGAGACACTATAAGGTCGAATAAGGACCACGTTTTGTTTTGAAAGTCCTTCTCGGTTGGTAAGCATTCTCTCGTAGGAGGCTTTTAGAAATCCATAGGGATCGAGCTTCTGATCTCGATTTTCCTCGAGTAGGTACGGAACGGCTGCCCCGCTTGAAATTCCAATAAACCTCCTCACAAATGGTTGGGCTTGCAGTTGTAATGCCTGACCCATCAGGTTTTTATTGGTACTTAGGTACTTAGCCATTCCGTAAGAGGAGATCAACTGACGGGTCACAAAGGCGCAATCAATTACCACCGACGGTTGAAAATCCAAGCATTTTTGGAAACTGTTGGATAGCTCAAAGTGTGGCACTTTGCCTAACAGTTCATTTCCATTTGAGGTTCTTGACATAACCGACGCCCCCCGAGCCGTCGAGAGCTCCACAGCAGTCTTTCCAAACCAACCAGAGGCCCCAAGCACAAGTACTCTGTCATTTTCTGATAAGTCCAGCAGGATATTTTTCACACTGGAACCTCGCTTGCAGTTTTGCCCAACACTCAAATTCTTTTGACTAGCCCTACTTTATAGGCACTTCGAGGGAAACGACAGAATGAGACCGGAATTTGACCGAGATGGCAAGAAGGAATCAGTGAGCCTAGCAATCGCGTGTGCCCACCAAGAACACGTTCAATGTGCTTTGGGGTGAATCGATCCTCTTCACCCCCGAGTCAGCGTTTAGTGCAAACCTACATTGAATTGCAACTGATGAAACCCTAGACGGTGGGCATCAAATTTATCTCTTCACCATATTTTTGTTTAGCAAGGCGTATGTTCAATAAACGAGGTCGAGGAGTAACCTATAGGGCGATTTTGGTATTGACCTCCGCAGCTAAACGCCCCGCAACATAAGTGCCACGAAAACTGGCGCTACCCTCCGTGAATAGCCGATCAGTAATGAGCCCTTGTCACGCTCTATTTTTCACGCAATAGCTCCAACTACTCTGACTTCAGGTTCTAGGTACCAACTTTTTACTTCGTCCGTTTTTGGAATATGGACCTGAAAATGAATAGTGTTAGGTGAATTATCAGCAAGGAAACTCCGTGCAAGGCTGACTTAGGACTTTTTCTCCTTCGTTGCCTGAACAGCCACAATTGATATATCACTTCATCCCATGCAGCGTCTACGGGGTGAACATTGCCTCCCTCCTGTCCACTGTGTTGATACACCTGGACTAATGCAGGAATTGCCGGAATCAGCAGTTCAATACTTCTATGTGTGCAGAAAAAATAGTCAAATCTAGCACCCCTTTTTTTAAATCGCGCCCAGCGAGCATATTCCTGTAGAGCCTTAACAGGAACAACCATCCCGCTTCCATTAGTAAATCGGAAACCCCGAAATCCCATTGATTCAATCCATTCGCTCGGAGTAAGCCCGGCCCTTACCCCGGCTTCGGCCCTAACAAACGTTTGTCTATCTCTAGTTACCTCCCATTCGCCAAGGATTACAATTGCTGGGCCAAAGGATTTTGCTTCGATGAATTCTTGGAAATTGCCTCCCAGAAACAAGTCGTCATCAAAAAACAACAGCACTGAGTCCGTGTCTCGAAGAGAGGAGAATTTAGCGCTATTCAGTATTTTCAAAAAAATGTGCTAGCGCTGGCATCTCAATTTCATGAACGTTAACATGAAGATTTTGTGCGCCGCCTCCCAGCTGCGTAATCAAGGCTAAATTCGCCTCATTTTCCTGACCGGAGTTTACGGACACTAAGATCTCCGTGAAAAATGAGGCGAATGGCACAACGCTACTTATGGATTCTCTCAAGAGATTGCCGCCACGATGCACCGGCATTAGTAGGTGAATGCGATTCGCGGGTTTTCCTATTCCGTTGGTTGCGAGAGTTGCACTTCGAATTACAATTCGAAAAACAGATTATTCCACTATTGTGGCCTAGTCTGGGGGCAAAGTTAGGATGAGGTTCATGATTAGGCATTCTGTACTTAGCCCCGAAGAGTCAAAATCTCTCGCATCGAGAATTGACTTCGCGACATTTTCTGGACGCGAGGTGTTGATCACTGGCGCTTCTGGGATGATAGGCGCATACGTTGCGTCGTCGTTAATTCAGGGATGCTCGCTTCAGGGACTATACCCGCCAAAGCTAACCCTCCTGAGTAGGACTTTGAGGTCGGGAAACATCACATTATTTAGCAGTTTTCCTTGCGTGAGGGTCGTCGAGACGGAACTTTTGGAATGGAACGTGGATAGAGATTTCGATTTCCTAATTCATGCCGCAAGCCCTGCAAGCCCGACAAAGTACCGCGACCCCGATTCTGTGATTCAGGCAAACCTTGGGTTCTTAAGAAGAATTCAAAAACAGGCCATGCCTCGATCAACTCTTTTCATCTCCTCGGGTGAAGTCTATGGATCAAGCCCACCTCGTTGGGTTGACGAGAATTACAAGCAGCCATTTATACCGCCTAGTTCTAGGGCAGTCTATCCTGAAGCGAAAATCGCTTCTGAAAGTCTGCTTTGGGAAATGGGCGCGGATGGTTCGACCTCACCTTTTGTTGCCCGTCTTTTCCATTCGTTTGGTCCTGGGCTCAAGATGGACGATGGGCGATCCTTCGGAGACTTTCTATGGTCCGCCGCTCGAGGAAGGGATTTGAGCCTAATGTCGTCCGGGGCGTCCGTCAGGACTCTGCTTTACATCGAGGATGCCGTCGCAGGATTGCTAACAGTGCTTACAAAAGGTAACCCTGGTGAGCCTTACAACATTGGCAGTAGCTTTCCAATGTCGATTTCTGAATTCGCGGAGTTAGTTGGTCAAGTATCAGAAGTTCAGGTCCATTACCCTTCATCTTCGGAGAAACCAAAGGCGGATTACATACACTCCCCCAATCATGTAATCGTGCCGTCAATCGAAAAAGCCTCAAGCCTAGGATGGAAACAGATGGTGCGCTTGGATGTAGGGATCAGGCGCACAATAGACTGGATCCAAAGGGAATTGAGGGGTGGCAAATGACGAACGTGAATGACCTTGGTCAAGCAAAGAAAAATCGGGTTGACGGCGTCATTCCTCGGGAAGATTACTGGCAACTGGTGCGTAGCAGTCTAGCATCGGCGTCTAAGCTTTCTAAATTATTGGAATCTTCGGGCGCTTATCTTAAAATATCCTCGAGTGGCACCGTCTTGAGTTACCCCCTCACACCAAGTACAGACGTGGACTTTATTGTTGATTCAGAAGATACAAGATCGATTGGCGTGTCTGTTGTTTCTGACGGACCATACGAGCCTTTGCTTCAGAAAGCGTTGTTGGAAATCTCTAGAGACTGCAAGCTCTTTATTGACGTAGGAGCAAATGCGGGTTTTTACTCCATCAGCGTTAGAGCGACGAGCAAAAAGTGCAACGTTGTGGCCTTCGAGTGTAATCCCGATATTAGGAATCTTTTTTTACGCAACATTCAACTCAATTCAATTTCCGGAATTGAGGTTAGGTCAGAGGCTCTAGCCGAGTCCCCTGGTAAAGCCGATTTTCATGTTCCAGCGTTTACTGGATCAGGTGGGGGGTCGCTGCAAAATCTGCACCCCGAAGAAGGTACAGCACAGAAGTTTCAGGTTGACCTCGTCGCCTTGGACTCTTTTAGACTGAAAGGCGTGGACCTGATGAAAATAGACGTGGAAGGTGCTGAACTTGGGGTAATCAATGGAAGCCTCTCGTCCATAAATTCTTCAAAACCCACAATCTTTATTGAGCTTCTAAGGAAATGGATGGCCCCTTTTGGTGCCAACCCCGGTGATGTTTCAACATTGCTTTTAGCTATGGGCTATAGGATTTTTGAAATCTCGGAAGAGGGTATTATCCCGGTCAATAACCTATCTTCCGAGACCGCGGCTACAAACTTTGTTTTTATCCACCCAAAAAGGGCTGGTCATCTCAAAAGACTTCAAGGGCTTGTCTCCAAATCAAAGGATTAGAACATAATCCTTGAAGTCGTTTTCGAAGTGCGCTTGGAGGGACTCGAACCCCCAACCTTCTGATCCGTAGTCAGATGCTCTATCCGTTGAGCTACAAACGCTGGGAAACCTGAATTTTCAGGCAACTCCACCACATTACAGCAACCAGCCCTATCGGGAAAACTCCTCAAACTACAATATGACTGTGAACAAATCCTCCTCTGTACTCGATGCCCTTGAAAACGAATCCATAGAAATCTTCAGGGAAACGGCCGCAGCATTCCGTAAGCCAGTGATGCTCTACTCGATAGGCAAAGATTCATCAGTACTGCTTCACCTAGCCCGTAAGGCCTTTGCCCCGGGACCTATCCCATTTCCCTTGATGCATATCGACACCACCTGGAAATTCAAGGAGATGATCTCCTTCCGTGATGAAACAGCCAGAGAGGTGGGCTTTGAGCTTCTGGTGCAAACTAATCATCAAGGTGTCGCTGACGGAGTCACTCCCTTCTCAATGGGCGCATCTGAATACACCAGAATCATGAAGACGATGGCCCTTAGAGAAGGGTTGGACAAGCACGAATTCGATGCGGCAATTGGAGGCTCTCGGAGAGACGAAGAAAGAAGCCGAGCCAAGGAGCGTATATTCTCCGTTCGTGAGCCAGGGCATCGTTGGGACCCAAGAACTCAAAGGCCGGAACTTTGGAGAACCTACAACCCAAAACTTGCTCCCGATCAAACAATGAGGGTCTTTCCAATTTCGGACTGGACCGAACTAGATGTTTGGAACTACATCCTTCAGGAGAAAATAAGTGTCAGCCCTCTTTACTTCGCGAAGGAGAGGCCTATCGTTTGGCGAGGCAACCAGATGATTATGGTCGATGACGAACGCTACCCGTTGGACGACGGTGAAACGCCTGAGATGCGCAAGATTAGATTCAGAACACTCGGTTGCTATCCCCTAACAGCGAGTGTTGATTCTGATGCGACCACCATGGCAGAAGTTGTGAAGGAAGTAACTGAGCTAAAGCTCTCTGAAAGAGCAACGAGACTTATTGACGGCGAAAAAGAAGACTCTATGGAAAAGAAAAAGACTGAAGGGTATTTCTAGTGGAAAAACCCATAATTAGACTTGTTACCTGTGGGTCGGTAGATGACGGTAAGTCGACTCTTATTGGTCGACTTCTTGTTGAAACTGACAGTGTTCCTGAAGACACAGTGGATGCGGCAAAAACTGTCCGAAGATCAGGTTCAACAATCAAAGCTGGTGAAATTGACTTCAGTCTCTTAACCGATGGACTTGAGGCTGAGCGCGAGCAGGGAATAACAATAGATGTTGCCTACCGCTCCATGAATCTTCCAAATGGAAGAAGACTCATCATTGCCGACGCCCCTGGACATGAACAGTACACAAGGAACATGGCCGTTGCGGCATCTAGGGCTGATATTGCTCTGGTACTTGTTGATGCTACTCGCGGAATCAGAACGCAAACTTTGCGGCACTTAACTATCTGCTTGCTCATGGGAGTCACAAAGATTGCTGTGGTGGTAAACAAACTTGATGGCGTTGGCTACAGCCACCAGGTGTTCCAGGAGATTCAGGCTGGTCTCAGCGAAACTATTACGCGACTTGAAATTGCAAATATAGAGTTTGTGCCTGTGAGTGCACTAGCCGGTGACAATGTGGTCCATGTAACGCAGAACATGCCTTGGTACCAAGGTCCTACCCTTATGGAATACATCCAGGAATGGGATTTGCAGGCTGCAGGCGAAAATCTCCCCAGGCTAAACGTGCAGATGATTTCACGCGCACAGAATTTTCGAGGTGTTGCCGGAACGATAGTGGGCGGTGCTTTCAGAATCGGAGATGAAATCACAGTTCTTCCTTCAAAGAAGACCGCAAAGATTGGGCAAATATCCACTTTCGATGGTGACCTCGATGTTGCAAGCGACGGCAAAGCTGTCACCCTAGTTTTAGAGCCAGATGTTGACGCCACCCGCGGGGACGTTATTGAACTCGCAAGCAATGCTTCTGTACCAGCTGACAGATTTGCGGCGACAGTTGTTTGGCTTGGTGAAACCGACTTAGTGCACTCAAAAAGTTATTTCCTCTTCTCAGGTTCAACCCAAGTTCCGGCTATTGTCACCAATGTTAGACATGTTCTAAACATAAACAACGGCGAGCATGATGCCGCGAGAACCCTAAAGACTAATGAGCTTGGAGTTGTAGAGCTTGCAACCGATTCTCCAATATCACTGATTCCTTACAAAGAGAATCGATTCAAGGGGAACTTCATCCTTGTAGATCGTGCAACGATGAACACTGTCGGTGCCGGAATGGTGACTCACGCTCTTAGAAGAAGCGCAAATATTTCAGAGCAGCATTACGAAATTGACAGGAACGCACGTGCTGCCCAGAAGAGCCAAGAGGCCAAGGTGATTTGGCTTACTGGTTTATCTGGATCTGGAAAATCAACTATTGCTAACGCTCTTGAGAAGAAACTCTTTGAACTCGGCGTGCACTCCTATGTGCTGGACGGCGACAACATGAGACTGGGTCTGAATAAGGACTTAGGTTTCACGCGTGAGGATCGTGCAGAGAACGTAAGGAGAGTTTCAGAAGTGGCACACACGCTTTATGATGCTGGCCTAGTCACTATCGTCGCTCTAGTTAGCCCGTATTCTGATGATCGCGCGCAAGCAAAAGCGCTTTTCCCTGCAGGTGACTTCGCCGAAGTTTGGGTGAAAACCCCTGCTGAAGTCTGTGCGGAACGTGACCCTAAGGAGCTATACAAAAAAGCTGCATCCGGGCAGCTTCCAAATCTCACCGGAATCGGACAAGAATATGAGGCTCCAACGACGGCAGACTTGACGCTTGATGGAACCTTGCCAGTAGAATTTAGCTTGAAAAAGTTACTCGAGGTCTTCTTTAGCTAATCTCGGTCCACATTCATTAGTTGAACGAGACGCTCTACAGATGGGTTTCGGCTAACCAACTCTTGAAAGGTTCCTGAGTCTCTAACTTTGCCAGAGTCAATGAGAAAAACCTTATCTGCATGTTGAACTGTGTTTAGTCGGTGGGCAATCAAAACGACGGTAACTTCTCCCCTCATATGCTCTAGAGCTTTTGCAATCTCGCTCTCTGATTCCGCATCCAGTGCGGAAGTAGCCTCATCCATCACGAGCAACCCTGGGCGGCTGTAGAGCGCGCGTGCCAATCCGAGTCGTTGTACTTGTCCCCCAGATAGAGAATCTTGATAGTTTCCCAGCTTACTGTGGATGCCATTGTCTAACTTCGCTACAACTTCAGCTAGGTTTGCTCTTTCCAATACTTCAACCACTCGGGCTTCGTCCACGTCATTAGGCTCCTCACCCAAAGCAACATTGTCGGTGAAACTTCCGGATACAAGCCCGGGCTTCTGGGGAACATAACTGATGGAGGATTCGCCTGTAGCCAATTCTGTTTTATTGAGTGTGAAACGTCTGATTTCGCCTCCAGTAGGAGTTAGAACGCCACACATTAGATCGGCAAGAGTTGATTTGCCTGCTCCTGAAGCCCCGATAAAGGCAACCTGCTGCCCAGGTTCAATTGTCAAGGAAATATCCGTTAATGCGAATGATTCTGCTTCCGCATACCTGAAGTTTAAATTGCGAAACTCGACTCCAATTGGCTCTGCCTTTGAGGACAAAACTTCCTCAGGCCCAGTGATTGTGAATGGTTTTTCACCGGGTAACTTGTAATTTTCTAAAATCGTGTGTGCAGTCGCTGCGGCCGGAATGGTTCCCTTAATTGTCAACATGGCAGCCTGAAAAGGCAGCATCGCAGCGGTCAACCTAAATCCACCAGACAGAAACACACCGATAGTGGCTGCTGAGGAAACTATGTCTCCGGTTAGCGCTTGAGAAAGAATGAACACGGCGACGCCAACGAGAAGTGCGGCCTCGATGATGTACCTAGGCATGGAATTGAGATATGTCTGTGTAGCAGCACTATCAGCTGCTGAGACACGAGACTTGAAAATCTTTTCAAAATATTTATTCCGGAGCCCAAGAACTGAGAGCTCTCTGAAAACGGAGATTAGGTCGCCTACCGCTCCGTTTGCTTCTATGGTTCCTTCTGCAGCTTGTGCCCCGGCACGGGCCATAAGAGTGCCAACAAAGTATTGGATAATTAGCGCTACCACACCGAAATACGCCACTGCTGCGAGGGTCACGACTGGATTAACTAGAACAAAACCTAAACAGATAAGGATGAAAAGAGTTCCCTCGGCTATTACCGTCGAGGTGTAATTCAATAGCGAGTTAAAGGCTGCCGGAGATCCAAACTGAATTGCAAAGGTCAACTCCTCGCGAGACATTAGCCGAGCGACAGCTAGGTCACCTCCGAAAACACGTTGAGCAATTTCCTTGGCGGCTCTGGCTTCAATGGTGGCCACAAAGAATGCCGTGCTTTTGGTAATCAAGATCGACAAAAGGGCCTTTAGTAGAAACGTTACCAGGATCGCAGTGGAAACAGCTGGGAGAGTCTGAGCGGTGACTGCTGGAATTTCGATTCCTGCAAATTCCAAAACGCGGTCAGGGTCGCTACCAGCAGTTAAGAAAATTGCTGTCGAAGTCACAACAAATCCAATGGCCAAAATTCCGACCAAATCTAGAATGGAAAGCAGTGCCCTAGTCCCTGTTAGAAAGAACCATTTTGATCTCTCTTTAGGTGTCATGAACGACAAACTGGCTTTGACTGCTTTCAGCATCCCTCAAGTCTAAAGCTCAATGTATTTTTTGGCGGAGACGAGAGGATTTGAACCTCCGAGGGGCTTTAACACCCCTACCTCATTAGCAGTGAGGCGCACTCGACCGGGCTATGCGACGTCTCCGAGAACTCTAGAAGTTTAGCGCAATGCGGTCATTGGCGCTTCTGCCCAATGCTCAGATTGGGTTTAAGGCATTCCACGTAAAACTTGAGTTAGACCCAGCAATAACCGCGCTCTTTAAGCTTGTCCTGGATTTGGGTCGGCCCAACCGACTATCTTTTTTGGGCTTTTCTAAAGATGGTCTGAGCAATCCGAAGAAGCGGTTTTGGGATTAGTGCGATCGCTAAGGCCGTGAGGGTTGGTCCAGCCCCAATTCCAGCCCTGAAAGCTGAGATCGATGATCTTGCTCTTAGGCCAGCACCTTCGAGCTTTATCTCGAAAGCAAACTTTGCAAAATGCCATCCTGTTCTGTCCCTCAATCGGATTGTCACCCACTCCACCGGTCGTGGGTGGTTCTTGAGAAGCATTACTTGGTTTAGGTAATAATCCAATGCCTTAGGGCCGTGATACCACCAGCCGGTTTGATTACCCGAAACATTTACGAGGGCAGGGTAATCTACTTTGAATGTAGGAGCGCTTGTAGCCGATAAAGCTACCTCCAAATGCGGCCAAACATAATTCATGCTCCGTTTCAAGTCGTGATTTACCTCGAGCACCTTTAGCGCCAATTTTCTGTCAACGATTGAAAGGGAAATTGTCTCAACAAAACAACTGTCAGTCTCGGGTTCAACTCTCTTAATATTCCATTCGGGGCTTGCCCCCCACTTGGACCCTGGCCCAGAATCAGCCTTTACCGTTCCCATCACCACATCTGAGTTTCTGGGTTCATCAAGAAAGTCAAGTAGGGGTTTCAATGTTAAGTTTATGAGCTCTTCACCTGCTCCTAGAATCCACACGAACTTAGAGTTCGAGTTTTTTAGGACTTGAATTATATTTCCCACTGCGCCAACATTTGTTGAGTTGTGGCCGACCAAAACCCTATCTGGATGTCGGGCGGCAAACTTAAGTGCGACTTTTTCGCTATCGTCCTGAGAATGGTTGTCCCAGATAACAACTTTAATAATTCCGGCTCTGAACTCAGTGAGGTTTTCTATTGAGGTTATTGTCTTACTTAAACCATCTGCCTCTTCAAAAACAGGTATCCCGATTGTGAGAAGTTTATTCAACTATGTTTCTCCCTCTGATTTATTGTCCAATGCATCCGTTTGTTCTTTCTTATAGTGAACTATTTATCCCTTCTTACAACATCTACATGCGGTAATTCTTTGCTTAGTAATTTCGGAGTTACCACTCGCTTGATCAGACTCAGCAACGCGCCAAAGAGCGAAGCTGGATTGCGACCGAGATTCGCTTCCCACCTAACCTTGTAAGGTGCCCCTCGAAGCATTGAAGCTGCGAATGAGACATTAGATTGTGTATGAATAAGGGCCGCACATTTAGAAAGAAGATAAGCATCAAGTAAGACGCGTTTGACCGAAAGTCTTCTTCCGAAGATTTGTGGGAGCGCAAAGTCAAAAGTCGAAACTACGGGAGCATGAACTCTGCGCCTAAGTCTGCGTACAAAGCTCGGGGTGTCTGTAGCTACAAATACTTGCGTGAAGGGTCCTTCTGAGAGCGCTTGCTCGACGAGAAACACCATTTGATGTAGAAGTAAGGGAGTTGGGTGGTCAGGGTGCCAATACATGTCCCCTCCTCGAAAGTGAACGCCCAGCACCTCTTCATTGTTTGTCGCTATATTTGAAGTGAATATGGAATCAAATTCGTGTTTGATATCACTTCTTAACTTCATTTGACCCTCCGCAAGTGTATTTAGATCGGCAAACGAAAGATTAGACAATCTTTTTGAAGATTTGGAAAAAAGTTGGTTTCTGTTTGTTGGTGGTCGTTTAGTGATCACCTCTTGAACGTGAAAGTAATCTGACCACCTCTCCTGCCTTCTCGACTGCATGTTCCATATCCCGTTGTGACGTGGCGGGAAACCTATCACGGCCTGAAGATTCCTGTCCACGGCCTCTTGCATGCCTTCCAAAACAAAAAAATAATTAGAAAAAAATCCAGCCGGACGCTCGCGCCAGATTAACAGTGTTTCGTTTTCAGTTGTTTCCTGCTGATTCTCTAGTTTCATGTGTTATCCGCGAGGCTAGTCAGAGCAAAGTTCAGTTGCAGCGTTTGTGCCTCTGGCCCATTCAGGAAGAACCTCTTCGCCACCAGCTGATTCTGTCGCGGCGTCTGTTTCAGGAGAGTCAGTCTCCTTCACACTGGCACCAAAGCCTGTATTTGCTTTCTTGATTACCACTGGTTGATCATTCGCAACTCGATCAAAGATTAACTGAGCCTGGTCGTAAATCGGCTCGACTCTTCCAGCTTCGCTACCGGAGAGCCCTCCTCTTGACGGAACCTGAAGAAAAGTCATCTTGTCTAGGTCTACGTTTCGAAGTGCTCCTGCCAAAGCCACCATGGTTCCGAGGTCGGTCATGCTATCTGAAAGTTTCATGTTTCTGGCTGCTGCGTTAGCCAAGCTATACATGTATATCGGGTTAGCTAGAACTCCTTCGTTCTTAACTTTTCTCAGTAGAGAGGTTAAGAAGACCTGTTGGTTTGAAATACGGGCTAGGTCAGATCCGTCTCCAACGCCGTGTCTCGTTCTTAAGAAAGCAAGAGCCTCTTTGCCCTGAAGGGTGTGAAGTCCAGCTTCAAGCTGGAGCTTTGAGTACTTATCGTCAATCGGGCTAGCGACACAGACTTCCACGCCACCAATTGCATTCGACATCTCAATAACGCCGCGGAAGTCAATCATCGCAAGGTAAGGAATCTTGACGCCGGTTAGGTTCTGAATGGTCAGTAGCGTGCAGACCGGTCCACCATAAGCAATTGAGGAATTAATCTGCTGCCTGCTCATCGCTGAGAAAGAACCGCCCTCGGGATCAGGGCATGCCGGAATTGGGACTAAAAGATCTCTAGGGAAAGAAAGCGCTACTGCGTTTTTTCGGTCAGCTGAAATATGCAACAGCATAATGACGTCGGCAAGCTCTGAGGTGTCGTCGCCGTAGCCTTTACCCTGGCCCTTTCGGGTGTCTGATCCAACTAGAAGTATGTTTACTGGTCCGTTTAGGTCCTCAACGCTTGGTTGAGCAAAGGCGTTGCCTTCGGCGTCGACAAGTTGAATGTTGTTTTCCTTCAAAGTGTTGGAAAGCTGGAAGACAGAGATACCTGTCACGGCAAGCAGAGCTCCCATGCCAACGGCTAGTCCCTTGAAGCCCCAGCGAACATACTTACGCCATGGAGCTGGTGATTTTTGATTTCCGTGTCTAGGAATTTCTCCGCGAGGGCCCGAGGGTGGTCTAACCACTCTTCTAGTTGCAAAATTAGGCAGCTGATCTGACAAGTTTTACTTTTCTCCTATAAACCCGTTCCCAAGTCTATTTGAGGGGCAGGATTTAGCCCCTGCAAGCACAGCGAATTGACAGATAGAAAGTGGCGGAGGCCGTGGGATTCGAACCCACGAAACATTTCTGTTCACTGGTTTTCAAGACCAGCTCCATCGGCCGCTCGGACAGACCTCCGTATAGGAGTTTATAGGAAAGTGAGGCATCTAGCGCTGCCTCGAGAACAGAATCCCCTCAAACCCAGCTAAAACCCTAGCTACTCCATCATCGGTCACCGATGATGCCACATCCGTTGCAGCAAGCTGAACTTCTTCGGGAGCTTGGCCCATTGCAAATGCCAATCCCCCGGAAGTCTTAGCCCACTCAAACATCTCTATATCGTTCCGACCATCGCCCATTACGAGAACCTGGTGATTTGCAATTCCAAGGCGTTGTCTTTGAATTTCAAGGGCGCTGGCTTTTGAAACGCCTTTTGGTGATATGTCTAGCCATGCTGTGTATCCAATTGCATAACTAACTGAAGCCAGGCCAATTTTCGAGACAAGTCCTAGGAATTCATCAACATCGTGCTGCGGCGAAAGTACTACGACTCGGCTAACTGGGTGATGCATTAGCTGCTCTAAAGGAGTTTCGAAGTTCTGATCACCTAAAGCATATGTGGGGAATGGGCGATGGAAGCGATAGCTTCCATCGACATCTTCAACAGCAAAGTGGGCTTCAGGCAAGTGTTCAATCAGTTGAGTCAGAATTTCTGCCGGATCAAAGGTGACGATGTCGGTCATCTGAAAGCCTTTGGGGTGGTCAACGTCTAATTGGACCGTCACCGCTCCATTTGAACTAACAACATAACCTTGTTCGAAACCTAGGTCTCTAACCACCGGAACCGCGTTGGCTGCAGCTCTACCGGTTGCAATGATGACTTCGTGGCCTAGGTCCCTGACCCTCTTTACTTCTTTAACTACTTCAGGCGAAAGGTAGCCATCGTCGTGGACCAAGGTGCCGTCGATGTCCAGCCCAATTAACCAGCGATCACTTGGGGAAAGGCTAGGCATCGTTGAAATTGTCTCCAGGGCTTTTGTTATTTGCTCTTGGGGGTGATGAATTCTTCGCCACCGAGGTAAGGGCGGAGAGCTGCTGGGATCTTTACCGAACCATCAGCCTGCTGATGGTTTTCTAGAATCGCAACTAGCCATCTCGTGGTTGCAAGTGTTCCGTTCAATGTTGCAGCGGTAGCCGTTTTGCCATCCGCTGTTCTGTATCGAACGTTTAGTCTTCTGGCCTGGTAGGTAGTGCAGTTGGAAGTTGAGGTTAGTTCGCGGTAGTTGCCTTGAGTTGGAACCCAAGCTTCAGCGTCATACTTTCTTGCAGCAGAGGAACCTAAGTCTCCAGCAGCTGTGTCTATGACTCGATACGGCAGTTCGCATGCTTGGAGCATCTCCTCCTGGAAACCTAGTAGCTTCTGGTGTTCTGCTTCTGCTTGCTCAGGTGCGATGTAACTAAACATTTCTAGCTTGTTGAACTGGTGAACTCGAAGAATTCCCCTAGTGTCCCTGCCGTGGCTTCCAGCTTCTCGTCTGTAGCAAGTTGACCATCCTGCGTAGCGCAGTGGTGCATCTTCAAGTTCGATGATTTCATCGCGGTGAAACCCGGCCAGGGCAACTTCGCTGGTTCCAGTTAAGTAAAGTTCGTCTGCGGGTAGGTAGTAAATTTCATCGGCGTGCTCGCCTAGAAATCCGGTGCCTGCCATGACTTCTGGTCGAACCAGAGTTGGGGTGATCAATGCTGTGAAGCCAGCTTTGGTGGCCTTGTCCAGTGCTAGGTTCATCAGCGCTAGCTCAAGGCGTGCGCCCATACCTTTGAGGAAGTAAAAGCGAGAACCTGATATCTTTGCTCCCCGCTCGATGTCAATGACGTCTAGGGATTCACCTAGTGCTACATGGTCTTTTGGTTCAAAGTCAAAAGAGGGCTTTGTCCCTACTTCTTTGACAACGACGTAGTCGTCTTCTCCACCAGCTGGAACTCCGTCAAGAACAACGTTCTCTATCTTCCAGATGATCACATCAAGCTCTTCGGCGGCCTTGTTTGCTACCTCGTTTGCAGCTTTCACTTTTCCAGCTAGCTCTTGGGCCGAAGCAACAAGAGCAGCCTTTTCTTCCTTCGGAGCTGTTGAGACAAGTTTGGAATGAGCGTTCTGCTCTGCTCTAAGGGACTCAAATTCAGCGAGCGCCGTTCGGCGCTTGGCATCAGCTTCGGCTGCTTGATCGACCAGTTTCTCATCGCGCCCCCTGGCGCGCTGAGAAGCCTTTATGGCTTCAGGGTTTTCTCTAAGTAGATTTAGGTCGATCACCCCTCAAGAATACAAGGGATAAACCAATAGGTCTTGAGAGGAAAGACTAACGAGCCTTTCTAATGCTTTCTAGCCACTTACTGGCATCGGCATACTGACCGTTTGAGTTGTTTCCTTCAGGTTTAGTCTGCTGCTTATCTGCTCGTGGGTAAGAGCCTAAGAAGCTGACCTTTGGGCTAAATCTGTGAAGCCCTGCGAGGGCTTCACCCATTGACTCATCTAGGACGTGGCCTTCAGCGTCGATGTTGAACCTATATCGGCCAAGTCTGTCTCCAATTGGCCTTGATTCAATCCTCGTTAGGTTGACGCCTCGAGTTGAGAACTGCTCGAGCATGGCAAGCAGTGCTCCTGGCTGATCTGATGGAAGTTCAACTATCACTGAGGTCTTGTCAGCTCCGGTTGGTTTCGGCAGGTCCCCTGCCAAACCAATCTGGATGAAGCGTGTCTGAGCTTGCTTGTTCTCGCCAATATTTTTGGCAAGAGTGATGAGTTTGTGGTGGTTAGTGATGGTTGGTGCTGCGATAGCTGCATCCGCATGATCTGAAGTAAGAAGTGCGGCGGCGGCGGCGGCGGTTGAAGTTGCAGGTAAGTGAACGTGCTTAGAAAGTTTTTCAAGAAGCCATTTTCGGCTCTGGGCATAAGCTACCGGGTGAGTGGCGATTGTTTTGACATCCGACAGCTTGGTTCCAGGCTTTGCCACTAGGTTGAAGCTAACTGGAACTAAATACTCGCCGTAGATTCTGATCTTGTCTGTTCCGGCTAAAGCGTCAAGAGTTGCTGACACTCCACCTTCGATTGAGTTCTCAACGGGAATGATTGCTCTTTTGGCTTTGCCTGAGATTACAAGTTCGATTGCTTCAGCAACGTGGTTCACTGGAATCTTCTTGGCGTTCTTGGATTCCTTCACCTGTGCAAGAGCTTCTTCAGTGAAGGTTCCAACTGGACCTAGGAATGCAAAGGTTAAGTTAGTCGCTGTTTTTGATGATTTCACAGGCATAAAGACAAGGTTAGAGCCAATAGAGGGGTATTCGCTATTGCTAAAGAGGTCTGGTCTTTGTTGTTGCTTTAGCCGGCGGGTGTTGCATAGTCCGGAGCTGACTCAAGCTCCCAGAACTCTTCCAGAGTCTTGATTCCCTTGGTTTTCATTTCAGTAGCTAGCTCGATACCCACGTATCTAAAGTGCCAAGGCTCGTATTGGAATCCCGTGATTGGTTTGTAGCCCTTGGGGTACCGCAAGATGAAGCCATAATCGTGGGCGTTTGCTTCTAGCCATCGGCCTGCTTCAGTTTTGCCGAAGCAAACCATTATCACACAGCCTTGGCCCCTAACTGAAAAGTCAGCAGCCAGTCCTAACTGGTGCTCTGAGTGTCCAGGTCGTGCTGATAGTTTCTCGGCAACAGCGAGCCCCCGCGTTTCTCTTGTTCTGTTGTATAGACCTTGTTGGTTTTTGTAGGTTCTAAAGCCGCTGTTCAGTATCAGGGCTCCAACGCCCTCTTCGGCCATGGCAGAAGCCATCTCTTGTGTTGCTAGGGCCGCTTCTTCTCGCAGTTGAAGTCCAAAGGGGTTTTGAACTTTAGGTCTTGGAAAAGCCGGGAACGCTAGGTTTGCAGGCTTGTACCGCAGCGGGGAAATCTGTCGTTGCTTGTTCACAACCACCCAGATCGAATCTGCCTCGTCGATTGAGTATTTCGGTGGGTCAAAAATGGTGGCCGGTTTGGCTTGGACTTGATCAGCGATGGTCTGAATTGATTCGGGAAGGTTGGCTACCTGATCAGAAACAATCTTTGGCAGACCAAGAACTGCGGCTGTGCCAATAGCTAAGGCCCCAACAACCGAGAGAGTAATCAAGCGCCGAAGGCGCATTGATACTCGTCCGTTGTTTTGAGGCATATGGTCAGCCTAACTTTGCTTGATAAAGATGCCTCGGAGCTTAGACTTATAGACAACACGGGAGTTTGGGTCAACCAGACTGAGAGGAAGACTAAAGTCTTCGACCGTCGAACCTGATCTGGGTAATGCCAGCGCAGGGAGGACACTCTTGATACATCCCGTGCCTACCGAAACTAAAGGGGCACGAAATGAAAAAACTAATTTCACTACTTGCTGGATCCAGTCTGCTGCTGGCAGGCTGCGCACCAGCTGACGAGGCAGCAACCAAAGTTACTTTAGTTGCTCATGATTCTTTCGCTATCTCAGATGAATCCATTGCGCAGTTTCAAGGAACTTCTGGCTATGAACTGGATATAATTCGGGCAGGCGATGCCGGGAGCCTAACCAACCGGTTAGTTCTAACCAAAGACTCACCGATTGCCGATGTGGTGTTTGGCATAGACAACACCTTCCGAGGTATCGCAGATGAGAACGGCATCATCGAAGGTGAACTGGTTGCAGTTGACTACGCAGATGTCTGCTTCAACTACGACAGGCTTTGGTTTGAAAAACGCGGGATGACACCTCCTGCTTCTTGGAAGGATCTAACCAAACCTGCCTACAACAGCCTGACTGTTGTCACTAACCCGCTTTCATCTTCACCGGGTTTAGCTTTCCTAGCCACCACAGTTGCTGCATTTGGTGAGCAAAGTTTTGAGCAGTACTGGAAAGAACTTAGAGATAACGGTGTGATGGTTGCCGCAGGTTGGGAAGAGGCTTACTTCACATACTTTTCTGGCTCCTCAGGAAACGGCGAGTACCCGATTGTCTTGAGCTACAGCTCATCTCCTGCAGCTGAGATCCGTGAGGATGGCAAGTCTCAAACAGCTGCGCTGTTAGATGAGTGTTTCAGACAAACCGAGTTTGTTGGAACACTTGCTGATGCTAAAAACCCAAAGGGTGCCAAAGCGCTGGTCGAGTTCTTGCTTTCTGAGTCTTTCCAGAACACCATGCCCGGGTTGATGTATGTGTATCCGGTAAATGAACGGGCTGTGATTCCTACCGATTGGTCAGAATTTGGCCCTGCAGCTAACTCAACCATCGGGGAAGACTTGAGCATTTCTACCCACCGTGAGAAGTGGCAAACCAAGTGGTCAGCAATCTTTGATTAGAAAACTTCTCTGGGCAATACCGCTAATTTTCGTAGCGGTCTTGTTCTATTGGCCAATCGCCAAGATATCCTCTTTGGGTTTCTCTGGCGATTGGCTAGCCACGCTCGCTGAACCCAAAACCCTCGAGGTCATTTGGTTCACTCTGTGGCAGGCAGCGGTTTCAACAATTGTGACTCTAGTTATTGCGATCCCCGGCGCATTCCTTTTATACAGAAGGTCATTTCCGGTGCAAAGGCTAGTCAAGGCTCTAATCACTGTTCCGTTTGTTCTTCCCAGCATCGTGGTGGCAGTTGGCTTCACTGTCTTTAGAAGCGTCCACGATTTCTGGATTGAGCTTGGGCTTACCTTTCTATCTGACCCGGTTTACTGGATCATCGCAGCACATGTGTTTGTGAACTACTCGATTGCCGTTAGAACTATTGGTGGAGTCTGGGCGGGGCTAGACGCCGAAATAGACGAGGCCGCTGAGTTAGATGGTGCCGGAAGGCTGCGCACCCTGCTGGCCGTTTCTTTGCCTCAGCTTCGACCAGCAATCTTCTCGGCTGCTGCCCTTGTGTTCTTGTTCTCGGCAACCAGCTTTGGAATTGTGTTGGTACTTGGTGGCGGTCAGGTTCAAACTATCGAAACAGCCATTTACTTCTCCGCCACACAGTTCCTAGACCTTGAGGCAGCTGCCGCCCTGGTCTTTGTCCAAACCCTGATCACTGCCGTTTCCTTTTTGGTTGGCTCTTCGCTTGCCAAAGGAACAGTCGGTCTTGAACAGGTCTTTGAGGGCACGCGCAAACCTCGGGTGGACAAGCGTGACTGGCCGGCTTCAGTTCTAACGGTTGGCATTGTTTTGGGTCTCTTGGTTATGCCAATGCTGTTGGTTCTAGTTGAGGCATTCAAGGTTGGTGATGGCTGGGGCTTTACAAACTTTGCGAACTTGGGAACCCGAGGAGCAAGAGACCTTTTGAACATTTCGGTTATTGATGCTGCTGCAAACTCGCTTAGGAACATGGTTGTGGCTGCAGCTATTGCCTTTGTGTTTGGAACACTTATTTCTTGGCTGCTGGTTCGAACCAAACAGAAGCTTTTGGATTTGGTGTTTCTAGTTCCCCTCGGAGTTTCGAGTGTTGTGCTTGGATTTGGATTCCTGGTTTCCTTTGACGCGGCTTGGTTTCCGCTTCGATCCTCCTGGTTGATTGTTCCACTGGCCCAAGCGTTGATTGCTTTACCTATGGTCATAAGGCTGGTTTATCCAGCGCTTGTTTCGATTGGCAAAGAGCCAATTGAACAAGCAAGCCTTGATGGTGCTTCCTCGTGGCAAATTTGGAGATTTGTTGAATCAGGAATGATCAAGGGTGTTCTGTTAACTGCTGCAGGATATGCGGCAATCATCTCTGTTGGGGAGTTTGGTGCAAGTAGTTTCCTTGCTTATGGATCAGAAGGAACAATCCCAACATTGTTGTTTCGCTTGATAGCTAGGCCAGGTGAACAAAACTATGGAATGGCGATGGCTGTTTCAGCAATCTTGATAGTTTTTGTGTTGTTTGTGATGCTGCTACTTTGCAGATACTCAAGAAACAAGCAGGCTTAGAAACAGTTGCTTGCCAGCTGGTAGCCTTTACCAGTGCCCCGCCTAAAGAACTTTGTTTCCAGCATTCTGTTGGCCTTAGGGTATTCGATTAACTCCAAATCCAAGAAGAAACTGCTTGGGGATTTGATTCGCCTTCCTGAAGGTGTTGGTTTGTCACCAGTTGAAGCGCGCAAGGTATACAAATCATCTAAGAGCCAGCTAGGCCAGGATCTTCTTGCTCTGATTGCATCAGGTGCAAAAAAGCCAGGCTTCTTCGTTGAGTTTGGTTCAGCAGATGGTGTTGCTCTTAGCAACAGCTTTCTTTTAGAGAAGGAATTGGGTTGGTCAGGGATTCTTTGTGAGCCCAGCAGAAGCTGGCACGAAGACCTGAAGCGAAACCGTTCTTGCATAGTCGATACTCGCTGCGTCTATTCAAGAACCGGTGAGCAGATTAGCTTTTCAGAAAACTACATTGGTGAGCTATCAGGAATCACAGAGTTCACCGGGGACGACCACCACGGAATCTTGGATAGAACCACAACCTCGTACCAGGTAGAGACGATCTCCCTTCTAGACTTGCTGAAAAGCCACAACGCCCCAAAGCACATTGAGTTTCTATCGGTTGACACAGAAGGTAGCGAGTTTGAGATTCTGAACGCCTTTGATTTCTCCCAGTACACCTTCGGTGCTATCTGCGTTGAGCACAACTACCTAGAGAACAGACCTAAGGTCAAACAGCTTCTTGAAGCCAATGGCTACCGTCAGGTCTACCCAGAACTGTCTGAATTTGATGACTGGTTTGTTTTGAAGACAAACCAGAACATTCCTGGCTAAGCCCTAACCAACTCGTACTGGACTCCCTCAAGCCTCTGCCGGATGACTTCTAGTGCCTCGGGGTTCTGGTCTACCAAAATGAAATTTCTACCCAGCATGTTGGCAACAACGCCGGTTGTTCCAGATCCTGCAAAAAAGTCCAGAACAACATCGCCTTCTTTGCTACTTGCCTGAATGATTCGCCTAAGGATTCCAATTGGCTTTTGGGTTGGATATCCTGTCTTTTCTTTTCCAGTTGGGGAAACGATGGTATGCCACCAAACATCAGTAGGTAATTTGCCTTTAGCAACCTTTTCTTCTGTGACTAGTCCTGGTGCCATATACGGCTCACGGTCTACAGTTTCTGAATCGAAGTAGTACTGCTTTGGGTCTTTGACAAAGACCAGGATTGTGTCGTGTTTAGCGGGCCAACGGGATTTGGATTTGCCTCCGTAGTCATAGGCCCAGATGATTTCATTCAGGAAGTTATCTGGCCCGAATAGGGAATCTAGCAAGACCTTGGCGTAGTGAGACTCTCGGTAGTCCAAGTGCAAATACAGTGTCCCTGTTGGTCTTAGAAGTCGATGTGCTTCTTGGAGCCTGGGTTCCAAGAAGGCCCAGTAGTCGACGAACTGGTCGTCGTATGAAAGCACTTGGGATTTCACTGTCTCGTACCTTTTACCCTTGAACCCGATGCGGTCACCTTCGTCGTTTCGACGAGTGGTTTCCTTGGATCTTTGCTGGGAACGGCCAGTGTTGAAGGGTGGGTCGATATAGATAAGGTCTATAGATTCAGTCGGAATAGACTGCAAAATGGCAAGGTTATCTCCGAGATAAACGGTGTTCTTTTGAACAGTGTTCTTGGTCTCGGTCACAAGGGAAAGATTAACACCATGGAACCAAAAGTAATTCACAACCAAGAAGCTCACAGATACGAGCTTTGGTTAGAAGACAAGCGCATAGGTCTGGCTGACTACTCTTTGATGCCAGGGGAGCGCCACTTCGTCCACACCGACGTTGACCCGTCTTTCCAAAACAAGGGCTATGCCGCTGATTTGATGCGCGAAGCCCTGGCTGACGTTCGGGCAAATTCCAAGGACAAGGTTGTCCCGGTTTGTTCCTATGTCGTTATGTATATGAAGCGGCACCCAGAAACCCATGACTTGTTGAAGGGTTCTATTGAAGAAGCAGTTGCTGCTTGCCGTTGGCCAGGAGCCAGAGCCTAGCTCTGACTAATTGTTTACTGCCTGAGTCTTTGATTCACCCAAGTCACAAGGTCTTGAATGATTGCTTCCTTGTTGAGTTCGTTATAGATCTCGTGTCTGCAATCGTGGTAAACGTATAGCTCGATATCTTCAATGCCTGCGTTTTTTCTGTAAGCCTCGACAAGAGCCTTGTTGGAATACTCTCCACCGATTGGGTCGGCTTCGCCGACCTGAACCAATATCGGCAGATTGCGCCTTACGTCCTTCGAAGGTTTTCCAAACATCTCCAGAGAGTTCTTGATTCCAAGGACCTGGGCTGCTGCAGCTAAGAAGGTTAGTGGGTCTGCAACGAACTTGTTCTGAATCTCAACATCACGGGAAAGCCACTCGTAGCCAGTTGAGCCAGGGAGCTTCTTCCAGACGTTGTTGAAATCCCCTGTTGCAAGATAACCGGGCATGGTGAAAGCTGAACCTGAAAGAACGACAGCATCGTACATATCTGAATACTTGTTGATTACCTTCTGAGCAATGAATGAGCCCCAACTGTGTCCAAGAAGAACAAGTGGTCGGTTTGGGTTTTCTGCCTTAATTAGTTTTGAAAAGTCAGCCACTTGCTTGTAAGTGGCTGCCATTCCACCAGGACCTAGGTTTCCCAATCGTTTGATCTGTTTGTTCTCAAGCTGTTTTAGACCGGTTTGACCGTGACCTCTGTGGTCATCGGCATAGACGCTAAAGCCTGCTTTGTTCAGGGTTGCTGCCATAGCGTCGTATCTTCTGGCGTGCTCACCTAGACCGTGAGCTATCTGGATTACAGCTTTAGGCTCTGCTACTGGCCACTCATAAAACATGATCTCGACTCCAAAGTCATCTTTGAAGGATCTTTTGATTGGTAGATCTGTCATGAGGGCCTTATCTTTCTTCTCTAGAGAATTCTTTGTTGCAGAGCACCGAAGCGGTGCTGAGTAATTGACACTGCTTGTTCGCGAACTAGGTTCAGTCCTGTCAGTCTGCCACTAACCAGCACTTCTCCTGTGATGACGTGAATATCTGGCTTGGTTCTAGCTTTTCTAACCCAACCTTCGTTTGAGCCCAGCTGCCAGATTCGAAGTCCAAGGCTTGGCTCGTTCACCACTCGCTTTTCAAAGTCAGCACCAGATTCGGTTACCTGATTCTCGTAATCGAACTTGCTCATAAAGCCAGGAGCTACACTCACTGGAATCTTGAAACTGGATCTTCTGATTGCTGCAATGATTCGATCAGCGTCTTTCTTGGCTGCAGTTGAGCCGACTCGGACGATCAGGTTCGCAGGCAGGTATCTTCTGTAGTTGCCTTCAACTTCCAAATCTCCGCCGTCGAGTTCCTTCGGGGAAAAGATTTCTTTCCAGGCTTTCTCATCTGATGCCTTAGCTGCCTTCAGGAAGGCAGCATCAGATAACTTATTTGTCGCAGCTGGGTTTGCCCAAGTACCGAACTGGGTTAGATAACTAGATCCACCGGCTTTTAGTCCTGTTCCAACCGATGAGCGCTTGAAGCCGCCGAATGGTTGGCGTTGCACAATAGCTCCAGTGATACCTCTATTGACATAGAGATTGCCGTTGTTGACGCCATCAATCCAGGTAAGCACTTCATTGTTATCCAGTGAGTGGATACCTGCAGTGAGTCCATAGTCAGGAGCGTTCTGTAGCTTGATTGCATCGCCCAAGTCTTTGGCCTTCATGATGCCTAAAACTGGACCAAAGACTTCGGTCATGTGGAAGAAAGATCCTGGCTTGACGCCAATCTTGATGCCAGGTCGCCATAGGCGACCTGAGCTATCCAGCTTCTTTGGCTCTAGCAGCCAGCTCTCGCCATCTTCCAGAGTTGTTAGGGCTCGCTCCAGTTTGCCTTCTGGCTTTTGGATAATAGCTCCAATGGACGCGGCTAAGTTCTCTGGCCAATCCACCTTCATGCTCTTCACTGCGTCAACAAGTTGACGCTTGAACTTGGCTGAGTTGTAAACAGGTCCAACCAAGATGGTAAGGCTTGCAGCTGAACACTTTTGGCCTGCGTGACCGAAGGCACTCTTAGCTAGATCTGCGGCAGCTAGATCAAGATCAGCAAACGGCGTGATTACTAGTACGTTCTTTCCCGAAGTTTCTGCAGCAAGTCGAATAGTTGGCTTGTGCTTTTTGAACAGCTCCGCTGTTTCAAAGCCACCGGTCAAAATCACACTGTCGACACTTTCGTGACCAACCAGGTGGAGACCTACTTCGTTATCCGGCACTGCAACTACCTGCAGGAGGGTCTTACTGATTCCTGCCTTATACAAAGCATTTGCTACCGCAACACCACAGTTTCTAACCTCTGGGGCAGGTTTCAGAATGACTGTGCTGCCGGCAGCCAAAGCTGCGAGCACTCCACCGATTGGAATTGCCACAGGGAAATTCCACGGTGGAACAACAAGTGTTAGCTTGTCCGGGGTGAACTTAGCTTCTTTGTTGGTTGCAAGCTCTGGAATCAAGCTTGCATAGTAGCGAGCGAAGTCAACTGCTTCTGAAACCTCAACGTCTGCCTCGGCAATTGTCTTGCCGGCTTCAGCCATCATCACTGCCATTAGTTCACCGCGAGCTTTTTCAATCTCGTTGGCAGCTTTGAATAGCAACTGCTGACGCTTCTTGTAATCCTTAGCCCAGGAAGCAGATGCTGTTAGCGACTTCTTGACTAGCTTGTCGATTGCTGACTTTGTGTCCAGAAGTGGAAGTCCTGCGTTTTTGGTCTTGGCAATTTGCTTTCCGATAACCAGTGAGCGCTTTTGGATGTTCTTAGCGTTTTCACGAACCGAAACGATCGCTGGGTCGCTATCAGGCTGATTGACAAAGATGCCCTTGGTTGCTGCCTTGGCAGCAGCTTCTGAGTTATTAGCTTTTCGATTCGGTGCAGTACCTAGCTTGTCGATCAGCTTGATTGAGGCCAGGAAGCGGTCTCGTTCACGAACAAAGATTTTCCTGTTTGTGTTTAGTTCAAATACCGCAGACATAAAGTTCTCAGGAGATGCGTTCTCCTCGAGTCTCCTGGTTAGGTAAGCGATAGCAACTTCAAACTCACTTGGGGAAACAACCGGTGTGTAAAGAAGAAGATTGCCAACGGTCTTTTTTACACTTGCCGATAGGGCAACAGCCATTCCCTTGAGCATTTCAAAATCAATGCGGTCTAGCACGCCGTTTTGTTTTGCAAGTAGGTATGCGTAGGCAACATCAAACAGGTTATGTCCAGCAACTCCTGTGCGAACAGATTTTGCAACCTTTGGGTCTAGCAGGATTTCAAGCAAGCGCTTGTAGTTAGCGTCTGATTCAACTTTGGAGTTGTAGGTAGCCAGTTCCCAACCGTGCCACTTGGCATCAACTTGTTCCATGGCAAGGTTTGCACCCTTTACAAGCCTGATCTTGATTGGTGCACCTCCCGCCTTGACTCTTTTCTGAGCAAAGGCGATTAGGTCTTTCAGGGCTGCGTAGGAATCAGGCAGATACGCCTGGATTACAATTCCGGTCTTTAGGTTTTTGAACTTGGGTCTAGACAAAATGGTTTTGTAAACTTCAATGGTTAGCCAAAGGTCTCGATACTCTTCCATATCCAGGTTTATAAACTTCTTCTCACGGTTGGCGTATTCGTATAGTGGCTCGAGTCTGTTTAGAACTCTCTGGATGCTGTCTTTGTATCCCCACATCGACAACTGAGAAACAACCGACGAAACCTTGACCGATACATAGTCAACATCGGGTCTGCGAAGTAGTTCAAAGGTCTTTGAAAGCCTGTTGGCAGCCTCGGCTTCGCCGAGGACTGCCTCCCCTAGCAAGTTCAGATTCAGCTGAACGCCATCGGCTCGAACCTTTGCTAAGTGCTTGGTGAGCTTCTTGTCTCTGGCATCAGCAATCAGGTGGGAAACCAGTGTGCGAAGAACAAACCTTGCAATTGGAATCACTGGGAAGGGAAAGTAAGGAGCAAAAAAGCCACCTAGCTTGATCGCGAAGCGATCAAGCGGTGGCAATGCCTTTGGGACGATTGCGGTGAGCTTTCTAAGCTCTCGGGCAGCAACTCGCATGCTCTCTGGTCTGATGACTCGGTCGACAAAGTTCAGCGTGAACTCAAGGCCGTTGGGGTCTTTCAGAAGCGATGAAAGTCGAGCTTCAGCAGCCGATGAGGCAGCGTTGCCCTTGGCTTCCACCAGCCACTTCTCAACAAGGGATACTGCTTCTTTGGACAGGGTGTTGCGAGAGGCAATGCGGGCCATTTGTTTTTAGTTCCATTCACTTGGGGCTGGTTCTTTGCCCTTGGGCAAAGAAGAGGCTTTTGACCAGGCAAGAACCCAGTCGGGAAGTTTTGGTTCTGGGCCAACCCATGGGGTGACACTGAAGATGTCTTGGGGTGTGACGATACCTCTGGAGCGCTTTAGGAAGCGAATGCGCACTACCGCCCTGGCATAGATCTGATGTTTGACAACAAATCTTTGTTCAAAGTAAAAAGCCTCGTCGGTCCAGCCGATGACTTTGCTCTCTAGGGTGAATTCTTGCCAGAGCTCGAGGGATTTTCTAAATGTTATGTTTTCTGCAACAACGACCGGATACCAGCCAAGCTTTTTCCACTTGTTCCAGATGCCTGTTCTTTTGCCGTGGTCATAGCGACCCAGGTCAAGGATGGTTAGGAACACACCGTTGTTCATGTGGTTGTAGATATCTAGATCGGTTGGCCAAACCCGAAACTTTCTTTTGGCAACTTCGTGAATCTGAAGTGGTGATCTTGTTCTCCAGCTAACTAGCTGAACAATGAGCCTTAGCCAAAGCTTCATTTACCAGATGCTCACTCGCTGTGACTGATCTAGCCAGAGTGCATCCTCTGGAGATAAATCAAACGCTTCGTAGAAAGCATCTATGTTTCGAACTATCTGGTTACAACGGAATTCCGGTGGTGAGTGTGGGTCGGTAGCTAGTCTTTGGAGAACCATCTCATCTCGTCCCTTAGTTCTCCAAGCCTGGGCCCAGGAAAGAAACAGTCTCTGCTTTGCAGTTAGCCCATCTATTGGTGCAGGCTCTGATCCACCGGCGTCTTTTAGCGAAAGCAGGTAAGCGCGGTAAGCAATTCCAAGACCGCCTAGGTCTCCGATGTTTTCCCCAATTGTTAGTTCACCATTGACCTTGTTCTCATCCGGCAGCTGAGCTGGAGAAAGTTCGTTGAACTGCGAAATCAGACTTGCGGTTCTTTCTTCAAATGCTTTGCGGTCAGCATCTGACCACCAGCTGATTAGCGCTCCGTCGCCGTCGTACTTCGAACCCTGGTCGTCAAAGCCGTGACCGATCTCGTGACCGATAACCGCACCGATTGCTCCGAAGTTAACGGCGTCATCTGATTCCAGTGAGAAAAAAGGCGGCTGCAAAATTGCAGCTGGGAAAACAATCTCGTTGAAGCCCGGGTTGTAATAGGCGTTCACTGTTTGTGGTGTCATGAACCACTCTTCGCGGTCAATCGGAGAACCAATTTTCTTCATCTCGCGATCTAAACCCCACGAAGTCACACGCTTGACGTTGCCTACCAAATCGTTTCGGTCAATGACGATGCTTGAGTAGTCTTTCCACTTCGTCGGGTAACCGATCTTTGGTGTGAACTTGTCTAGCTTTACAAGTGCCTTCTTTTTGGTCTCATCGCTCATCCATTCAAGTTCCTGAATGCTCTCGCGGTAGGCCTGAATCAAATACTCAACAAGTTGATCCATCTTGGCTTTTGCTTCTGGCGGGTAATACTTCTCAACGTAGATCTTTCCTACGGCTTCACCCAAAGAACCCTCAACAAGAGAAACTGCTCGCTTCCAGCGAGCGCGGTTGACCGGTGCACCGGTCAACTTGGTTCCATAAAAGCTAAATTTTTCATCTACGAAGTCTTGAGACAAATACGAGGCCTTTGAAGAAATTACGTTCCAGCTAAGCCAGGTCTTTAGATTCTCTAGGTTTTCTTCCGAGTAAACAGAAGCCAATCCTTCGAAGAAAGATGGCATCATCACAATTGACTCTGCTAGAACTTTCGGATCAATGCCCGCTCCTTCGAACCATAGGTTCCAGTCAAAGGTGGGGGTGAGCTTTTGTAGATCAGCGAACTTGGTTGGGTTGTTGGTCTTGTCGGCATCGCGGGTTGCAACGTTGTCCCAGTGCCTTGAGGCAAGTTTGGTTTCAAACTCAACAACTGTTTTTGCCGCTGATTCTGACTTTTCTTTGTCCCAGCCTGCAAGCTCAAACATCTTGCCAACGTGAACCTGGTAAGCCTCAAGGATTTGCTTGTGCTTGACTTCACGGTAGTAAGCCTCGTCGGGAAGACCAAGTCCACCTTGGTAAAGGTTGATCTGGTATCTGGTTGGATCGTTCGGGTCGTTATCGACATACATTCCGAAGATGCCGCTGGTACCGGTTCTTTCAAACTCCCCCAGCAATCTGGTTGCTTCGCCTAATGTCTTTAGGTCTGCAACTTGGAGAAGGTCTGCCTTGATTGGCTCTGCGCCAAGCTCGTTAGCCTTGGCTTCGTCTAAGAAGCTGGCGTAGAGATCACCGATTTGCTGGCTTACTCCTGGTTTTGGGTTAGCCGCTGCTTCTTCCAGGATTAGCTTGACGGCTTCTTCAGAGGCATCGGCAAGCATATGGAAGCTTCCGTAGATGGCCTTATCTTCGGGAATATCGGTGTTATCGAGCCAGGTGCCATTGACGTGTCTGAATAGGTCGTCTTGGGCTCTTGTTTGCTTGTCTAACGAGGAGGCGTCAATACCGGGAGTAAGTTTCATCCCTTTATTCTAGAGAACCCTAAAGGCTAGAATTTTGCTGTGGACCTGCAGAAAATCATTCTTTACTACGGCTTTGCCCCGGTTCCGGACCCCGAAGCCATGAAGCTTTGGCAGCGCACCCTGTGTGAATCACTGGGACTTAAAGGCCGCATTCTTATCTCCAAGCACGGCATCAATGGAACCCTTGGAGGAGACATGGAAGCACTAAAGAAGTATGCCCGCGCCACCAAGGAGTACCCAGGTTTCAACAAGATTGATTTCAAGTGGTCCGATGGCACCGGAAATGATTTTCCAAGACTAAGAGTTCGATCCCGCAGCGAACTAGTTGCCTTCGGCGCTACCGAAGAGCTCAAGGTTGGACCAAAGGGAATCATCGGTGGTGGTAAGCACCTAAAGCCGGAAGAAGTAAACCAACTTGTTTCTGAGCGCGGCGATGAGGTTGTCTTCTTTGATGGACGCAATGCTTTTGAGGCCAAGATTGGAAAGTTCAAAAACGCAGTTGTTCCAGATGTTGAAACAACTCATGACTTTGTCAAAGAGATTGAATCAGGAAAGTATGACCACCTGAAGAATAAGCCGGTGGTCACTTACTGCACCGGAGGTATCCGGTGCGAGGTTCTGTCAGTTGCCATGAAAAACCGCGGCTTCCAAGAGGTTTACCAAATCAAAGGTGGCATCGTTCGCTACGGCGAGAAGTATGGCGATAAGGGTCTTTGGGAAGGTTCCCTATACGTCTTTGATGACCGCATGAAGATGGACTTTTCTCCAGAGGTAAAAACAATCGGTGAGTGCGAAGGATGTGGCGGAGCCACAAGCAACTTCCACGACTGCTCTTCCCTAGCTTGCAGAGATCTAGTGCTGCTATGCGATGCGTGTGTGGCAAAGCCTGAAAACCTAGCTTGCAAGCCAGAGCACACCAGAGGCAAGCGCATTGGCGCTACCGTCGGTTAATTCGATTTCTTTTTTTCAAAAAACTTCAAAAGAATTGGTATCCAAATGGATTCGCTAAATCGCCACGAAGACTACGGTCAAGAGTCCCTAGAAGAAGGGCACCTTCTTGATGACCCGATCGCGCAATTCAAGTCCTGGCTTATCGATGCCGAGCAAGCAGGAATCTACGAACCAAATGCTTTTGTTCTTGGAACAGTTGATTCGGAGAATCAGCCGCGCTCCCGAACAGTTTTGCTAAAAGGTGTAGATGAAAAAGGTTTCTTTTTCGCCAGCAACTATTTATCGCGCAAGGGCGAGGCCCTTGCGGTAAATAACAAGGTAAGTGCGGTCTTTGGTTGGTACTCGATGTATCGGCAGGTTTTGATTCAAGGAGTAGCTGAAAAAAGCGAGCCGTTCGAATCCGATGAGTATCACGCATCCAGACCGCACGATTCTCAAGTTGCTGCTTGGTCTAGCAAGCAATCAAGTCCTATTGAATCAAGATCAGCTCTCGATGCTCAATTCGATCAAGCGCTAAAGCGCTTTGAAGGAATCGATGTTCCACGTCCTGATTTTTGGGGTGGCTACCGAATTGTTCCTACCCGAATTGAATTCTGGAAGGGTAGATCTAATCGAATGCACGACCGGATTGAGTTTGTTCGAACCGTTGGGCCAGATGGCTCCTTTGGTGCCTGGAGCACTTCTAGGTTGCAGCCCTAACTAGCTAGTTGTTGCCTTTTTAGCACTTGGTGTTACATTGCAAGCACTCACACAGCCAGTTTTTAGCCCCCTGCAGATAAACTTGTATTTCGCCACCAAACAAGGGAAACGCTTGGGCTTCATAGACAAAATCGAGAAGACTCTAGAAAAGAAGGTCTCTGGCCTTTTTTCCAAGACCTTCAAATCTGGCCTAGAGCCAGTCGAGATAGCCTCAGCCATCAAGCAGGAGATGGATGCCAAAGCATCCATTCTTAGCCGCGACCGAATCCTGGTTCCAAACTCTTACCTAGTTTCCCTAAGCCCTCAAGATCACCAGAAGCTTGCAAACCTTGGCGAACCACTTCTTGATGAACTCAAAGCTTTAGCTTCTGAGCATGCTCGCAAGCAAGGCTTCCAGTTCGGCGAGGTTCTTGAGATCAAGCTCACTTCTTTACCTTCTTTAGTGTTGGGTCAGCTTGAAGTTTCCTCGGAAGCCAAGAAGCTAGATGTTGCATGGATTCCTGTGCTGCAGGTTGCTGGTGTGTCCCACGAGCTAACAAGATCAAGAACAACTGTTGGCAGAGATTCCACGGCAGATCTTCAAATCGGGGACAATGGCTTGAGTAGAAAGCACTTTGAGATCCTCTGGGATGGCTCAAGGGCAGCTGTTAGAGACCTTGGCTCCACCAATGGCACTACGGTGGCTGGCAAGAAGATCGACCAGCTGACTATTTCCTCCGGCACGGTGTTTTCGGCCGGCCGAACCGACTTCTTATTCAATGTGATTGCGAGGGCCAAGTGAGTGAGTTAGCGCTATTTCTAGTCCGCACCGGATTTCTGGTTTTGCTTTGGATCTTCATCTTCAGCATCATCTCGGTCATCCGTGCTGACCTATTCGGCCAAAAGGTTGTCTCTCGTGTTGCCCAAGCCAACGTCCCGGCTGTTTTTTCAAGCCCAGGGGCAGCTGGAGCTGTTCCTACGCAGCAACTTGATCAGAAGGCAACCAGGCTGGTTGTCACAGGGGGTGACAAGGTCGGAACTGAGATTGCACTTTCTGGAAGGCAATTGTCGATCGGTCGAGCCGGAGATAGCGACCTAATCGTTGATGACGAATACGCATCAACCCACCACGCCAAGTTGGTATTTATCAACGGTGAGTGGCTAATCCAAGATCTTGATTCCACCAATGGAACATTCCTAGACGGTCAGAAAGTTTCCACACCACAGCCAGTTGCCATGAACGCCCAGGTTCGAATTGGTCAAACAACCTTTGAGTTGAGGGCGTAGCCACCTTGGGAATCAAAACCGTTTCCTACGCAGCAAGCGATGTTGGGAAAGTTAGATCTTCCAACCAGGACTCCGGCTACGCCGGAGTCAACTTGTTCTTTGTTGCTGACGGTATGGGCGGTCACGCCGGTGGCGACATCGCTTCAGCAATCACCGCGCAGCATGTTGCAACCGCCGATGAGCCGGTAGAAAACTCCCAGCAGGCTGAGCAAAAGCTTATTGACTACATCTGGCAAGCGAATCAGAAACTAAGCGCATCGGTTCAGGAGCACTCGGATCTTGCGGGAATGGGAACAACCTTTTCTGGAATGTTGGTTCACGGAACCAGTGTTTCGATAGGACACATCGGAGATTCCAGAATCTATCTTGCCCGTGATGGTGTTGTGAAGCAGATCACAACAGATCACACATTCGTGCAGCGACTCGTTGACACCGGGCGTATCTCGGAAGAAGAAGCATTGGTTCATCCAAGACGAAGCGTTCTAATGCGCGTGCTTGGAGATGTTGAGCAGTTCCCAGAAGTTGATCTTGAAACCTTTGAAACCAAACCAGGCGATCGCTGGATGGTTTGCAGTGATGGTCTTTCCGGCGTTATCCCAGAAGGGCTTATGCATCGCATCATGCTTTCCAAATCCAATGTTCAAGAAGCAACCGATTTGCTAGTTGGCGAAGCGCTGGAATTTGGTGCGCCGGATAACGTCACTGTTGTTCTGGTTGATGTTTTAGACGCCAGTGAACAAACTGAGCTAACGCCCTCTCGAAACTTTGTTGGCTCGGCCGCAAGTGAAGTAGTTATTGAAGAGCGCAAGGGAAGAAGAATCCTGCGGATTCTGAACCCAATGACGCTAATCGAAATGCTTCAAAAGCCAGAGGACCCAACCAGCTTCGCTCCAGAATCCGAAGAGCTACTGGAGAAGATCCTCAAGGACACCAAGGGTCGAATCAGAGCCAGAAGACTTCGCCAGCTAGCTACCTATGTCTTGCTGGTTGCTATCGCTATCTATGGCTTGTTCCTGGCGTACGAGTACACCCAAACCAGGTTCTTTGTTGGAACTAACGATGGAGTGGTGGTTATCTATAAGGGCATCAGGGAAGATCTTGGGCCATTTAGATTCTCGACCGTCTATGAAGTTTCCAACATTTCCGTCGATTCTCTAACGGACTTCCAGCGCGAGGCGTTGGAGCGCTCAATTGCCACCGAGAACCTTGAGGACGCCAGAAGAGTTTTGGATCAGCTAGGAGGCAACTAGCGATGAATGCGCTTACCGAAGCCCTCCAAATCTCAAAGCTAATCAAGGTAGTTCCAAGATCTAGAAACCTAGAAGCACTGCTGCTGTTTTTTGCAGCAGGGCTAAACGCCTTTGAAATAGCGCAGATTCAGCTTTCCATTCTGGAAAAAATCACAACCGATCTGTTTACCTATTGGCTTCCACCAATTGCCTTTGCTTTCCTTTTGCACCTAATTCTTCGCCGCCGGGCTTCAGAGGCTGACCCGCTGATACTTCCTATTGCTGTTGTGCTAAACGGTCTTGGTATTGCGATGATTTACCGTCTTGATCTAGCAACCATTGCCTCCGGTGGGGCTGAGTTATTTGGAGTGCGGCAAGTGATGTGGACTGGCCTTGCTATGGCTATTGCCGCACTGGTTATCTTGTTTGTTCCAAGCCAGCTGTTTTTGCGCAGGTACGTCTATGTTTCGATGGCCGTTGGTATCGCGCTATTACTGCTTCCCTTGGTTCCATTCATTGGAACAACAATCAATGGCGCAACTTTGTGGATTTCCATTTTCGGCATAACATTCCAGCCTGGCGAAATAGCCAAGATTGCGCTGATCATTTTCTTTGCAGGCTATCTGGTGAATCGCAAGGATTCGCTAGCGGTAGTTGGAAGAAAGATTCTAGGAGTTCGAATCCCAAGGGGTCGTGAGCTTGGACCGATCTTGGTGATCTGGCTTGCAAGCATTGGTGTTCTTGTTTTGCAACGCGATCTTGGAACCAGCATTTTGTACTTCGGACTATTCCTGGTGATGATCTACGTTGCAACAGGACGAGCTTTCTATGCCGGCATTGGTGTTGCAATGTTGGTCACAGGCGGACTTGTTGCATCGCGTGTTTTGGATTACGTATCGCGTCGCTTTGATGCCTGGCTAAACCCATTCGCTCAAGAAAACTACGATGCCGTTGGCGGTAGCTACCAGATCGTTCAAGGTGTCTTTGGAATGGCTAATGGTGGATTGTTTGGTACCGGTCTTGGTGGCGGTGTGCCACAACTTGTACCACTCGCAGAAAGTGATTTCATCGTTGCGAGCCTTGCGGAAGAGTTGGGGCTTATTGGATTCTTTGCAATTCTTGCTCTGTACTTTTTGCTAGTTGCCCGCGGGCTAAAAGTTGGCTTTAGGCACAGCGATGAATTTGCCAAGCTAATGGCTGTTGGTTTTGCATTTGTGATTGCGCTACAGGTTTTTGTTGTTATCGGTGGCGTGACCAGAATTCTTCCTCTAACTGGTCTTACTACTCCCTTGTTGGCAGCAGGTGGTTCATCGCTTCTTGCCAACTGGATCATCATCGCCATGCTGCTTCGCCTTTCGGACTCAGCAGCTGATCGACAAAGCGAGGTGTCGATTCGATGACTAAAGAGCTAAGAAGAGTCTCGCTGGTTGTTGCCGCAATGTTTATCAGTTTGTTTATTTCTGGAACGCTTTTGCAGGCGGTCAACACCGAGGCTGTTGCCAATGATCCACGAAACGTAAGAAACATCTACGAAAGCTATAAGACTCAGCGCGGACCAATTCTGGTCGATGGAAAACCTATCGCTGAATCTGTTGCGGCCGATAACGCATATCGCTACCTAAGAACTTATGACAACGAGATTTACTCGGCTGTCACCGGATACTTCTCCGTATTCCGTGGCGCCACCGGAATCGAATCAGCTGCCAACTCTTACCTTTCCGGACAAAGCTCTTCGCAGTTTTTCGAACAGGTCAATGCTGTTTTATCTGGCAATCCGGTCACCGGTGCTGCAGTTGAACTAACTCTTGATCCAAGACTGCAGCAAGCTGCCTGGGATGCTCTCGGTGATTACCGTGGCGCACTGATTGCAATTGATCCAGTCACCGGAGACATTCTCGCGATGGTTTCAAAGCCTGGCTACAACGTCAACAAAATTGCCGGTCACGACAGTGAAAAGGTTCGCGAGAACTACGTTGAGCTTGAAGAAGATCCTGCGAAGCCTTTGATTAACAAAACCATCAGTGGAGACCTCTATCACCCGGGGTCGGTGTTCAAGCTGGTTGTAGCAGCTGCGGCGCTGGAATCAGGCGAATACAACAACGCAAGCACTTTCCCGAACCCAGTCTCCGTTCAGCTGCCAAACTCCACCTCTGAAGTTTTCAACTCCTCGAGAAGAGCCTGCGGCTCTGATTCGACGGTGTCACTTATCTATGCAATGCGTTACAGCTGCAACGTGCCCTTTGTTGAGTTGGGTCTTGCCTTGGGTCAAGACCGCATTCGTGCCCAGGCTGAGCTGTTTGGCTTTGGCAAGGAAATCCGCGTTCCGATGCTTGCAACCCCAAGTGTTTTCCCAGAAGAGATGGATGAGGCTCAGCT
>Ga0315903_10000481_pt1 | contig 60109 bp, 55 predicted proteins | sample LakEriMetagenome_7_FD_203524 | JGI IMG/M metagenome (GOLD analysis project Ga0315903, IMG submission 203524) | Freshwater fungal communities from buoy surface, Lake Erie, Ohio, United States - Buoy 2 MA119 | ecosystem: Environmental > Aquatic > Freshwater > Lake | place: USA: Lake Erie, Ohio... | reverse complement strand
CTTGTCTTCCTGGCATTTTTTCTTCGCCATAGTAGATATTCATGTGGTCACCAGCTTGGGGTTTTCTTGTTTGCCATCGCACAAAAACTGCCTGACCACCATTAAATTCGACCAATTTCATACTCATTAATTCCCCTCAATTTTTATTATGCGACATTGGCTAGTTGACGCGCACGGCAAACTTTATCTAGGTTTTTGGGAAATTTCAATTCTCGCAATACACCGACCAGGCTCATCGCACACGTATGCGGTTTTGCCATTGTCCAGGCGAATGATGACCATGTACTCTCTCGGCCTGTAGTAACCACAAGAGGCGCATTTCGCTGTTTCTAGAAATGCACCAACCGCCCTTAAGCCACCCCACAGGCCGGCGAGTGAAGCAAAGATGGCCAAGACAAAAACAGTGTTGCTCACTTCTTTCCCTTTTCCGAATCGTCAAGGTACTTGACAAGTGCCTCCCTAATAACTGAGCCAGTGGACAATTTGTTTTTTGCTGCGGCATCCTGAATGCGTTGATTCAGCTCCTCTGAGACATGAAGAACAAGTTTTGTGTATTGTTTGTTATTGGTCATAATTCCTCAGTGCTGAAGGTGGGATTTGAACCCACGTGTACCCCTACGGTTTCTACACTTTATAAGAGTGAGCCGATACTTCAGCCAAAGCTGATTTTTAATTGTCAGCTATGGCTATTCGTATTCGTTCAATGAGACTGCTTTTCCCATAACCAGTAATAGGAACCCTACCCACGTATGAGCCTTCCTTGATGACGACAAGAGCCGGGATTGACTTAATGTCGTACTTAACAGCGAACTCCGGATAATCCTCGATGTTCATTTTGAAGATTGTTACTTCTGATGAAATCTCACCAGAAACTTCTTCCAAGACTGGAGCGATTTGCTTACATGGACCACACCATGGAGCCCAAAAATCAACTACTACCGGAGTCTGGGAGGAGCCGACAAGTTCGTCGTAGGTGTCTGGAGTTAATTCGGTAATCATGATTTGACTATACATCCTAGGCGGGCCAGAAATACGGCATCTCGGGATTTTCGCCCCATCCAAACTGGGAATAATGACTGAAATCTTTTCTCAGTAGATTTGCACGATGCGATGAGTGGACTCGCTCGTCTCCCCACCAAAAAGGCATATCAGATGCGTCCGGCTCTCCGTAGGAGAGAATCTTTTCCCGACATGTGTCTTTATACCCCCTTGCTATCCATGCATCACAAATTGCGACACCATAAGCAATTAGGCCGTTAATGTTGTCTGCCCACATCTTTGCCGCTGGATGATTTTTCCACCCAAGTGACACATCGAGATTGCAGCGAATAAGTTGAAATGTTTCAACTCGCTGTTTGCCGAGACGGGCTCTATCAAGAACCATTCCAGATTCACAAATATCCGCATAAGGAACGAATGTCTGCACTTCCCCTCCAGAGTGTTAGTAGATGAGCTAATCGTATGCTGAGTTTGTCAACATGTCAAGAACATTTTCTGTCATCAACAGAAAACCGCGAGCTGGATTATCCGCACCACCAAGGTTGCGTTTTGTTGACTCATTAAATAGTGCAGTATTAGCACGGAGATATCTTTTTAATCTGGATACAGAGATAATTACAAATGCTCCGTCCGGAGAATATATGTAAACCCACCACTTAGCAGTCGTAATGTTGATTCCGCTAGGAACCCATACTTGCTCGCCATCAACTCGCAACCCCCTGGGGTTTTGGTTGGTTTCGACAACCATACGCCCATTTCTGTATCGGTCGCTTTTTACTTCAAAATCTCCACCCTCAAGCGAATCAAGGAATCCGGATACAAGAGTTTCCCCCTCTTGTCCGTATGCAAGGTCTGCCCTGAAGTCAAAAGTCCGTGCAGGTATGTCAAATTCAGCAGCCACAGTTAGTACCTTCTTGTTGGGGCTGGATTTACTCTTCGTCGAGCGGACCAGTGGTATTCAGTGTAGCGACGATAGCGCCCGATGCGTCAAGTGATTCTGATATGTCAGAAAAAACTGAATCGACAATCATCATCGACAGGTCTTCTGCTGAAAGTCTTGCCTCCATGAGGTCGTCCTGACTGCCGTCACCTTTATCGATAACTTCATAAATTACGTTATAAATACTGTCACTAAGTTTAAGTTTTGCTTCTGGGTTCGGCATGGTTGACAGCGTACTACATCCGTGGATATAGTGATGTCCCAACCCGTGAGTTCAGGAGAAAAATGAATACATCACCAATCACTGTCATCGGTAATCTTACCGCTGACCCAGAGGCAACATTCACCACTTCAGGCCAGATGAAGCTGACTTTCACAGTCGCCGCTTCTCACATCTGGTACGACAATGATGGTGCCAAGCAGGAAAAGACCAGCTTCTTTAATGTTGCCGCATGGCGATATGTCGCAGAGAACGCAGCCAAAACCCTCGAAAAGGGAATCGGAGTCATCGTATATGGTCGCCTTGAACAGCGCTCATACGAGGACAAGGAAGGCAATAATCGCTCATTCATTGAGCTAGTTGCCGAGGAGGTTGGAATTTCCACCCGTTCAATCGAAGAGGTTACCCGCCGTACCTCTAGTGGAAACACGCAGCAGGGCGGTCAGCAGCGCCCACAGGGCAATCAGCAGCGTCGTCAGCGTCCAGCCACCCCGGCTGGCGTTGGTGCCTCAACAATCCCTGGCATGGACTCATCAGAAGAGCCCTTCTGATATAGCCCCCCCCGAAGGGGTCCACCGTGGGAAAACCTGCGGTGGACCCCTTTTTTGTGTTCTAAAAATATTTCTTTGATTGGGGTTGTCCCGGTAGGACATACTGGTTACTATGTCAACACCTAAACAAAACACCTACTGAAAAGGGGAGTTATAGACATGTCTGAATATGACAAGCTCAAGCAAAAGGGAATGGGTAGAGGAAGGCCTCGCCATACTCCGGAACAAAAGGCAGAATCTCAGGCTAGAAATGCTGTTCGTCAAGAGGCGCGCAGGAGAGCACACCTGGTTCTAAAGAACAGACACTCGGGTGAGTTCACGGAAATTTATGAGCAGGAACTCAAGGCTCTTGCTTCAGAAAACTCCCCCGCAAAAAGGACAAAAAGCACTCGTAAGTAGTTGATTGCGGTGGGGTCGAGTATTACTCGGCCTCATCGCTTTCATTTTCGCTACCACTTTTTTTGGCGAGCCTATTCTTTGTGTGCTCGTAGATGGCAATCATGTCCATCATCTCTTCGTAGCCTTCACGTCTTTCGGTGTCGCCAATTTCTGCAACATAGTCGAGGTCAGCGTCATCTAGACCAATCCATGGAGTTGTCATATCTACTCCCTTTCTCGTCTTCTTGTTCGTTTTATGACTTTTTTCTTTGACTGGCCGTATTCAACTTCTAGCCAATCATCAAAGTCTTCATATGCCCCAGGGCTTGACTTTACGTATCTTTCGTACTCGGCTAGTAGCTCGATGTACTCATCATCATCCTGGTCAAACGACCTACCCATTTTAACTTCTCGCATTCCTTCCGGCAGTCTCTGCTGCTTCTGTATTTCTAACAAACTGTTCGCCTCTACGGCTGCCAAGAATTTTTTTACGATTTGTGGCTCTTCGTTGTGCTGGGGTAAGCCTAGACCATGCCTTAGCAGGGAGGTATCTCCTCGTCCCACCTTTTCTGATAGCTGGCTTATTATCTGATGTCGTCCATCTTTCTTTTGTCCACTTTTTTAGCGAACGCTGATTCTTTCCCAGCTTGCCCCTGTATCCGCCACCAGCTTTTCTGTATTCCATTGCGAGCATCTGTGCTTTTCTGGCTGACCATTGCCCTGGTTTGCCACCTTTAGACCCAGCCATAATTCTTTTTTTCAGACGTTCACGCAATTCTGGCTTTGTGTATGTCATGTTTGCGGCTTTAACCAGAATTTCTGGAGCTTCATTAACGAACGAGTCGATACTTTCCTCAACCCATGCCGCTGATTCGCCTACTGATTTAAATTCTCTCATTTGTATTTCCTCTGTATTTTACTAAGCCGACCACGGTGCTTCGCCGGGTTCCAGACCAAGCATTCGATAAACATCATCTAGCAGTTTTTTATTGATTGCCTGATTCTTGACATCTGGATTTGGATGAAAGAATGCACTGAATCCCTCGGCAATCATCTCCCTGCCGTTTGTGTGGGCATACGTTGTTAGTGTTCTTGGTATTGATGGAGTCGCCTCTAGGGGCATTCCGTCCCTGTGAGCTTTGCCAATCAACTCATCAACTTCGGCATTTTCATACATTTCAGCAATTCTTATAACAAGTGGCATTCTAGAGCTAGGTACTTGTTCTCCGCCGTACTTGACTCCGGTAACTGATTTCGCCGTGCGCTCATTTTCGCGCAGTGCTCTTTTCTGAAGCCAATGGCCATACTCGTGAGAAAGCGTAGATGATGCTGCTATGTCAATATTTGCCCTTCCCGGTCTAACAACGTGATTGGCATCTGCAATCAATGGGGATGTCTCAAAGTCTGGGTCATTTGACATCTGGTCAACAATCAGTTTTCTATTGAATGAAATAAGGTCTTTGCCAGTGAATTGTATACCCCTAACGAACGGCTCACTTTTTAAACCACGAGACTGCATTATTTGTTCTCTTTTAGCCTTTAGCGCTGGCTGATTCTCATAAAGCGATGCACCTTCTGGCGTAAGCATCACAAACATGGGGGCACCAAAGTTCTCAAATGCCCACTTCAGTGACGGGCTGGCCTCAAGAGAAGACTCAACAAGTTCTCTAATCTTTTCAGTCGATTCTTCTGAGTAGTCGCCCTTAATCCACGGACTCCTCTTCATTGACTCAATCAAGTTGTTTTTAAATGCATCCACAAAGCCTGGATTTTCACCATCTCGGGCAGGGAAGTAATCATCAAGCAGCATTTCTATGTACTGTTCATGGGATTCGGGAACAACAAGCTCTGCAATCTGTTTTGAGCTTAAGCCTTTTAGCCATGTTGAACTATTTCTAATAAATCGTTCCTCACCGCCAGGTTTGCTATCTCCGTATTTACGTGCTTTTGTCTTGGTTGCCCCAGATGAAAGTTTGTCTCCATCGGACTCATTGGCTAACGCGTCAAGGTAAGACTTCTTGTCTTCTTCAAATTTTGCTACTTTTTCGTCAAATTCTTTTTTACGCTTCTCCACAAACTCGCGTCGCGTATCTGGCTTTATTGCGTCAGCTGTCCAGCCATTTTCTATGGCCCTAGCAATGAGGTTCTCCATAACCATGGCTGCCGCTTCAGCATCAGCGTCGGCTGTGTGGTGCTTGTCACCAAGCTCGACATCCAGGTATTCCGTTATGGCCTTAAGACTGCTGGATGCACGTCTTTCTCCGTCGCGGCCGACCATTGATGGCCCATCTTGGTTTTCTGGCGTCCACTTTGGCAAGGTCATGGCGGACATGTCCATGGTGTCGATGTACCCAGTTGGTTGCCAATCTATGCCGTTTTCCTTGAGTTCATCTTCGAGAACGTTTTTATCGAAAGCTGCATTCTGGAGGCCAAGTATTGCACCAGCTCCAGCAAACTCAGCAAATTGTCTATGAGCGTCAGATAAAGACATCTGAGTAGATAGCCATTCGTCAGTAAGGTTCTCACCACCTGGACCACGGAGATACTGTCTCGACCATTCGCCAAGTGGTTCGCCTGGATTTATAAATACATTAAATCGGTCAACTATTTTGCCATCTCTTACTTTGACGGCACCAAGCTGAACCGGTTTGCCATTTGCCGAGCTTTTGCCAAACTCATCAAAAACTAACCCAGTTGTTTCATAGTCAATCCATACAACATCTCGGCCACGGTACTTTTCTGCGAATTCTTGCCAGTCTTTAACTCCATCGAAATATTCTTCCGCTCCGCCAATAAGTGGACCGTATGCCGGTGGACGTGGATACTGTGGAGCTTTGCCGCTAAAAAGAACCTCACTTCTACCAGTGTCAGAACCGAGCTTCCCAGAATTTGAATTTAGCAAATCTTCATATTCGTCTCGGCGCATCGAGTAGCCGGTTTCCTTTAATCCGTGCCATTTTGAATTATTGCCGAGTCGCGCTATTGAGTTTTCGCTCATTTCACCAAGCCAGTTGGCACCAATGAAAGAGCCAGATAAATTTGTGCCCTTGTCAATTTGCTCAATTGAACCACTCGGTGTATTTGCGTGAAGCTCAACATTTGCGCCTAGTTCTGAGGCAATCTTTAGAATTGCACTTGTTTCGGTTTTATTCCCGTACTCACCCGCAGTGAATATGTGTTTTGCACCCATTTCCCTGAGAGTTTGTGACACAAGGGAGTCGACGTCTTCCGTATCTGGATTTTCTAAAACTTTTATGGATTTCTTTGGAAGCCTCAATGGTTCATTGGGTGGTGGAACGAGCCCAACATCTACAGGATTTAAGGCATCAATGGAGCCGGGGTTCATTTCAAGAACGTCTGAAAGCTTGGATACTATGATGTACCTGTTTTCACCCTCGTCGTTTCTCTGCCTCATAAGATGGCCGCCGGCAAGGTGGTTCATTGCAAAATGAATTGTTTCCCTATCGTATGTTGCATCCTGGCCATCTAGATTCTTGAGAACCCAATCACCAAGAGGCCTAAGCATCAAATTGCCATCTTCGTCGAATTCCGGTTCATATTTGGTTTCATGAACTAGATATAAATCATCAATCGAGAGGTTGTCGAGACCGGCTCTTTTTAGGTCCTGCTGAACATCTTCTCTGTTGTATGACTGAAGATATGTCGCAGCTCTTTCTTCTTTTGCCTTATCTGCAGCAGCTTTTCCCACTTTGGCAAATTCATCGAATATGCTCATTGCCTCGGAGTCACCACGCGACCCAGCATATAGAAGTGCCTCTATGTATGTAGGTTCTTCGTCGCCGGCAACTTCTGCTGACGATTTCGCATAAGCCCACTTTTTTGCTATTTCTTGCCCCTCTTTGGAGTCTGCTGGCAATCCTGAAATAACATAAGGGTTCATGGGTACGATTTTTGCATCACCGTCGTAGTAACCGGGGTCATCGGCCATTGATGCAGGGCGTTCTGGTATGCCGAAGATAACCTTCTCGTCACCGATTGACCATTCACGGTATTCCTGACGTAGAAATGAATCAGACTCACTTGGCTTTTTTGCGACCGAAAATCCGCCATCACGCATACCAATAATTCCCTTGTTGGGAGAGGTGCTAAGTGAGCCATCTTTCAGGTTTCTGTCTATCTCTTCGACTACTGGACGCTCGCGAAGTTTCCCACTGGAAAGAAATATTGACTCTATTTCGCGGCTTGACTTAGGGGCGTTTGGTTTTACGTTGGGATTTTTTCTATTCCTATTAGGTACCCCAGGGCTGTTCCCATTCCCGCTCGGGACCCCCATCCATCTGGGGTTCGTGGTTCCTTCATCAACCCAGCCATCGCCGTCGATGTCTCTCGTTGTTCCCGTTGGGCGGCGTTTTCCTGGCTTGCCCCCAGTGGGTAGGTCAACATTGTTGTTTCGACCCCTATTTCTTCCAATTGATGGTCTATCTATTGCGCGACCAAGGAGTCGACGGCCAATTGACTTCTCCTCATGACCTGCACGCTTTCCACGACGTGACTCATCAAAGGGAATAGGGAATTCTTTATTCTCAGACATTCAAAGCAATAATACCATTGCTTTGGTGCTCAATAAATTTAGGTAATTTAGTGCTATAACCTTTGACGGCAGCGGGTGCAAACCTTTTTGCCGCCGGCCCATGGATAGAAGCGGATGAGGTCAATCGGGTGAGGGCAGTCAAGGACATTTGAGGCTGACTCATTCAATGCCTTACGAATCCATGCAGAGAGTGTCATTGCTTCTTTTTCAGCTGCGCTTTTCCAGCGCTCTCTTTCTGCTTCATTTGTCCGTATGAGGACCTGCTTGTCGGCTGGCCCCTCTTCGTCAATATTGCTTGTAGCAATGGTCGGCTCAATAGATTCCGCAACCTTGTCCATTGCTGCGCGAATATTTGAATGTTCTGGGTTATTGCTCATCGCCGTCCTCGTCTTCATCATAACCTATCTCAAGATACTCGTCCGTAGCGGAACCTTCTATCCCAACTATTTCGGCATCAATAATCTCTGCTTGGTCAGCACCCAGGAGAGACTTAATCGTCCCCTCTGGCAGAACGCCAGCAATGGCCATGAGTTCCAGAAGTTTCTTTGCTTCAGATTCGGCATCGAATCCCGTGGCTGGTTTATTCAGTCCTGGCTGCCCAGCGATAACTGCACGTATTGCTGAACTATTTGTATCCACATTGACATTCAAGTTCGTCTGTTCCATGCCAAGAAGTTTTGTTCTTCTATCCATAATAGAAAGAACCTGCTGTATTGCTTTTAGGTCTGGTTCAACTTGCATTTCTGTTCCGTCATCCATCTGGACTCTTCGGTGCTGTGTCATTGGCCAGATTGCCTGCTGGAGGTTGTCCAATCTTTCTAGCTCCATTCGAAGAACCTCTGGATAAGCAAGGATGGTTTCGCGATTCATCTTTTCTAGCTGTCTCTGAATTGACCTAGAGACAGAACTGGTCGACATACCAAATCTTCTGGCTATTTCGTTTACGGACGTGCCGGCCTGACGCATCTTAAAAATGCGCATATCCCTCTCATTGAGGAATTCTTTCGTTTGTATTGGTTTTGGCTTGTTGTCTTCGCTCATTTGTCTTTGCCGACCGTCATGAATTCGAGCACCTCGAATGGGAAAGTCTTTCCCCTCTTCATTTTAGTCGGCCATTGACGCTCGTCACGGGCACCTCGGAAATGTCTAACATCGTAGACGTAATCACCGAGAGCCATTGGGTCTGGCTGCAACGAGATACCGAATTCTGGCCACCTGGACCATACGGCAGAACCAAATGGTCTTAAATCTCTGCTTGACATACTTGTACCCAATGGTGCGTGATGCTCAATCCATAGGGCACATCTGTACACGGTCCTGATTGTGTCAAGATATTTGGCGACCTCAATAGCAATTGATTCCGATGTTCTCCCACCTGGGTCTAGGAATGCTTTGTATAGAGGTCCTATAACAAGGAGCTCTGGCCTCACCTCATCCAGTGCTTCTTCCAGTATTGCCCTATCTGCGGCCTTGAGTAGGTCCATTCCCGATGGCTTGGTCAGCAGGTGAGCGTCAAGTCTGGATGTGCGTGCCATTCCCATGGCTCTCTCCGCTATTCCGCGAGATGTTCTACGAATAATTCTGTCTGGGTTTTCTAGGTCAACAGTAAGTGTTTTAATTCTTGGCATCGGCTGGAAAGAAAAAGGATGAATGCCGGCAGAACAAAGAATCCCAACTTGTCGTGCGAGCATTGTTTTACCAACACCCTCTGCGGCAACAACAATAACCCTTTCGGAACGCTCCAGCAGACCAGGGATTACCCACTCATACTTTTCACCAGTTGTCTCCTGGAGGAAGTCATTCCAGTGAACGAGCCTTCCTGTGTCGAGAACGAAAGAAACAGTAGCCGTCGAAAGAATTAGATTGCTCTTTAAAATCTTCTGCTTTATATCGATATCATCTCTTTGCAGAAGTTCTTGCAGCTTGTGTAATGCCTGCTCTTCTGGTGAAAGTTCTTCTACCTCTATTACTTCATCTATGAGTGGGGTGGTGCTAGACGATTCTTCGCTAAAGCTTTCCATATACTCAAGGTCATCGATTCCTAGGCCGGCGGAAAGATGGTCCGTAATGTCTTTGTGCTTGGGTGTATACCAAACCTGCGCACTACACCCAGCGTTGGTTAATTCATCAAGCACCTGTTGTGCGTGCTTCTTGCCCGCTTCATCATTGTCAGCAATGATTTCTACTGTTGCCCCCGCTAGGGCTTCTGTGTGGATATCCATCCAGCTACCAGCACCATTAGGCATAGTGGTTGCGATAATCCCAACATCAATGAGGGTGTTGGCATCCTTCTCGCCCTCAACAACCCAGATAGGGAAGCCTTGCTGCTTTGCTGTCAATACTGCTGGGAGATTATAAAGAGGTCGAGGTATGTCGCCAAGCGAGTACTCCCATCCACCAGCGCCATCAGGCTTCCTTTGCCTAAAGGTTTTCTTGCCATTCTCATCCACGTAGCGCAGTTTCTGAAAAAGTAAAACACCGTTCTCGTCCAGGTAGTCGTATGACTCAACAAACTTTGGTTTAGATTGCGGCAGGATATTCAGATTTTTTTCTGTTTTTTCTGGTTGCTTGAGAGTGCGGATTGGTGCTGGCGCTTTACTGCCGAATCTATCGATAGAAAAGCTTTCAGAACTCGGTGGCATAAGGTCTGCTGGTTTGAGACTAACAGCATCACAAATCTGCTCAAAGTTGCAGCCAGAACCACGGTGACAAGTTACGAGAACACGACCGTCGTTACCCTCAGAGATTGAAAGCGATGGGTTGTCGTCATCACTTCTGCAGGGGCAACTAGAAACCCAACCCTTGCCAGACTTTCTTACATTTTGAAGTCTGCTAAGGAAGTTCTCTGTTTGTTCTGATGGGTGATTACTCATCCCTCAAGGCCACCTGTTCACGCGAGACCATGATAAAGGGCTCACGAGGAACCATTTGAATTTTGAGAAGTCGTCTAATGGCGTTCCGTTCACGCTCAGTCTTTCCTCCCCATATTCCATGCCCCTCATGATATAACGCATAACTGAGGCATTCAAGTTTTTTGATACAGCCGAGACAAATCCTCTTCGCCGCTTTCCCATCCTCAATAGCCTTTTTGTAATTCTCTGAGTAGTTGCCTTCATCACTACGAGATGCGTGTGGATACCACATTCTTGGGTCATGACCCTTGCATGCGCCATCTCGCGGGGGCTCATCGATTCTTGTAATCCTGTTTATTCCGTAGATTACTTCTTCGTACATTGCCCCTCCATGTTCAGTTCAACCTGTTTGTGAATGCTACCTGCTGTCAACAATCCTTGCTACATCTCGTGCAGATAAGTAAATAGTTGCGCTCCTGATAATCAGTTCGCCAGCAATATCTTCTGAAGCAATATCTACAGCATCAAGTGGGACACCGAGTCTCTGTGCTATTGCGGCTCTCGATGATTCTATTTTTAATTCTTGGTCGGCAAGATTTGGCTCGTAGGCAACAAGTATCCCAGGGCGTGAAAGCGCCTTTATCTCTTGTTCTTTTTGTTCAGCCTTGGGACACCACGTGCACGCAAGTTCTGGCGTTGAAGCCGCACGTTTGCGCTCCTCGACGTGACCACAGGAGAGAAAGTGTCTGTAGATGACGTTACCCCAAGAACCAGCTCTCTCAATTTTTGTGACAGACCGTCTTGGAGCTTTTCTTCGCTCCGTGGTCATGTATTTTTTTAGCGACCGAAGAGTCGGCTAAACAGTGAGCGCTTTTTTGCTGGCTTCGCTGGGGTGGTTTGTTCAATCATCTTATTTTGAATGATGTTATTTTGAATGATTGGCTTGCTGTGTGTCACGGGAGCAATGGAAGCCTCAAAAGAAACGTTTTCCACCGTCTTGGGGGTTGCTGAAGTTTTGGATGCTGCAGCCTTCTTTGCCGGAGCAGCCTTCTTTGCCGGAGCAGCCTTCTTTACTGGGGCTTTTTTCTGTGCAGCTTTCTTTGGGGCTGCTGTCTTTTTTGCTGGTTTTTTGTCATTGGCCATGCCGGAAATACTAATACACAAGAGTGCTGTTGTCTGCAAATATTCGTCGATTAAGTATTTACGGAAAAATTTTAAAAGGGGATTTAGTATCTTTCTGTGCAGGAGTACGTCAGTGAAATAAGTAAGATGGCCCTCGCCCTAACATCTGGACAGATGGCCAAGGATGAGGCTGTCAAGGAACACGGTGTTGGCGAGGAGCTGGCTGTCCATTTTTTAGGATGGGTGGGAGACAGTTTGGGGCTGATTTGCCAGATGGGAGAATCCCTCTCCAAGAGCGACAAAGAGGACCGATTTGCCGCGTCCATGAACCTATGTAGCATCCTTAGGCAGTATTGGTGGATTACGGCGATAACCATGGTTTCTGAGGGCTACTGCTCCCTGGACAGGGCGGCCACTGGGGACACCGACCTTGCCGAGGCCTTCGTGGACCCAACAAAACCAGTCATGGAGTGCCTCACCGTCATGCACGCCGGACTAGATGATGGTGGAAGGATTAGTCCAGTGTCAATGGTTGCCGCACCATACAGGATGGGTGTTGGGAAAAACGTAATGTGGAACGACATTTTGGTTTATCCAGAAAAGGCCGACTCCCACATCAAGAACGCCAAATACCCAACCATGATTCGCAGGTCACTCATGGTGCAGCCAGTAGAAGAGGTTACGTCGGCCCACTTGGTGCAAGTCAGGGATGAAATAAATGAAATCGGCTTTCTAATGCAAGAATTTTTTGACGTATAATTTATTGACTATGGGAGCATTCTACGATAGCCCTGCCTTTGGGGGGGAGGAATCCGAGTCTGGGGAGATTCATGGCATCCCGTATTTGAGGGCGGCTAGGAAGCCATGTCTTGTTTGTGGTCACCCAACTGGTGACTGCACCGGGGATTCTGGTCCGCCAGAAACTATTTGGGGGTTCAATACAAATTCAACCCTGGATAAAAAACTGACTTTTTATGTTGAAGAAGATTATTACGAAGAGCGTCAAATTGCGCCCGGTTTAGTGACGCGGATACTTATCCACAAGAAGGGGAAACACATACCCCTTGAGGAAGCAAAAAATCTAGGACTCATTTAAAAATTACTATAGTCCCTCGACTTTTTCACTATTCATTCTTGCGCTACACTCGGTGTTCCACTGTTGAACACCTAGCAAGCGAAAGATAAAAATGAGCGTAATTAGCGACGAATTTGTAAACACCTATAACGGCAAGCCAATACCTTGGGGTTTTAATGGCATGGGGGAGATTGTTTTTCTCCGTACGTATAGCCGCACCAAAGAAGATGGAACACTCGAAACCTGGGCTGACACAATCCAGCGCGTTATAAATGGCGCAATTGAAATTGGAGTCCCCTACACACAAAAAGAAGCTGAAGAACTTTTTGACCACATGTACAACCTTCGTTGCTCAATGAGCGGACGAGCATTGTGGCAACTTGGAACACCTATGGTTAAGAAGTTTGGTGGAGCATCGCTCAATAACTGTTATTTCGTAAACGTTGAAACAATCGAGGATTTTGAGTTCTTGTTTGACATGCTCATGCTTGGCGGTGGTGTTGGATTCTCTGTTGAGCGCTCCAAGATTCATGACCTGCCAAAAATCAAGACAGGTGTAACGATTACGCATGAACGCACTAATGATGCGGACATCATTGTTCCGGACTCACGAACCGGTTGGCGTCGCCTTCTTCACGGCGTACTAAAGTCATACTTTGACACCGGTAAGTCATTCTCATACTCCACGATTCTGGTTCGCGAATTTGGAGCACCACTCAAAACGTTTGGTGGAACTGCCAGCGGACCTGGCGCGCTCATTGATGGAATAGCAGATATCTGTAAAGTGCTAGACAACCGTGTTGGCAAGAAACTTCGCTCTGTTGACGTGCTAGATATTTGCAACATCATCGGGCGCATTGTTGTCTCTGGTTCATCTCGCCGCTCGGCTCAGATTTCAATGGGTGACCCAGATGACGTTTTGTTTCTCCGAGCCAAAAACTGGGCGTCTGGTTCCATTCCGGCATGGAGAGCAAACAGCAACAACTCCCTCTACGCGGATGGCTGGAATGAAATCCCCTCCGAGCTATGGAAGGGTTATGACGGTTCTGGTGAACCATACGGTTTGGTAAACAGAAAACTTGCTCGCACGTATGGACGTCTTGGAGAGAAGCGTCCAGACCCAACAATCGAGGGCTTCAACCCTTGTGCCGAAATTGCCCTTGGGGACGGCGAGTCGTGCAATCTAGCAACGGTTTTCCTTCCGAATATCACATCAGAGAAGCAGTTGCACAGCATTGCTCGTTTGCTTTACATGACACAGAAGCACATCACGCGTCTGCCCTATCCATATGAGAAGACAACTTCGATTGTTCGTCAGAACGCTCGTCTTGGGCAGAGCATCACTGGAGTTCTTCAGTCAACGGAGAAGCAGTTGTCATGGCTCGACGGCACTTATCAATATTTGCGCGATATCGATAAGGAATATTCAGCAAAGAATGGTTTCCCTGAGTCAGTCAGAATAACGACGGTTCAGCCATCCGGCACACTTTCTCTGCTGCCTGGGGTTACTCCTGGAATTCACCCAGCTTTTGCTAGTCACTACATTCGTCGTGTTCGGTTCGGTGCCTCTGACCCATTGGTTGAGGCATGCCGCAAGCGTGGATACAAGGTTCAGTGGGACGTCGGCCTTGATGGGCGTGAGGACCATACGCGTTTCGTTGTTGAATTCCCTTGCATGTCACCAGAGGGTTCAATTCTCGCAAAAGATATGACAGCAATCGAGCAGCTTGAGTGGGTTAAGAAAATGCAGACACAGTGGGCAGATAATGCAGTTTCTGTGACTGTTTATTACCGTAAAGAAGAGCTTGATGACATCAAGTCATGGTTGAGCCAGAACTATGACAAAGGCGTAAAATCTGTTTCGTTCCTCTTGCATAGTGACCACAACTTTGCCCTACCTCCATATGAGGAAATTACGGAAGAGCAGTACACGAAGACTGTTTCGAAGATTAATTTCGACCTACCTTTGGTCCAGAGCAAGTTTGACGCAGAGTTCGATTTAGAGAATTGCGCAACTGGAGCCTGCCCGGTAAAGTGATTGTAAGTGGCCACCCCGAAAAGTACGAACTCGGGGTGGCCACCAACAAATGCGTCGGTGGCCAAATGGATAAGGCAACAGACTTCTAATCTGTCGATTGCAGGTTCGAGTCCTGCCCGACGCGCCATTTTGACAGCGTGGGGTGCGTAGCCCAGCAGCAGGGGGCTAGTGGTGGAATGGCATACACGGAGGACTTAAAATCCTCTCCCGAAAGGGATGCGGGTTCAAATCCCGCCTAGCCCACAAGGTAGTATTCAATCATTGGCGAGTAGCTCAGTTGGCAGAGCGGAGGACTGTTAATCCTTTGGTCGCAGGTTCGAGCCCTGCCTCGCCAGCCAAATAAATACCGCATAAGGTGTACAATGTTCGGATGGCTGAATTCGAACCAACAGAGAGACTTGGTGACTTTAGGGATATATTGTCCCGGTTCCAGTCTGGTTTTCCCGCAATAATAGATTGCGAGCATGGGTGGAATGAAATTATCGCCAACTGCCATCAGGAGTTAAAAACAATAGATGACGAGTATACGATTGCCCAGATTAAAGAGAAATTTGGAACACTCAAGTATTACTTTTCTTCTAGTAACCCATCTCTTTACAAGCAGATGTGTGGGGTTGTTTCTAAATATGAAAAGATGTCTTCTTCGACATGCGAGCTCTGTGGTTCTCCTGGGGCAACCAGGAACTCTGGCTACATCAAGACGCTATGCAATGAGCACGCGAAAACTAATTAGCGCTTATCTTTTCTCGCTTTAGCCATTTGTCGTGACGCCCTGTTCATTCTGGCCATGACGGATTCGTCACCAGCAAACATTCGGTCGCCTTTCATAAAAGATGGGGAAAGCATCAACATTGCTTTCCTGGTCTCATCGCGAAGTGTGGTTACCGATTCGTCTGTAACTAGCTCTTCCGGGGTATAGAGTTCACTAATTACGCCAATACCGGTGAGGTCCGTATCATGAATACTGCGGTCAGCCGATTTTCTTTGTGTCGAGCCAAATATTGACAAACTAAATTCTTCGGGATTTTCTGACTTCTTCTTAACCTTGCTATAACGCTCAAGAAGTCTTCTCCCCTTTGCTGCAAGCTTTGCTGCATCTTCCATATTTTTGGGTACTGGTTCACCCCATGCTGCGGCAGAGAGCGCAAGCCTTGTGGCTCTACCTTTTTCGTCAACCATTGGCCCGGATGGATTCGTGAAGAAGCGTGTTAGGAAGGAGCCCTTCCTTCTCATCTTTTCTGGAGTATTTGCTGGCCCCATTACTCCGGGTTTTAGGTTTGCCCCTTCTTTGCGCTTGAAGTAGGCGCGCCCAGCAGCAGTGAGACCACCCTTGGGGTCTTTGAGTCTTTTCTTGGCTGCCTTGCCTTCAATGCAGTCATTTAAGATTTTCCCACCGTAGTATTCATCGAATATCGGCATCATTGAATCGCTCTTTAGTTCGACTATTGACTGCTCAGCAATTAGGGCAAGTTCTTCTTCGACGTCTATGGCGTCAGAAATATTAAGAAGCTGCTCAAAGAGGGAGTCAAGATTCTCGTTATTGGTTTCATCCATATAGCTACATTATCCCATGAAAGTTGTTTGTAGATAGAAAAGAACCCTGGGGTTCCGGTTTCCCGTTGCCCCAGGGTTCTCTCTTGCGTTGCTACGCGTTGGTCGTTATCAGACAGGTGCGCTGTCGAATGACACCTTCACGAAGGCCTCTGGACGCTTCACCGCTAGGGCTAGGCGCTGCTCGGCCAAGATGACGATGGCGTTGCGTACGAAGAAGTCTGAGTGCTGTTCCGAAATACGGATGCTGGCTTCCTCGCGGTCGTACAACTGAGCGCCGGTACCGAAGGCACCAACAAGAGCAGTGCCCTCATCGATGGCTGGGGTGTCCACCAGCGGCATGCGCCAGACCTTTGGCTCACCACCCATCGCAACCGAAACTGCGATTAGGTACTGACCCTGCTCGTCCTTCGTCAGTTCGATGTCTTCCCAGTCGTTCGGGTGTAGAACAACACCGCTTGGCTCGTAGTAAGCCAGGAACGAGAGGGTAGCAGCACGACGAATTGCGTCAGCCTTGGTGTCAGCAACTGGAGCGGTTTCTCCATCTGACCATGCGTATTCCTGAATGTTTGGTGTGTTGAGCACGCCGAGAAGGTTCTCGCCGGTTCCGTCACCGTTCAGAATCTGGTTGTCTTCGAGGAGACGCAGACCGTACATTAGCTCGTTGTCGATGATTGAGCGCAGCTGTGGCTCATCGGCAAGAACGTTGCGGTGTGCTGCTTCCCAGTGTGCGAGTGTGCGCACTGGAGCCTGCTCGCCAACGAAAGCGAATGACGACTGTGGCTTGATGCCGAAGGTCGCGCTCGCTGCGCCGGTTCCACGCTCTGCAACTGTCGCAGCGTTGTTTACGCCATGACCAGCCTCAAGTGTGGTGAACCCGAGCTGACGGAAGTACTCGATAACCGCTGCGTTTGTGCGACGGACCGGGAAAAGGTCACGAACGCGCTTGGTACGCATTGGAGGAGTAACGATTGCGTCACGCTGAACTGAACCAAGGCCAGTGGTGATGTCACCGCTTGGCATACCTGAGAAGACGTCCTTGACGTTGTAACCACCTGAGAAGCTGGTGAGGGAAGCCTTCACCTGCCATGGAGCGGCCATGTTTGCGCCATTACGTCCACCGTTGAGGGCCTTGAACTCAGCTGACTCAAGGAACATCTGGCCGATGCTCTTGATTTCACGTGATGTCAACTGGGTGAGGTCAGCGGCAGCAGCAGCATAGGCTGAAGAAACCGAGTCACCTGCTGGCTGATTTGACCAGCTGTCAACGTTTTCGATGGTCTGAAGGTCCGAAAGAAGCGACTTGATTTCTTTGATGTCGCGCATGTTCTTGTCGAACGCTGTCTTCTGGTCTGAGGAGACGACTACTGTGCCGTCCTCAACGCGGAACGAGTCGGCAATTGCCTTATTCTCGTCCATTTTGGTTCTTAGAGCTGACTGGAGCTCTGAGATGCGGGCTTTGTCTTCCGACATTGTGTTTACCTCTTATTGAAGTTGAAGGGTTGGATTAATTGCTTTTCAGCGGATGGCTTAGGTAAGCACCCAGCCCTGCTAATAATCAAAAATAACAGATGATTGACATCATTTAGTGGAACTAATTATGTTTTGCCATTAAAGTGTGTAAATAGTTTTTTTACTGCTACTTGTGCCTTAGTTCTTCAGGGATGCTTGACTTGCGTTTTACGGGCTTATTTCCTCGTTCTGAAAGAACAACCCGAACTGCTTCCCTGGTTTCATTGTCTCTTCTTTTGGAGATATTTCGTCTACCAAGGGCCGTTGAGCCAGCCCTGTTTGCATAATCCGTCATGTTGCTGCACGGCATCCATACCGAGCGTCCATTTTTGCTGACCCGCCTACTAATGCCGATGCACCCAAGCTGTCTTGAACGAGCCCTAGCTGACTCTGGGTCCATAAATACATCCATGTCTGTCTCGCGGATATATTCTGGGCCGACTGATTTGCCACCAAAAGAAGTTGCCGACACGAGTCCACCGCCAGGGAGTGTAGCTATGCCCATTATTGGGGCTTCGCGGAGGTTCTCCCAATCACTTCTTTTCTTTTTCCTCTTACCCATCTCGCGTTTTTTCTTAGGGCTGTAACCGGGGACAACTGTTCTCCATTTCGATGTTTCCGCAATATTGGAGATTCTCTCCATTTCTTCCATTGTCTCGCATGGCATCCAGTTTCCGTCTGCGGAAAGATGCGCACCAGTGCAGCCAATTTCTCTGGCCATTGCAAGTGCCTGAACTTTATCGACTAATTTCTTTTCGCGTGCCATGATTACCCAAGTTTCGACTTAATTGAAATTGTTATTCTTTGCTTACCAGAAAGCATTTTTTTGCCATCAATAACTGGAGACAGGTTTCTCGCTCTTCTCTTCAGTCTTCTTCTGGCTGTGGTCCTATCGCGTTTTCCGTCATCTGAAAGAAATCTGCCCATCATTGATTCAGGCACAGATTTTTCTGCAATTTCGGAGGCAAGTAGAGAGATTGCATTATTTTTTCGTGGAACAAATGCTGACTTAGTTGTATCGAAACCAAATTTTCCACTCTTTATGGGGGAAATGATGGACGAAATCCGCGAAGCGACCTCGAATTGTCTTGCCTTATAATCAATTGCATTCATTTTTGACTCAACAGAAGAAAATTTTGCTATTGATAGCTCTGATGAGGGCTTGTTTTCACTTAATTCAGTGCTTGTGTGTCTATTACTAAACATGCGAAAGGCCTGCGATGGTTTTTCAGTAACGTAATCTTGTTTTAGTGACTTGGTTTCTATGGCGTCCGAGGCAAACGAACCAAGCATTTTTTCAATCGATGGGGTTACGGACTTGAATCCAGTGCAAACAAACCCCTCGGGAAGAGCTATTTGCTCTATATCTGCAGATATAGAGCTTTCTGCAACTATCCGCTTCCCGTACTCCGTCAAACTCTTTGATTCAATTACACCGTCATTATCGGAAATAACAACATGAGGGGTGTTTCTGAACAAATCTTTGATTATTGCGACTTTTTTCATTTTAGGCGCCTCTGATTATCGTGTTTAGGATGTTTTTTTGATTTCTAAGAACATCAAGTCGCTCTGTGAAAAGTTTTTCCATGATTTCCATGTGTATCTTTTCGCCTGCAGACATTCCATATCTGTTCATATCGTTCTGGAAATTGGAAGTACTGAACTTTCTTGCCCTATTAATGAGCTGACCAATGAACTGAATCAATAGAACCCTTTGTTCAGCCTTCAAAGTCTGGTAATACTCAGAATATGCTGGTGTCAGGCCTGATTCATAGAAGTCATTGAGTCTCAATTTCATTCTTTTGGTGATTTCTATCTTGGATAGGTCTGTCAGACCAGAAGTAGTGTTTTGTGCAAGCACTGCCCTTGTGCCATCAGGGGTATCTATTGGATAAATCGATGTTGATGGCCTATTTCTCTGGTCAGTAAGGAAATCGGCAACAATCATCCGGGCCACATCCTCGTAACCTATGTCCTGAAACTTTGCATTTGGATTAAACACGCCACCCGGTATTGCTGCTTCAACATCCTGGCGCAAGTACGTTCTTTTATCGCCGGCTTTGCCAACAAAAAGCACGTCAGGTGAGCTAAGCCCAAGGAACTGCTGTACGTCTGAAGCAAACCTTTCACCGAGATGTTGGAATTTTGCTGGACGCTCATACATGAAATACTTTTCTGGCCCAGATACAACTGCAGTAATGTTGTTGCCCATTTTCTGTTTCTGGATAGCGTTGGAACGCTTAATTACCTCAGAAAGAATGTCTGGGTGGATTGCAGAGAGAGAGCCACCCCCAGATAGGTGAGCCATTGCCCTGTCAATATCTTTAATAAGCTTACGCTTTGCATCAAAAGACACAGTTTCTCTTGATTCCGAGGTGGAAACATCAACTGGCTTTTTTCTTCTCTTTGAAAAAAGGAGCTCTTGTGCCCATCTGGTTGTCTTGCCAACTGGCTCGTTTGGGTTCTTTATCCCAACAAATTTTTCTGAGTACTGAATCCCGTCGCCAATTTCTTGAGAAACGTTTACCAGTCTTGCTGCTGGGTTTGTTGAGTTATTTATCTCCTGTGCAGTGTTAACTACCCGCCCAAGCTTTCTTCTTTCGCCAACAGTGAGCTTCCTTGCTTTTTCAAGCGTCAGCGAAGAACCACCAGGCAGAACATAAATAAGAGACCTTATTCCCGTATTTGAAAGAAGACCCAGCTCTTCTCCACCAATATCAGATGGAGACAATGCTGACATTATGAATGAAGCGCCTTCCATGTCCCTGTTGTCGGGTATTGCTCGCAAAACGCGGCTTGGTACGACCGGCTCAAGAACAAATCCGTCACGTCTTACCATTCGTCTCACCCGCGTCGACGACGAAGAATTAAACTGACCAACGTCACGGATAATGTCTCTTGTTCTACCCATAGAGATTGAGCGATTTTCGTTTCCGACACGCGGAATCTGGGGGGCACGACTTTGAATGATTGAACTTGGTGCTATTCCGCCAGTTATATCCCTTCCGGACACCCTATCCGGTAGTCCAGAAGTCTGTGCTCTGCGTATTTCTCTTACTGCTGCACCAAGGACTGATGGTATGTCGAAAAGTTGTTGACCGCAAGTTGTAAACCTATTGTCTGTAAATCTTCCACCATACTGATACCCCTCGGGGCATCTGGCCGCACGGTTTTGACCAGGCAGTGAACCGCCACGACGGCCTCCACCAAAACCTGGAGTGGCTGCTCTATAAAAAGCAGAACGAACAGGCGACCTTACCGGACCTAAGTCTCCAGGAACGAGAGTGCTTCCTATCGTGCTTCCTATTTGGCGTAGTGCATTTGCCTTGAAGCTGATTTGATTGTTTCCTGTCTGACTTTTTCTTCTCTTAGTGTTGCCGTTTCTTTTTGAGAGAGCCCTGTACTGAATTAGGGCATGGGAAAGCTGCTTTCTTCCACGTAGATGGTCCACGTTTGACTTCCCAAAAAGGTCGCCAAGTACCACTCTTGTTACAATAAGCTCGTTATTGTCGCAACATGGAAGAAGTTCATCCACAGCAGTTTTCCTCATCCGATTTTGAACTAATGAACGCAGAATAAACCTTTGTTCCAGATTCGTTTTCGCCTTCTATTTGCCAATTTTTATCGTCACCGATAAACTTGATAAAATCTGGCTCCATGTCGGCAAATTCCGACAAGACCTTCATCGCGTACTCAATGTCACCTTCTGTTACGACCTGGTTTAGACCCTTTTCCTCAGTGGCAAACTCCCTGTCGTAAAAGAACATGTCCAACTCTTCAATGGAGTCACTCTTTTTAAGATTTCTAACCACATTCTTTGGTTTCTTGCCAGCGAGAGACTGAGAAAACTGCGCATCAGTCCAGTTTGTTAACTTGCGAAGCTTTTTTCTGCAGTTTTTCATGCCCGGATGATGACATCCTTCGTTTGGCCATAAACCAGTTGTCTCATGGTGCAGCCAGGCGCATATATTGCTAAGTGGATAAAGCTCTGGATGGTTTGCAAGAATCACTCGACATCTTCTGAATCCACCAGGCTTCTTCATGATTGGTCGCCAATACCTAAGTAGGCGCTCAAGATTGCCTCTTCTGGGGCCGTACCCCCTAAGTATGTCACCAGTGACCAGTTCCTGTGGCAGTATGCCGCCAAGCGGGTCGGCCTTAATCTGCTCATTGTCAAGCATTATCGCTCTCCTCTATTTTTCGGAGCAGGTGCATGGCGAGCCATGCGTCTTTCCGCTCCTGCTTCGTATTGAATACTCGTTTTGGCTTATCAAACTTTACCACTGGCCCATTAGCCGATTTGCTCAAAATTTGATTCGCTAAACCACTGGATGAAAATTCAAGAGATTTCTCATTAATCTTGTCAATCTTCTTGCGGTCTTTTCCAAGAGCAGAATAAACAGGCAACCCGGCAAGCATCTTCTCATCCACTTCTTTTTCCTTTGAGATGAATGTTTCATACCAGCTACCGGAAGACATGTTTCTTGGGGCATCCCATAGTTTTCTATGGAATGGCGATGTCCTTATTTTCTTTAAACTGCGAGCACTTGAGGAAAAGGACATAAAGTCAATCCTCACAACAGTTCCATCTTCTCTCTCAATTGCGCCATCTTTGTCATTGACCGTGGCGTCGATTATGTAGTAAAGCTTGTCGTCTCCAACGGTCCCTACAAGTGCTGCTTTCATAGCTTGCCGCCTCGTCTTGAAATAAGTGAAGGTTTTTCACTGCTTCTTATTTCCTTCATGAGCTTCTTGCCCATCTCGGCTATCTCTATCTCTATGTTTTCTTTCAAAACCTCTTCAACATCTTGTCCTGGCCTCGCAGCTTTAGAGTGGCTTAGTGGGTTAAAGATATTTATGCCAGATGGGTGAGCAATCATTAATTTGTTTATGCCTGACTCCTGGTACTTGTCTCGCATCTTTACGGCAAGCCTGTAGGAGCGAAGCATGTCCATACTTTCGGTGTTTGTGCGTGAAGTCATCCCCGTAGAAGACATGTACTCAATTTCTTCAATAGTAAATCCGTTCTTAACAAGGGTGTTGTTAATAAATGATTCGTTAACAACATCGCTTATATCCTGATTGGCGGCCATTTTCTGCAACTTGGTGAACGGGTAGTTAATTTGCTCAATTTCATCTATGTCAAATCCACCAAGCACATGTGCTTCAAGCGGTTTATGGGTTCTTTTCTCTGAATCAAATTGCCCAGAGCGCCTCATTGAGCCAGACTCATCGAGTGAGCTGTTGACGTCTGCAAAATCCTTATCAATACTTGCCGCAAGCAGATTAAGCATTGTCTCCATTGACTCTATTTTTCCGTTTGAGCCATCTAGATTAGATAGGGCGTCAGATACATCTTCTTTATTTGTTGAGTTAAGGCGAACAGGCTTATTGCCATTTTTCACCCCATTACCCATTCCGTATGACACTCTTCCTGATACGCCGGGCTTTAGCACAACCTCTATTTCCCCATGGGCGGTCAATCCATCACCGAGAATATCTTCGTCACCTAATTCAAATATCGCATCTGACTCAACGTTGCCAATACCTGAAGACATTGCGAGCTGTCTTTTCTTTTTGATTTGGTCCTCGTGAATTACGTACCCAGAGACCGGCATTAGCTCGTCAGGTACATCCTGACCAAGACCAACGCTTGCGTAATAATCCCTAGCAATGTCCGATGCCGCTCTTTCTACGGTTTCTCCACCTAAAGGTTTTTGCTCACTGGTTGCACTTCTATTGCGGTTTCCGCCCGAACCTATCGTTCTGCCATTTATAACCTTTGGGGCGAGAAGACCAATTCCTGACTCCGTAACAGCATCTGCTGCCTGATTAAATAATCGGGTTATTCGCACCGAATTATTTCTGTTGGTTTTGTGCTTCTTTTCTATCGCGGAAATCATTGATTCAACTTCGATGTCACCAACAAGCCCCATATCACCGAGTCTTGAGACTGCAGCAATTGCATAATCCGGCCCAATGTCCGTAGCTACAGACGTAGCCGCTTTCATATACCCCGAGTCTCTGTCACGAGAAACAACTGAACGAAGCTCCCAAATGGTTTTTTTAATATTGTCTGATTCCTGCTTGCTGGCACCAGAACGAGAAACAGCGGCAGAAATAAATCTATTTGCCCGAGCCTTTTCTGACTTCGTTATATTTCTTGCGCTAAATCCGCGCTGATTGTTGTTACTTGTCATTTAAATCATCCACCCAACTAAACAACACTTCTTGTTGTTTCAGATAGTGAGTTGTTTGCCCCAGACCATCTATCTTGATGCATTAAACGCAGAAGAGCATTTCGACTTAAGTTAGCAAATATTCCAGGAGTAACAGGGAATGACATACCATCATGTTTTCTTGTTTTTTCAAAGTGTGCATTATCTGAGTGTGAGTGCATTTTATTCTCAACGTCAAGCTGGGCAGCTATTCCACTTATTCTCTGGTCGGCATCGAGGCCAACAGAGTCTGTGCCTCCATACATCCTGACATCAGGACTCATTCCCATGCTTTCAAGCTCAGTATGAACCTTGCCCCATGGGTCGGTTTCACCCTTTTCTAGTTTGAGTGTCCTAACTGCAGACGCAGGAAGTTTGAGTGGCTCCCCCGGTGGTGGCGTTAAATATGTATCAACTCCGTAAAGGTTGTCGAGTGCTCCAGGGTTGGCCGCAATAACGTCCTTTAACGGAATCATTATTACATTGCTTGCTTCTGGGGTCTCTCTTTGCTGATGTCCGGAAACCCTGTGGTTAATAGAAAAATGTATTGTTCCCCTATATGTATCCCACGGTCTACCATTGTCATCGAGTAGCGGTTGACCATTTTCATCAAGCATTGGGTAGTCGCCTGTTGGTCTTATAACTAAATTACCATCACTGTCGTACTGTGGTTCATATGTAGTTTCGTGGACGAGATACAGGTCGTCTACTGACAGGCCACTAAAGCCGTTGGACCGAGAGGGGCGTGCTCTTCTTTGTATTTCTTCTTCTGAAGCGTCTGGCAATGCCCTTCTAAGTTCACTTAGGGTCTTCTCTCTTGCGGCAGCTTCCCTATCGATTGTTTCCTGTCGTAATTGGGCTATGTTTTTGCGACTTGCGTCAACTGTCTTCTGTCCGGCCTCGGCAAGGTCATCAAGTCTCTTTTGTGCGTCAGTGTCACCGCGCGTTGCTGCATAAAGTATTGAACTTGCTTCTGTTTTTGAATCATTACCTTCTTCATTAAGTCCAATTCCGGCAAGTGTCCACTTAATGGCCAACTCCCGGCCCTCGTCAGATGTCTCGTCAAGCCCAGAAATAACAAATGGGTTAATTGGTAAAACTTCAACATCAGATATATCTGATTCCCATGACTGTTCATTGGGAACACCGAAGGCGACACGCTTTCCGCCTATCTCGTAAACTTCTATTTGGTCACGCCAATTTTCCCCGAGAGAGATTGAAGCACGACTGCTCTTTATTTTGGAAGTTTGTGGGGATATCGAGCCAGGCTTAAGTGTTCTCTCCACCCTTCCGCTAGAGAGGGTCACTCGTGGTTCGCCGCGAAGAACCGGCACTGGCGGTAGCCCGATAGGAGGCCCAGTTTCGCCCGCGTCGTTGATTGCCTCAACACCAGTTATTCTGTCTCGCATTTCGCGCACTCGTTCTGCGCTTGCATCTCGTAAGCGCCTTGCTCTGCGTCCAGCAGATTCACGCGCTGTAGCTATTCTTTCCCTGTTTTCTGGTGTATCAACCATCCTGCGCGCGCCCCTTGCTGCAGAAACTGCGGCATCCTTGAGCGGTTCGGGCAGCCCCTCTGGGGCAACTCTATTCATTCTCTTAAGAATCATCTTTGCTTGTTCATCGTTGATTCTGTCGTCTTCCTTAAGTTTTTCAACAACAAACTCTGCTAGGTCTCTGCTTCCTCTTCTGGCTAGTTCCATTCCAAGTTTCGTGAGTGCAGCTTGAGGACCAAAACGCATCGCTGCGGCCGTATCAACGACAAGCTCCATGACTTCTTTCTCTTCATCATCGAGGCCCATTCGTTCAGCTATCTGATTCATCGCCCTGCCCTTTAGGCGCTCACCGATGCCCTTTTTGACTGCCCCACTGCTAAGGGATTCGCTTTGCATGGCTCTTCTGAAGCCGTCTTCTCTTGTGCCAGATGAGTTGCGTCTCAGTATTCTTTCTATGCGTCTTGAAGCAACTGGAGAATCGTCAGAGCTTGATGCGAGTGGTGAACGAACCGTTCCAGTTATGAGCATTTCATCAACTTCTGATTCCCTCATTCTCACATGGGCGCGCCTATCTAGGCCAGAATGCATTCTGTATGCGGTTTCCTCGATTAGTGAATGAAGTTCTTCATCTGGAAGGTTCATAATTAATTCGGCAACACGTGGGTCAATATTTTCCTTTGATAGTTCTGGGAATTCTTTTGAGCCTTTGCCTGAAAGTATGTTTCTTATTTCCTTAGCGTTGCTGGAGATTTTACTGCGTCGAGACTCGGTTCTCTGTGCTCTTGTTTGTTTTGGACCATATATTGAACGTCCGGATGACAATGATTCGCTTGCGCCCTGAAGGTCAACATCATCTATACCTTCACCAAAGCTTGAGCCAGCATCAACTACCTGTTCATTGATGGATGAGTTTGTCTCTGCTATCTGTTTATCGCTGTCGTTTCTAGGGGAATCTATATCTCTGCTTTCCCGGCGTGCAGTCACATATTCATTGACAACCTTGCCAACCCTATTGGATGCACCTTTTCGCCAAATTGCGTCATCAGTGCCGTTAGAAAGAGAATCCCTCAATGACTCGGCAGCCTCAACTGCATTCTTCTGAGATGAAACCTCCATGTAGATTGTTCCATCGTCACCACGAGACACAACACGCAAAGAGCCGGGAGGTAGAATGAATCTGCTCTCCCCATCTTCTCCAGGAGACGAGAATATTCCCTTGTCTCCCTCCTTCAGAGAAATTACAACGCGCTTCTTCTTCTTGCCTTCGGGGGCATCAGATTCTTGCTGTCTTGTCAGCTTCGTTGGTCTACGGCCCTTGGGCATAAGCCTGCCCGTAACGAGGCTGTCTATCTGAACATCTTTTCCAACAGAGCGGCCGGAAACCTTACCAGACTCAACTTCTACGATTGCCTCAATCTCGAAAGGCTCTGTTATGGAGGTGGCATCTATCGCCTCCATTGTTGGAATCAAAACATTCTGCACTTGCCTATCAAGGGGGGCTTCAGAAGATGAATTTTCATCTACCTCAAGACCAAGCCTTGCAAGGCGAGCGTTGCGACGATTTATTGCACGACCAGCGGAAACTTGTTTCTGTGGGTCCAAAACATTAGAGATATCCACGTCTTCACCAGTACCAATCTGGCGAATGGCTTCACGTTGACGTGGCGTAAGTCGTCTTGATTGACTCGCCCTACGAGACTTAACAAATGAATCAGCATCCGCTTTCGATTTGAATTTTCTAGTTGGTTTTGGTTTAGGGCTGTTTAGGGCTTCAATTTTTTCATCGATTTCTTTACTAATTCTCGACCTGCTGCGTTTATCTCCACCAGCCCTAAGTTTTTCAATCATGGCATTCTTCATGGTGTCGAATTCTTCAGCTAGTTCTACTGATTTGTCGACATCATCAGAATTTGCCTTCATCAGAACTTGGGTGTCGGCCATTTTTCTGATGGCTTTTTTATCATCGATTTGTGTTATGTCTTCAGAAATAGCATCAAGCTGTCTTGCTCTTGCATTTTTAGCAGCTTCCGATGGACTAAGTAGGCCGCGAGACTCCCTTAGTGACCCTACTTCTGCGTCAAATCTTGCGTTTTCCGAACGAGCACCAATTCCATACTTCTTTTTCCATTCACGACGTGCATCGTCGTACTTCTTCTCATGGAATTGAGCCTCTTCTATGGCTATATCAAGAAGCTCTTGTCTGGCTCTTGTTGCAGCATCTGTTTCTTCCGGTGTTAAGCCAGATGGGATTTCCGACTTTTCTATTTCATCCAGACTTTCTTTAGCGATAGTGTAATCTGTCGCTATTTCTGTAGCAACATCAAACATCTCCTCCTGAGTGAGTCCCGAATAGTCACTTCTGAAAGCTTTTAGAGTTTCTCTCCTGTCGGCAACCCTACGGACTAGCGCTTCTTCTGCCATTGCGTCTAGTTCTTCTGGCGTTATTCCAGGAAGAACGTCTGCTGTTGGTGAATCAATGTCTGGAGAATCAACCTCATCCAGGTCATATGTTGCGCTTGCGATTGCTGCCGAAGTTTCAGCTCTCTTTGCCATGATGTCATCCATGAACTCCAGAACCGAGTCGACGTCATCGCCGCTTATAAGTTTTTGTTCCCTCAGCGCATAAAGTTCAGCAAGGGCTTCGAGCGCCCATATTTCGCTTCCCTTTTCATATTCTCTTGGATATGCGCCAGAGAACTGAGCAACACCCTCTAGGCGGCTCATCACATCACCAAGTTCTTTAAGGTTTATCCCGTCAGCTGTTTGTGTCATCATGTTCATGATGTCGCCAGCGCTTAAGTCGTAAAGGCTATTTATCTTTTTCTGCCCTAGATAGTCGCCGCGCTTAGAGAACTGCGGAACCTCAAGCATTCCGGCTTTTGCTCTGCGGTCAATCTCCTCCATGAATCCCTGAGCCTGGACCAAGTGGGCAAATTCGTGTATCCCTATGTGTCTTGTGAATGATTTTGGACCATCTACGAGTCCAGCCATGTGGCGAGCCGCAAGGTCAGCGTTTAGCATAAAATGTGAAAGAGCCATCTGAGATTCGGCGTCTGTTCTTCCGCCAATGGCAGCTATTGACAGGCGCTGGCCAGCACCCATGTTTGGAAGCATGGTTTCCTGGTTGCTCATAATCATGTCCATGTTGAAGTCGATTACCCCACGCATTTCCCCGGGTATTTTGACTTTTCTTGTTTTCCCAGTAACAGGGTCAGTCATGTCGATAATTTGAGCAGCATCGCGCATTAGTGATGTTCCGGCCTCGTGGTTCGAGTCCGAGTCGTACATGATTGTTCCAAGAAACTTTGCTGCAGATGGGTTTCTCTTGAACTGAACTAGCAGGGACTCAAGGAATGCTCTTTCGGTTTCGTAATATCTTGCAGTATCAGCCTTGACCATGAGGTCTTGTTCTTCTTTTGAGAGTGAAGTCCATCCCTGAACGGCCTGTAGGCGGGCTGTGACAAACTGCTCGACTTGTTGTGGTGTCAGTCTTGGCTGGTCTACTCCGTTTGCGTTGACAAGGTTTACATCCCATCCGCGTGGGTCGCCATTATTAGCCATCTGTCGCAGTGTGTCAAATGCTTGACCAAGGTCTTCATTCGTGGCTCTCGCCTCATCACTTATGTCGACACCAAGGTCATCCAGTAGACTGAGAACTTCAGCATCAGCTCGCGCAATTTCATCTTGCGCGTTAATCATCCCATTAGTTGTTACGCGGAGATTTTCTGGGCCATCAACGTCACGCCAGTCAGGTGTTTCTATTCTTTCGCCAGTTGCTGCGTCATACCATGGACTGCGACCAATTCTTGCTGGGTCAGCATCAGCTAAGTCACGAAACCATCTTCCGTTGTAAACAAAGTCAAGTACATTTCGTGCACTGTTTCTAAGTCCCTGCATTTCTCCTTGGTTGGAGAGTTCTGCGGCCTGGCGAGCAGCAAATCTTGCGAATCTACTAGCACTGAACCCAAAGCAGTTTGAGCCCATGGCGTCCGTAAACTGGTTAGCTGCTGGCGTTCCTGGAGGACACCTAAACTTATTATTTTCATCTCTAAGTATTCCAACTGCTGCAGCTGCCCTTGCTAGCAATGAACCGCCAGGAACTCGCGCACCAAGATTGGGTCCTAATGATTTTTCTTCTACGTTTTTGCCCTTGTTGAGCCTTCTTCTGCGTTCCTCCATTGTCATGCCTGTTGACATTGCAAATGGGTCGACAATTTTTTCAGAAGATGTGTCAACTTCGTCAGTCTTAGGGTTTACATCAAACTTAGATATTTTTATGTGTGGTTTATTTCGCAGCTTATTCAGCAGCTTGTCAAACGAATCAACTTCGCGTTCCTTTTCTGGAATCCAGCCAAAATTAGGCTCGATATCCATTCCGCGAATGCTCTCAATTGTTGGCGATAGAACAAGCTTTGAGCCCGGTTCCCATCTGGCTTCTGGTTTCCACCTATACCCGTATGCGTTTTTTTCAACACCGGGCATTGATTCCCCGGTGAATTCACGCTTTTTATTGTCAGTGTTTCCCTCGTCTTGCTTGCGAGAGATGTCCCAACCAAGCGCCTTTACGGCTATATCTGCTTGAAGCCTGCCTGAGTAGACGCTTCCGTTGATTGATTGCTTGAAACGAAGCGCTCTAGCATCGAAGTCCCTACAGCAGGCAACTGGAGATACTAGACGTCCAGACGTTATTACCCTGTGCTTTACCGGTTCACCCGACATATCGGGGACCTCGGTTACTTATCGTCGATTGAGTCTTCGAGAAGCTGGAACTCGACGAGGGCCGCCATGAAATCCGCATCACCCAGCTCCTCGCTCTTTTCCTTGCTTCCGGCAAGCCAGTTTGCGGGGATAAGGCTTTCGAGTTTAAGGTCGCGAGCGCGCTTCATAATATGGCGCTTGGCAGCCTCTTTGTCTTTTGCCCTACCGAAAGCCTGAATTGCATTTCTTAGGTCGGACTCTGAAACGATTGGATATGAACCGTCAGGAAGAGCCATACCTTCCTTGGCAAGTTCCATTCTTCTCTCTTCAGAAAAAGCTCTCTTGATTGCAATCTCAGCTGCTTCTGCTTCAATCTGCTCAACCTCATCAGCTTCATACTTGTCATAACCGAGCACTTCGCCATCAAGGGCAACGAAGACGTCGTACGACTTTCCGTCAAATCCTTCGATTTCTACAGCATAAGCATCAAAACCTTCGAAAACATCTGGCTCTACCGCAACAACATGTCCATCAATTGACTTGACGGCGATTTCTGCTGCTTCGGTGAAATCAATGAGCTTGTATTCAGAAAAGCCAGACTTCTGTTCAAATTCTGATTCATCGAGCTTCTGGAAGCCCAAAACTTCTGCGCTTGTTCCGTCGATGAATACTTCCTTGACGGAACCATCCTTTGTCTGTACGTCAACAACAAACATGTCTGCTGGCTGCGAGTAGCCGGAGTCAACAACAACACCATCGAACATTTTTTCTGCCAAACCTTCGACGTGTAGCAGTCCGGGCAGACCCTTTTCAGCAACACAACCACCTGGGCAGTCGTCGCAAACAGGAGAAGAACCCGCATAGGCTTTTCTCTCTATTGCACATAGATATCCGTGAGCGCCAAGGTCAGCTGTCTTTATTCCAAGGGACTTAATTCGTGACCTGCGAATGTCTTCCCACTCTGAGTCGCGAGCAGAGAATGACTTCTCGCCCATAATGAGCTCATCGTCTTCGTCTTCCTCGTATTCCTCGTCCTCTTCGTCCTCGTCTGACATTTCTTCGTCTTCCGACATTTCTTCGTCGTCTGACTCTTCGTCATCATCTTCTGAGTCGATTTCTACCTCAAGCTTTGCAGCCTTCGCCTTGCCCATAGTTCTTTGAGCAGAAGACTCCTCGTCTTCGTCACCCATTGACTCCATGTCCATTTCGGCTTCGTCAAGCGCTGCCTCTTCGCCCTCGTCATCAGCCATTATTACCTGGCCAGGAACTGGGACCCTCTTGGGCTTCATCTCTTTAGATGATTTCTCCATTGGCTCGCCGTCTTCGTCTTCTTCCTCTTCGGTGTCTGCCTCAAGGTCAACTTCCATTACGCCAACAACGCCACCTTCTGCAGGCTTCTTCTTCGGCTTCATTTCCGGAGCTTCCATGGCCATTTCCTTCTCCTCCAACTCAGAGGCGGGAACCATCTTCATCTCAACAGGCATGGCGCCGCACTTTGCGCACAACTCCGAACCCTTAACAAAACCGCAGTCAGCGGCACTAGCGCCTTTGGCGCACTTAAGAACGTTGCCCTCGGCGTCAATGCTGACTGTGGCTTTCTCGTCGTAGCTCATAGAACTCCCGTAAATGCAGGGAAATGCCATAGGGACATTAACCAATCAATTTGCTTAAATTATAACGTATCAGAACCTTGCGCGCTAATTAGTAACGTTTGCTAATTTGCTTGCCTGTTAATCGTTGGCGAAATTGTCTGGCTTAACCTTTCTTCTCTCTCGTTTTTTTCCAGAGAGTGTCTCGCCATCCTCTTCAATTCTTCTGCGTGCTGTCTCTAGCTGCTCTCTACTGAAGATGTCTTCAATGGTGTGATTCGTTCCAAATGCTTCATTGAATCTGTTGACAATCTGTTGTAGCTCGTTGCTGCTGAATCTTGGTTCATCGCCCTTTCTTGGGCTGAATACGGAACCTTTTCTCTTTGCTGACTCCGACAGATATAGGGCCATATCTGTGCTGTTTGTTATGTAGTTGCGCGTTTTTGTGCTGTTTTGCGGCGAATTCGGAAAACTCTTGTCAATAAATTCATTAAGTGCCTCATAAACAGCATGTTTCGCGTTGCTGAGTTCTGAATCCAGTTTTGAACCGGAGTCTCCATCTCGCCAAACAGAACTGGCGTCTGGAATGAGACCAGCCTTTATCATCTGGTTGATATACGCGATTGGAACTCCGTTTTTCTTCCAGTCACTCTGTGCGCCAAGACCAACATCATCCATGCCGAACGACTGCTGCAGTCTTTCGCGCATTCTCTGTTGCCATCCCTTTTCTGGGATACCCAGATACTTGAGAAGAGCGTCAAGTTCAAAGTCCTTGCGCGCAGTCTTGTCAGCCCTTAGCTCCTCCGCAGAAACATCTGGCTCCTGTATGTCAGGAAGTTCTGCCTCATCAATTGACTCCTCCATGAGCATTTCCTCAACTGGTGAGTCACCCCTGGTGGCGCTATCTTTATCGAATCGGCCGCTAGCACGGAATTGTGAAACCCTGCTCACCTCACCAAGTGAATCGTATTCCTCTGGGGAGATTGGGTTATTTTCTTCCTCGTCAAACCAGTGTGGGAATGCGTCCTTGCCAAATGTTTCGATTATGAATCGGTCACGCATGTTGGCCCTGCCAAGATTTTCCGCAAATCGTTCCATTACGTTCATTTCAGCAAAGTCTTCGTCTGCTCTTGTGACAGGGGCAAAAAGCCTCCATCCAGCAAACTCTGGCTGTTTTCCAAGTTCGGCAACAAGCATGCGTACCGCATCGTGGTTAATTCCGGCATCGGGGTCCGAAAGTTTTGCCGCATTTGGCTTGTCAAGGTTCAGCAGGGATGCCAGCTCATCATTGCTTAGTGGACGCGATTGGGTCCAAGTAATGTCTTTTCTTCCGGTTCCTGGGTCGGTCTGGACAGAGTATTCCGTTGGAATTCTTATCGTATCCTTCAGTTTTTCCGTGGAGAGCATCCATGTTGAGGCTGTTGGGTTCTGGTTAGGGTTGTTTGACGAAACGCTACCAACAGTAATTTGTGGTCTGTCTGCCATTCTCTGTGAAACGTTGTTCATCGCTTCGCGAATCTGTCTCTGTCTTGCATCAGTTCCAGAATCATCACTATTCACGTCAAGGGCTATGCCGGTTCTCTTGAATCCGTCCCATACGCGCATTGAATAATCGAGTTCGCGTCTAGCTTTAGAGTTTGTTTCTGGGTTTCCAGACAACCTCAGACCTGCAATTCCTTGTGTGCTTGGTCTTGCATTCCTTGGTGCGCGCTGAGCTCCGCCCTGGCGCAGTCTGCGACCAAATCTTCCTTCTAGCTCCACATCGGTACGACCGCTAGAGAAGAACTCTTCTGGCGACGGACCATCATTCCGCTTGCCAGGGCGACGATTTGCCCTCAGCCTGTCACGGTCAGCAAATCTTTGCCTGTCTTCGTCGGACCATGGGGTTTGACGGGAACGATTTAGTCTGCGGTTTCTGCGTCCGCGACCTGAGCGACCAGAGGAAAGGAAGTCAACGAACTGGTCCATGTCTGGACTATTGGACGCGTCCTCGTCACCGATGTCTTCGATTCCGTCGATGCTGGCGTCTTCGTCTTCTTTTTCCTCTTCTTTTTCTTTGATTATGTCGTCAATTGACTTGCCATCATCGCCACCACCAACTTCGTAGTCGCCAGGCTCATCGTCGTCGTCTTCGATTGTTGGTGTTGGTGCATTTATTTCCCCAGAGTATGGGTCAAACAGGCCTTCCGGCTTATTGAGATAGTCGGGCATTCTGCCGTCCTCAATAGCCTTGTCGATTGCCTCCCTTTGTCTTGCCGACACAGTGTCAGAGAGGTAAAGGTCGTATATTGCCTTGCCCGGGTCGATTGCTCTCTTTGCTCTAGTTAGAGCAACATAAACAATGTTGAGTTCCTCTCTTCTGGAGCGACTCTCAACTGGTTTTCCAGTTTCTGGGTCTATGTCGAGGTCTGGAGGATTACGGAAGTCAGAAGCAACGCGGACCCTATCCCACTCTCTACCCTTGGATAGCTGCGCGGTTGTTATTTCAACGTCAGCATTTGGCGTTTTTGCTGAAGTCCTCATGCGGCTTACTATGTCGTTGAGAATAAAAGCAGTTTCTTCGTCGGTATCGCCCTTGATAACAACAGTGTCTCCAAACTCTTTTCCAGAACCTTCCTTGTTTCGGAGACCGTTCTTCTTGAATTGGACTTTTCCACCGTAGTAATCACTATCCTCTAGGATTCTCATCATGTCTCTGAAGTAGACACCCTGTGGCGCTTTTACGACTTTTCCAGTCTTGGTATCGGTGTATTCACCACCGCTATCAATGCCCCAGTCAAATAACTCAATGGCCCCCGTCCATTCGCCCTCACGCTTTCCGTTCACATCCGCGAGCTGGAGGTGCCACTGAACCTTGCTCTTTCCTTTACCGGTTGTGTCTGGAATTACCTCAAATCTTCTGGCACGACTTGCTGTTGACGTTGAGGTGAAACCCGTTCCGCGCTGTGCAGATATGGTCTTTAGGTCATCAACATTTACGTCCTTGAGCTTGGAAAGATTGAGCATCTTTCTCTCTGGAACAATGACTGGCGCCTTGATTCCTGGCGTTACGCCATTAGCGAACATGTTTCGGTATTCCCATGCCCTGCGTGGTGGGATTCCGAGGTTTTTATTGCCGCGAGTAACAAGCTTGTACATTGACTTGAGCTGTGCATACTGCTCTTGTTGAGCCCTGCGCTTTATTTCGCCAGCATCCCAAACATCACCAATCCATGAAGACGCTTTCGGGCGCAACCCCTTCTTTGTCAGCTCTATCTGCTTATCTACCGGTGTATCCATTACGAACGACAAGTGCTCAAAGAATGCTTTCATTTCTCTGTGTTTTGTCGCTGGAATCATCACAACGGGAGGGAGTTCCTGTCCGTTTCTGGTGAATCTCGGCTGGAAGTTTTGGATGAACTGCAATGCTTCATAAATAATTGTTGCATTATCGCGCGTAAGGATTGCGTCAGCGTCCTTCATGTCGGCAACAAACTCACCAGCTGCTTCTTTTGAAAGAACATCCTTTAGTGACGCAAGCTCCTTGCTTCTTGCTGCCTCGTCCATATCGGCAAGAGCAACGTAACTATCTTCTACTTTTCGGAGCTCCTTGGAGAGAGCCTTGTTGATTTCAATACCTGAAACAATTTCATCATCAGACAAAGATGCAAGCTTTGTCTTGTACTTCTTGTCTGCTGCTTTGAGCTTTTCTCTTCTCTGGTCAACAGTCATGCTTGTCATATCGAAATCATCACGAATGCCTTTTTGGGCAATTCTGATTCTGTCGCTCTTGTACTTTGACTCAATCTTTACTAAGGCTTCGCGGGCTCTTTCTGGGGAAAGGCCATCCATGTCGAAGTCGTTGTTGATTACATCAACAGCCAAACCGGCAACGTGGTGGAATCTGTCTTCTATTCCCAATTCAGAATCGTCAATATTGCCCTGTGACTGAATCAGGTTTGCCAACCAAGCAACAGTTGGTCCATAACGGAACGACTCATTCAATGGGAGGTCATAGTCGCCGTTTAGTGAGGAAAGAATGTCTTTAGCACCACGGAACGCATAAACTGCTTGCCTCTTGTCGCCAACAAGTAGAATAGAGAGATTGTCTCTGTTCTTATTTAACACCTGCTCCATTACTGGGTTCATATCTTGAGCTTCGTCAATCATGAACATTGACAGCGGGTTATCCTTAGTTGCGTATCTCCGCGCGACCGTGGCCTGGAAGTTCTTGCCTTTCTGGCCTGTCTTTACAGAGATAACCACACGTCCGTCAGGGAGAATGTCCCCAACTTTTGTTTCCTTTGGAACCTGAACGTTTGCCTCTAGGTCTTTTCCTGTGGCATGACCAATCAAGCCAGGGTCGCTTCTCAGGTCTGGGTCGGTCATCGCCCAGAGTTTGTCTGTCTGCCCTTGGTCTGGAAGGACGATGCTGTCCGGGTCGGTAACCATGTTCCAACCATCATTGGCGTCTTTCAACCACTGGTCTGGAATTGAAGGCCATTCAGTGTCAACAATTGAATCAGATGCTCTGCCCTTGTTGATGTCTGCTCTCTTGAAGTGCTGTGGGCCGATTTTCTCGTCAGCACTGTTTGCGAATGCCTTGAGTGCCTTGTTAAGAATGTCTGCATAGTCTCTAACTGTTAGATTTACTCCCGCTATTGGGGTTGGCATTCCGGCACCCTTGCCAGCAGAGAACTCTTCTCTATCGGTGAGCTTGAGTGCTTTAATCCAGCCGTTTGAGTCAGATAGCTTCAAATAACCAAGGTCTCTCCAGCCCGGGTCGTACCCAACCGTCTCACCCTCTGTTCCATCAACTTTTGTGAACTTGATTGTTTGAAGTTTTCCGTCTTTGTCTCTTCTGGCAAATGTCCCTCTATCCTGGGTGGAAATTTTTACCTTGTCGCGGAACTTCTTGCCATACTTTTCGTCACCCTGACCGAGCAACAATGACCACCAAGACAGCCTGTTTAGTGTTGATACACCAGTGTTGTCGCTGAATTCAGCAGCAGCCTCTTCTTCATTCTTCTTGTTGAAAACAACGTAGTACGCCGTTGGTGACTTAAATTTGTCTCTAAGTTCAGAAAGTTTTGTATCCCTGTCCTCTTCCGACATTGAGGAAAGGTCAAACTTGTCATCATCGGTGCTGTACTTCTCGGAGATGAAATCCAGTTTTTCCTTTAGGGCTTCCGGTCGATTAATGAATCGCGTGATATCAAACTCGCGTTCAGCTGCGGCCATCAATGCCTTGAGGGTTGTTGTTTTCCCTGAGCCGGCACCAGCAGAAACAGTCATGATGCCTTTTTGCTCGCCAAACATTAAAGCAAGACCAGTATCGATGATGTCTTTCTGCTGCTCTGTTGGCTCATAAGAGAATCCATATAGGCTTCCGAAATGTGCCGTTCCTGGTGAGCGTTTTACGGCACGAGCTTCGTCACCGCTCCTATGCTGGACTGAACCACGCGATGCACCACTGGACAAGCGTCCAGATACGTCCTTAGCTAACCCGTCGCGACCCTCACGACGGATATAGCCGCCGCCGATGATGTCTTCATCAACGGTATTGAGGTTGCTCATCATTGCGCCGCTAGACAGGGCCTCGGTTGAAGCCTCGCCGGAGGCCTTTGAGCCCTTCCTCGTTCTCTTTGGCTTTTCTGCTGGAGCTGGAGGAACTATGTCCTCAATGTCTTCGTCGCCAAATGTTCCACGCACGCCACCAATTGTCGGAATCTTTGGTGAATCCTCAAATCCAACAATCATTGGGACTTCAGCGGTTGCCTCGTCCTTGCCCTTGCGCTCGCCATCCGGAATACCAGCACGCTTGCGCATGGTTGCCGAACGATTCATCAGGAAGTCAACAGCCTGCTGAGCTTGAGTAATTGCGTCTTTCAATGCCTCTGGACGGCTACGTAGAGCCTGGAGCCATGAAGCCAAGTACGGTGCGTGGTCTTTTCTCACTGGAGCTTCAACACCCATTGCGCCAAGAGCAAATGCCGAACCAATCTCGGCAATAAGTTCTTCGAATGCATAATCAGCATCACCAAACTGTTTGCCAAGTTTTCTGTTCATTCTTGATGGGTGTGATGTCCAGTGAACGGTCTCGTGGAATAGCGTTGAGTAGAAGTTCAATGGGTCCTTGAACTGCTCAAACTGCGGCATTGTGATTTCGTCAGCCATTGGGCTATAGAAAGCCCTATTGCCCTTGACTTCCTTCCATGCTGGAGCAATTTCTTTGATTACATCTTCCAGGTCCTGGAGTCTCTGCTCTGGTGACAACTGAAGAACATCATCTAATTCATACATTTCTGGTGGGAGACCCTCAACGTCTGCGACGTTCCAGACTGTGGTTGTGTGGAAGCCGCGATAGCTGCCAACTACATTTCCATCCCTATCGAGTATGGCTGTCTCTGTTTTGTTCGGAGCAAGAATCTGGACGCCACGCTTTTCCATGGCCTCCTTGCTTATTTTGCCGCCAATCTTTTTCCACTGACCAGCTCCGGCCCAGCGATTCGTCTTGTAGCCCCTAGCGCTGCTGATTAGTGTCAGCATCAGCTGGTTTGTTCCCTGATAAACACGCTTCTGGCCAGTTGCGTTTCTCGCCATGATTTCCAGTTGGCGCCACGGGATTTCCCATCTCGCATTGCCTGGATTCTTGGCAATTTCTTCAAGAGCAGTAATAATCTGCTCTGTCATCTTGGCATAAACATCATCCAGAATTTGCTTTTGCTCTTCTGGGGTTACATTGTCGGAGTCAAGAACCTTTCCAGAGGAAAGTCTTTCACCTTCTTTGAACTTGTTGAGTGGGCCCTGATACTTAACCTTGTCAAAATCGCTACGCTTATTGTCTGGGGTGCTGAGGAAGCGCTGGTAACCGCTTGAGAGTTTGGTTACGTCTCCAGCATCCTGCTGACGCATTTCGCGCTCTGACATCTTCTCGACACGATTCATGTATTTGTCGAGTTCGTTGATTGCCTTACGCAGTCTCTTTATTTGGTCTGGGTCACTTGCCCCATCAAGAACACCCTGTAGCTGTTCTCTCTGCTCTTCAGCCATGGCCATTTTGTCAAACGACGCAACATCTGGGTCATCCACACGTGGAACCTCATAGAGCTTTCCACTCGAAAGTCCTGTTGCTGGCTTTGATACTGGCGCGCCAGGTGCGCCTGGCTTCTTGAGCTGCTCGGGGGATGGCTTTGGGTTGCGTATTGAGCCAGGACCGTCTGGGGTTGGGTCGGCCTGCGCAAGGGGTGTGCCTCGCATGAATAGGCCCTCACCAACAATTCCATCAAGGTCAACGTCTCTTGCGGTGAATGGGTCAAAGTCCTGAGCACCAGAGCTGGTGAAGAATCTTCCACGAGAGCGACCGCCACCAAGATTTGGTCGGTCAACCATTCGGCTACCAATTGCCCTGCCTAGGCGGTAGCCAATAGCCTTTTCTTCTATGCCACCATCATTTAAGGATTTTTTTTTTAAATTATCAAGCGCGGTATCAATTGCGTCGATGAGCTCAAAGCTGGCCCCCGAAGTGATAACAATTCCATCCGTATCCACATAAGCGTCGGCATAGTGGTAATCAAAAATTGGGTCGAGAGCCTGCTTTACACGGAACGCATACTGCGGCATTACCGGAATGCAGTATGCGCCATTCATGTCATCGCCCTCGCGACCGAAGTCAGCGAGGCTCTTGTATTTACGATTCTTCTTGCGCTTACGCCCAATAATTCCTCTTAGAGCAGCTACGGCTAGTTCGCCTGGATACTTAACCTCAAGGTCCTCAAGGTAATCCTCTTCATTTGCTTCTGTCTGGTATTCGTAAGACTTCTTGATGACAACATCACCCTTGACTACACCCTTAGGAATGACTGCAAATCTGCACTTACCTTCAGATTCAATGTCGAGGTCGATTATCTGGCAAGAGTTCCCACCCTTGAAAAATACGCAGTTGGCGCACTTGACGCCGATGTTCTTGACATCATTTTCTGCGGCCGATGTGTACCCAGCCCAAACGCCATCAGCGTCTTCATTAAACTTGCCATAGCGCTTAACTATCTTAAGAAGAGAATCGCGGAGGTCAGCCTCTTCTGAGTCGATATTGTTCGGGTCGAACTGCGGACGAGGCTTTTTACCTGAGTCCTCGTAATCAACTGGCGGAAGCGGAACTATTTGCATCCCAGCCTCGCCTGGCTTGATTGCAACAGGGATTCCCGGCATCTGCGAAGGACGCATAATTCTTTCTGGGACTGACGGCATTCCAGGTGAAGCCATTGGCATCATTGGCATTGGCTTTGGAGCCATAGGAACACGCTGTGGTGGGCCAAACATAAATCCGGCAGGTCCACGGCTGTAGTGGCACTTGTACTTGCCCACTTTTCCTTCGTCTTCCCTACGCGAGAAGGTAATCATGTCATCAGCAACGTCATCAATCATGACCTTTGAACCGATAACCATCGATAGCTGCTTTTGGATTTCGTCTGTCTCGTCTTCTTCCATCATCATCATCGGTGATGGGGTCATCATTCCGCCCTTTTCATCTGACTTAACTGAGATTGTTCCAGTTAGCTGGTTTGCACCATGCAGAACGGGGGAGACTTCGTATAGTTCAAGCTCAAAGATGACATTTGCCTGAGATTTCTGGTCATACTGAGCGCGTAGCGTCTTGTAACCAATTGACCACTCTTGCTCCTCGCCAAAAAAGGCAACATTTGCAAAGGCTTCCCGGCCCTTCTCGGACTGAAGATTGAACTGGACGCGAGCAAAAAGTCCACCAATTCCAGCCATTTTCATCTTCATTGGCAAGCGATTATCGGTGGGAGGAACTTCGTAAATCTCTAGAACTTTACCAATCGGGTCATTCCAGTTATGGCCCCATACAACACGTGGTTTTCTACGCATCAAGCTCTTTGTAAAAGCACCAGTGGCAACGATGTCACCAACTGAGTCCTTGTTTCCGATGCCAGCAACGAAACACTCGACAATACCCTGCGCCTCATTGAGGTTAACTGAGTCGGCCTTGCCCTCGGCAGTGCCTAGCGCAGTTGTCTTGTATTCAAAAACCTCACCTGGCATTGGGCTACCTTCCGTAGTGGACTATCTGATAATAAACCACTATTAAGTCTGAGCAGTGTAAGTTTCGATTTTTATAGCTGTATAAAGATAATATTTACAGCAATTAAACAGTTTGGGCGTAATTCCAGGTACTTCTGGCAACATCCATAGCAATTTCAGCCTGTTCTTTGGCAAAAAAGTTGGTGTACATGTCGACAATTCCCTCACGAATCATCGACGCTCTGCTATCTCCGTCAATGAGATTAAGGCTGTCAATGTAGAGGCGCTGTATTTCATTGACGTTCTCCCTGTTGAGTGACTTAATTACACCAACCTGAGAGTCAACGGTCTTTACCGTGTCAAGTTTTGGCAGGCTCTTTACTTTGATTCCGTTAGCTTCGCCAAATTCTTTTCTAGCATCGTGAGAGTCGCGAATAATCGCAGAAAGAATTGGCTTAATGTCCTCTTCCATCTGTCTATCCCAAGTATCGATAGCTAGAACTGCGTCCACCTCAAGGGTTCCAGCAGATAGGGCCTTTCTGGCCTTCATTCCAGTCACCTTCTCAAGAACGACCCTTTGCTGTCTTTCTATGACGCGCTCAATGCTTCTTGAAAGAATTTCGGCCCATCTTTCGATAGCCATCTCCGACTTGTCTTCGAAGTAAGAGTCATTTTTTTCTTCTATTTCATCTTCTTCAGTCTTTGTTTCAACTAGAGAAGCGTCTGCGCCAGCCATCGTCATTCCGGGTACTGGGGGCGGCGGAGTTACTGGTGGTGCGGCCTCGGCCGGAACGGTTGTTTGGGCCAACTCGCCCGCACCAGCTGCTTCAGCCATCGCTCCCTGCATTGTGTTTGGGTCAAGGGGTACTGGTGCCCCAGGAGGCATTGGGGCACCCGGCATTGGTGGCATTCCAGGCATTCCAGGCATTCCAGGCATTCCAGGTGCGCCGGGGACCTGTGCTGCGTTCTCCTCCATCTTCTTCTTGGTGTTGGCAATCGGAATGAGGTTCGGGTTTGCTAATAGTGAGTCAGCAAGGTCGGCTTCAACTTCCTTGCGTGACGAGCCAGTTCTGTACTCGTTTGCCGAAATCAGGCCGCCCTGGAACTCCTGGAGGAGGTATCTGTCTCGCTCTTGCTTGTAAAGCATAAGGATGGGGACTTCCGAAGTGTCGAAGTCGACGTAGTACTTATCATCCAGTTCATCAAGCGCGCGAGCAATTGGCTCTAGGTGAGGAAGCATTGTTTCCATCCAGAAAACGCGAATTTCCTCTGCTGCGTTACTAAATGTTCTTCCAGCAGCATTTCCGATGACCGACTCGGGAACACCAAACGCAGAAAGGATTTCCTCCTTGGTGACCTGACGCATCTGAATATATGCGGCATCTCTTGGGGAGGCCGAGGTGTCGACGTAATCAACTCCGTCATCTGCCGCAATTACCGTTGTGTGGCCAGTCTTCGCGAGGTTCCCACGAAATCTAGACTTCAACTCTTCCTTGTCGTCTTCGTCGATTTCTCCACGAACAACAAGGAGTCCGCCTGGTCTACCGTCATTAAGGAGGTAGTTGCGGTTATAAAGCTTGGCAAGGTTTTCAATTTCTATCGCAACACCGGCTGCTTCCAGCGGGGTCAGGGACAAGTATGGGTCGAGTGGGTGTGGTCGCCTAATCCAGCAGACATCTTCTGGTTTTAGGAATTTCTTCTCACCATAAGGCATCATCACTTCGTAGCCCTTGACGAAAGTCTTGGGGTCTGGAATTGGCGCAGTTGATTGCGGTGGAAGAAGGTTCAGAGCAATTATTCCGCCGTCTCGACCACGGATTTTCTCGATAAAAACACCGCGAGTACCGAGAAGCAACTGAGCCGAAAGCCGGTAACGGAAGATAAACGAGTTCTCCCCAAGGTTGGCACGATTGTTAAGAATCTCCAAAAGATTGGACCTGTTTGCTTCGCGCCCAACAACAATCTCACCCATATTGGAGTTGTCTTTGCGGAGAATTATTGGAAGTCTCGCCTGGTTCCCGGAAATAGCGTCAATACAGCGATTAACCCACGTAATTTTGGACATGCCCTCGCGGTATGCGCGCTCAATGTCCCACGAGTCCCTATAGGACTTGCCAACGAACGATGGATTGCTTGAAATAGGCAACCCGTAGCCGAGCTGCTTAGCCTGAGGTCCATCAAGGGACTTGTTTTGTCTTGAGTTCCACGCCATGATTTATCTACTCAGCACCCAGCAAAAATCCGAAAACGCCACATGAAACCCCAGCCACAATCCACCCAGCGGGGAAGAAAATCATTCCCGCTCCAATACTGGTCAATATTATAAAGCAAAGCATGAATATATTGGCGAACGTGCCTCTGTTGAGTGCCGTTCTGACCCTTATTCTTGCCACTCTAAGCCTTGAGCGGGTGTTCGCCATGGTAACTCTGAGGCGCTTCTTAATATTTGTCTTGGGTTTTGGCATATAACATACAGTAGCGCACAAAATTGCTCGCCGTGGCGGAAAGAGTGCAGGAAGAATTGATTATGGCTCAAAAACCAAACTGGGAAGAAGTTCTTGAATACTTAACCCCTAAAGAAACTCCGTTTTGTCCAGAAGAACCCTCCATAAACCAAAAAGTCTTCTTGAGGACAAACGCAATCGAGGCCCTTTTTGGTGGCGCAGCAGGCGGTGGCAAGTCCTCGGCTTTGCTAATGGCCGCCCTGCAGTATGTCGACATTCCTGGATATTCAGCCATTCTCTTCCGTCGTACTTTTGCCGACCTCTCCCTTCCTGGCGCCCTGATGGACCGTTTTAAATCTTGGATGTCCAACTACGACGACATTCACTGGAACAGCAATACTTTTATTGCGACATTTCCTTCTGGGGCGAGAATTTCTTTTGGTTACCTAAACAATCAGAATGACTACCTTCGCTACAAGGGTTCAGAATTTCAGTTCATTGGCATGGACGAAGTTACAGAAATCCGCGAATCTGACTACCGATACATGTTCTCCCGTTTGCGTCGTCCCGCGAATGGTCCCGTGTCCCAAATACCCCTCAGAATGAGAGCGGCATCAAACCCCGCTCCCAACTGGGTTAGACAGAGATTTATTGTTGAAGGAAGGAAAGAGGGAAGAATTTTCGTTCCTTCACGACTTACCGACAACCCTGGAATTGACGCCGATTCTTATCGACAGTCGTTGTCTGCCCTTGACCCTGTTGAGCGTCGCAGGCTTGAGGAAGGCGACTGGTGGTCGACAACTCTTGGTACCCTATTTGACAGAACCGGTTTTGTAATAATCGACGGAAGCGAGATTCCGAATATCACCAGTTCGGCACGGGTTGTCAGATACTGGGACTTGGCAGCGACCGAGCCATCCGCGTCAAATCCCGACCCGGACTGGACGGTTGGTACTTTGATGATGTTCGACGGTGGCATTGCTTACGTGCTCGATGTTAGAAGAGCTCGTGTTCGTGGCGAGAAGGTTGAAGAGCTAATGGCCCAGACAGCCTCGGAGGATGGTCATGGCGTTCCAATCAGAATGGAACAGGAACCTGGTTCATCGGGTAAGGCACTGGTTGACCAGTTCGCTAGATATGTAGTTCCAGGATACGACTTTGGCGCGATGAAGCCCACGGGGGACAAAGTTACGAGAGCGCGCCCATTCGCTGCAGCCGTTGCCAATGGGAATGTGAGATTAGTCCGTGGGGCATGGCTAACAAACTGGCTTGACGAGTTTTCATCGTTTCCAGAAGCAACCAATCATGATGACCAGGTTGACTCTGCCGTTGGGGCTTTTACATATTTGACCGGACTGGGGTTGCCCCAGAGAAAACGGGTACATATACTCCTCTAAGCCACCTACTTGCTAAGGGGATTATTAATGTCATTAGAAAAACTTGCCGAGATAAAAGAACTTATTACAAAACTTGAGTTCGATATCGATGCATTCGTTTCATCTGAGCCATCCATGGATGAGGCTTGTTCAGCCCTAGTTGAAATGAACATCCTCAAGAGGGATGTCTCGTATGTGTATGACCATCTGTCTAGGGCAGTCTCTAGAATTATGGGAGAGACAGAAAATATTTCGCTCCCCGATGGCTCAACTATTGAGAAGAAATCCTCGTACGACAGAAAGGGTTGGGACCACAAGGCTCTTGCCTCCGTCGTTGCCCAAAAAGTTGTTCAGATGTCGGTTGATATGGATACTGGTGAAGTCATCAAGTCTCCACAGGAAATAGCTGCAGAAATGTTGACCTACTGTGCTCCCTCTTACTGGAGAATCAAGGAACTAAATAAACTCGGCGTTAATGCCGACAACTACTGCGAAGTTGGCGAACTGCGCACTAGCATCATCGTGCGTAAACCAAAGGAAATCTGAGGCATTGAACATGGAAAACTCTTCCGAACTTTACAACCACCTAGCGGAGCCATTTCCGCAGGAGATGGAGAAGGTAATTGTCAAGAGCGGCGTGGAGCTGGTCTACCTGCCTGTTAGCGAGGTAATCAACCGGCTCAATCGCGTCATTGGCGTAGATAACTGGTCCTTTGAAATTATCTCTGTCAATAGAGACACGATTGACCAGGATGAAATCATCGCCCACGTAAGCCTTACTGCGCTCATCGGTGACAAGACCGTTGTCAAGCACGGATTTGGTGGAATTAGTGTGAAGCGTTCAAAGAAGGACGGCCGACCCGTTGACCTTGGAAATGACTTTAAGGGTGCAGTTTCTGATGCGTTGAAAAAGGCTGCACAGAATCTTGGTATCGGCCTATATCTTGCTCGTTCCGCTGATGCTCTTGATATTGAAGAGGCAATGCAGGCTACGGAAAGTTCTTCCGCTCCACAGCAGGCAGTGGACCCAGAGATTGAATCACGCTGGGATAACTTCATCACTGTAACGAAACTCCTCACAAAAGAACAAAAAGACGAACTGAATGCATTCTGGGAGACACATTCTTCAGGTCGGCCCAAGCCAACAAAAACAACAGCGACGATTGAAGATATTGATGCCCTGGTTGTCAAGGCCATGGCTTTGTCGTTCGGCGCTACTCCGGTGAAGAATGATGAGTGAGCCAATTCTGGTAGCACCAGACAGGCTTTCCCCTTCGTCAATCTCCACTTTTCGCCAGTGTCCACTGAAGTTTAAGTACAGCAAAATCGATGGCTTACCCGATGCGCCGACAGACGCGACTGTTCTCGGTAATTTCGTTCATGAAGTTCTTGAAACAATGTATGCACTGCCCCCTGAGCAGAGAACGCAGGAAACGGCAAAAGCACTAGCTAGACAGTTGTGGACTGAATCTTGGGGAGAGAAGGCGGCAGGTCTTATTCATTCTGAAAAGGAACTGAACTTTTTTAGATGGACAGCATGGTGGTGTATAGAGAACCTCTGGAGACTTGAGGACCCGCTGAATACGACCCCATGGGCAATAGAGGAGCATGTTGAGGGTGTTGTTGGCGGCATTCGTCTCCATGGCTACATCGACCGTCTTTTCTACGAGAATGGCGTCGCCAAAATATCCGACTACAAGACCGGCAAAACACCAAAACCCAAGTACATGGGGGATAAGTTCTTCCAGTTGATTATCTATAGTCAACTATTGGAGAGCATTGATATTGTTCCAGAATCAATGTCACTAGAGCTCCTCTACCTCAAGGATGGCGTTAGGTTTGAAAAAGTCGTTTCACCAGAAGATGTTCAAGAAGTCATCGAGGTGATTCAAGAGGTCCGAGAAGGAATAGATTCACGCTGCAGAAGCGGTGAGTTTGAGCCAAATAAATCAATTCTTTGCAATTGGTGTGGATATAAAAGGATTTGCCCAGCATGGCAGTAAGAGGAAAAACAATAAAACCGCAGGCTTTAATACCTGCTATGTTCATCGATATGAACGATGACGCTTTTGCAAGGATGGTTGCAGAGGAGGTTAAGAATAAAATCTCCCCTGTCCACAAACAGGAGTTGATGAAAGAAGATAATTGGGAGCGCTGGAGAGAAGCGCTTATTGCTCTTTCAGAAAATCTTCAACGTCAGATTGAAAGCATTGAAGCAGATGCAATCTCTGACGAGAGGCGCTATGCGTCCCTGGGCAAGACCGGAACAAGACTTGCTCGCGAGTCAAATAGCTACTACGACACAAAGGCCACAAGAGTTCGTAGATTTAAGTTTCATGTAGATAAGAGACTCGACGAAGTTTGCGTGATGATTGATACTGGCGATGTCATTAATTCTGACGGATGGGACCAGGTTGAGTTCTATCGAAAAGCCATAATTGAGCATCGTAATCTGATGAGACAGTTTGACCTTGAGGACACTTCTATCGATAGAGCTCTATGGGATACTCTGGATAACCAGTGGAACTTTGATTCCGTAAATAACGACAACCTATAGGTGGTAACGCCGTGGCGCTACAGAGAAAAAAACCGCTACAGCAGAAAACGCCACTAAAAGCAAAAAAACAACTACAGTCAAAAACTGGCCTAAAACAGAATAAACCCATAAATCGTTCTTCTAAAAAAATTGCTCACAGAAGCAAGAAGATGGAAGATAAGTATGTTGACAGGCGGAAGTTTGTCAAAAAAATACTTTCGGAAAGACCATTTTGTCAGGCCTGTCCAGTTTTTGCCGAACATGATGCTAGGGCAGTTTTTTGGGTAAACCAGAGCACCGATGTTCATGAATTAGTCAGACGTTCACAGGGTGGCTCGATACTTGACGAAGAAAATGTACTCGCAGTTTGCAGGCCGTGCCACACACGTATAGGTGAATATCCTGAGTTGTCTTTTAATTTAGGATTAGCAAAACACTCCTGGGAAAAGTAGTACACTGTAATCACCTTAGGACCGTTATAGGCGCAGAAGTAGGGAGATAAAGCCTCCCTACTTCTGCGTTTTTTGTTATAGTCGAAACTATGCGGCTCGTTGGTCTTGATTTATCACTTACATCAACGGGTGTTTCAATTAATGGCAGTACGCATGTCATCGCGGTCAAAGAGAGAGGGCCAGAACGCCTCTCTATCGTGAGCAGACAAATAGCTGATATTTGTTTATCTGAGAGAATTGATTGCGCCCTCATAGAGGGGTATTCATTTTCCTCAAGGAATTCCCAAGCACACAGTATTGGTGAGCTTGGTGGATGCGTGAGAATGAGACTCTGGGAGAACCAAATACCCTTTGTAGACATCCCACCAACATGCAGGGCTAAGTTTGCTACCGGAAAAGGAAACGCAAGCAAGGGTGAGGTAATTTCAGCGATATCAGCAAAAACTGGAAAAGTATTCTCCGGTGCTGGTGGAAACGATGAGTGCGACGCTTGGGTGCTTGAGCAGATGGGAATCGCCTATTTAGGTAACTCGGAGTGGGATTGGACAAAGGAACAATTATTAGCCTTGGCCAAAGTAGACTGGACCGCAATTGACAACATTGAAAACGATAAGACAAATTTGTGAGGATTAATAAATGAGAACTACACCTATTAGCCAGATAGAAATTGAGCAGGAATTGATTCGACTGGTGAATAGATTAGAGAACGAGACGGAGCAGTTTGAAACAGTCGCCATGGATATGGCTAAAAAGGAAGCTCTTTATAAGTCTAATTGGGCCAAAGAGTACATATCAGCAAAGGGCTCAATCAAAGAACGAGAAGCATGGGCAGACTACAAGCTTGACCAGCAGCTTTTCGAATACAAGTGCGCTGAGGCCCTAGTCAAAGCAAAGCGCGAAGTTCTTCTTTCAATCAGGTCATCAATTGATGCTATTCGCACACTTAATGCAAACGTTAGAACACAGGTCTGACATGTCGAATGGAATACATGAGTCACTCAGCGAGCTTGCTGTAGACATAAATACTCTTTCACCACTAGACGGAAACCCGCGTCGTGGAAATGTTGAGGCAATCATGGCCTCGTACCGTGAATTCGGACAAATTAAACCAATAGTTATTCGACCAAACTCGGATGGTACTGCAACCGTTATCGCTGGCAACCACCAGCTAGAGGCAGCAAAGAGACTTGGTTGGGACAAGATTGCTGCTGTCGCATACGACGTCGACGACAGAAAGGCAATTGCCTTCGCTCTTGCTGACAATAGGACAATGGAGCTCGGATACACAGAGCCGGAACTTCTTGGGGAAGCGATACTGGAGTTGTCTGACTTTTACCCAGAACTCATGGAGGGTCTCGGCTGGGATGAGTTTGCTGCTGCGGAAATAGAGCAGAAGATAATCCGTCAGGATAATCAGATTGTTGAACCAGGCTCGGGATTCATGCCGCCAGTTATTGTTTCTAACGGAAGCAATGGATTCGACAGGATAGACGATGATGATGAAGAAGAGTACGAAGACGCTCTATCGCCTCAAGGTTTAACAACACCAACACAGCCATCGCCGTCAATTGACAGAAACGCAGTGTCAATCACTACGACGGAAGATGGACAACAGAGGATTAGCGCACGACCCGGTGTTGACCAGGATGATGCTGTGGTTAGGGGTTCAACAACTGTTACACCAGGCTCTGCGCCTCAAGCGATAGTTCAGTACACGCTTGTTTTTGATAACCACGAGCAGCAGAGACGCTGGTACGACTTCATTAAGTGGCTCAGAAGTGACCCAGCAGTGGTTGGCGTAACAACCGCTGAAAGACTAATGGACTTCATCGGTCAACACACGGAAATATAACAGCATGGATACTCCAGAAGAAAGAATCGAGAAACTAGAGAAGAACCTCGCTGAGGTTGAAGCTGACCGAGACTACTGGCGCTCAATGGCGGTTAGGGTTCTTCAAGAAATCAATGATGCTAAAGCGGAGATATTGAAACTATCGACCGGTAAACACTAATGACAAGACAGAGACTCTTCCTTGATATGTCCTGTGTTGATGCAGCTCGTCAACGCATTAGGCACGTATACGACACATTTGATACTGTCTGCGTTCAATTTTCCGGAGGAAAGGACTCCACAGCTGTCCTCCTTCTTGCCAAGGAAGTCCACGAAGAACGAGGTCTTGGGCCTGTAAAAGTTATTTTCCGTGATGAGGAAATGGTTAGCCCAACTGTTGCTGCCTATGTTGAGAAGGTAAGAAATTACGACTGGGTTGATATGGAGTGGTATTGCCTGCCATACCCAGCCGAGATATGGGTTCTTGGTTACCGTTTAACCACAATCCTGTGGAGCCAGGAAAGATTTGAGCAGGACAGATGGGTCAGGCCCATGCCACCCTGGGCCATTAGTGGCAAGAATTTTGGTCTTTCGCACAGTGTCTCCCTTCCAGAGCAGACCGACTATTACACAATGCAGGGAAAAAGAGGAAACGTGGCGTTCCTTACCGGCGTTAGAGCCAGTGAATCAATGGTTCGTTATCGCTCAATAGTTCAGAAGCTTCACGAGAACTACATCAATACCCCATACAAACTGAAACGCGGTATCCCCCTTAAGTTTGCCAAGGTAATTTATGACTGGAATACAAATGATGTGTTCAAGTTCATTATTGAGGAGCATGGGGCTGAATACTGTGAATACTATGACCTTGCTGTAACTACGGGAAGTAATACTCGCGTGGGGATTCCACTCCACGCAACAGCCATTAGGAGAATCGGTGACGTCATTGCAACTGAGCCAGAATTCTACGACAGACTATTTGAGTGTTTTCCATACATTGACGCACAGCGTCGCTTGTGGCCTGAATTTGATTCAGAAAAACTGATTGATAAATATGCCAAAGATGGTTTTGACGGAGCTTCACGCTTTATTGACGAATACCTGATTGGCGATAGAAGAAAAACAGAAGCCAGGGCATATGTAAATAAGTTTCGTAAGAAGCATTTAACAGACCCGCATGGCTATCCTGTTAGTTGGTTAATCAGAAACTTGATGCTCAATGAGATTGACGTCAATTCACCAACCCCTGTTGGTCCCAAGACGAAAGCCTATGCTGTCAGGGCAATAGAGATGGAAAGGGCAGATGTTTATGAAGATGAAAATTGATTATGTTGACCCATCGGTACTGAGTGTTCCAGAATGGAGAGCCACATATACCGTTAGACCTGAAATGCTTGTGATTTCCGCCTCGCTCTCTCAGTTTGGATTTATTGAACCGATTCACGTTCGCCTATCAACTGGTGAAATAATCAACGGCTCAGAGAGATACTTACTGGCAACCAGTATTCCGGCAATCCTGGCTCATACTGATGGAAAAATACCAGTTGTATTTCATGATGTTGACAAAATCGACGCAATGATGCTGCATCTCCGCCTCAATAGGGGTCATTCTCATGTGATTGCGGCCAAAACTTCTGAAATAATTCGTTCGGTTCGTCGTTCCGGTAAATATGGGGCAGCCGATTTTGAAGACATGCTCTGCATGAGGTCAGAAGAATTATCGCTAATGCTTGACGGAAGCCTATTCAAGGTTAGAAAAATCAAGGAGCACAACTATGCAAGAGCATGGGTTCCGATTGAGGCTCCGCCCGGCTACAAAGACCAGGAATCAATGGTTATAGAAAGACCACCAAATCCTGACAGATAAGTAAAGTCTTTTTCTGGTATATTTAGAAAAACACCAGAGGAGAGCCATGCCAGGAGTACGTTACGGTCCTGATATTTCTGATGACGCTGCATTCGTCGTGGATAGGGTCAAGGAGCTTCAGGCTGTCCTGCGTCGCGGCGGAAGACTCAATAAGCGCCAGACAACCCAGTATGAGAGCTTTGCAACTTACGCTAGGGACCTATTTGGTGTGGGTCGCGACCGTTTTGACAGGGGTCAGCTTGGTGAGTTGGGTGAAATGGCTAGATACGGCGGCTCTAAATCACGCAGTAAACTAGCTAGAAGCTGGCGAACTGGTGGAGACATGAAAAAGTCGGTTGCGCAGGAATTTGCTGACCGTGGTGGCGGAGTGAGAAGGGCTGGTAGCGCCAAAACCCCACAAGGTGCATGGTACGCAGGCAGAACGAGGCCAAAGAAATTCCGCGACCTGGAAGCCAGGGCTCAAAGGCGAGCAAATCGCAATGGTGTTAAATTTGGGAAAGTCTCGATTGCTAAAGGCTCAGTTAAGCCCAACACGTTCTTGGCCCAGACGGATAAACTAAATGTCGCCAAGGTTGGTGCTGGGGCTAGCGATATAGCCAACAGACCGCGTGGTGTCACGACAGTAAGAAAGACCGGAGCCTCAATTAGGCCAGCACTTCCAAAATCACAGGCTCGTGCTCAACAGAGAGCAAGGAAGAGGGCTGTTGCTGGCGCAACCAGGGACCTTACGAATAAGGGCAGAACTGGCGGCAGGCGCAGGTAGTTGAACGTTTGATTTAACTAGATTTCGCTAGTTAATTTTTCGTCGTGCCTTCCAAAACCGGAATCTGGACCAACGTCCTCAAGATAATCCTCGTAGAAGATGTGGTCATCTTCTCCGATATCTTCATTGATTAGGAATTCTTTTACTGAAGCACATGGCTCAAGGGCGGCAATAATCCTGCCCCTATCGTCCTTGCCTATAAATGAAATTCCCGCTGCTGCCAGTGCTGAACTAGTTACGTCCCAGAGGTAATTGGAGAACTCATCCATGGCCCCCTCGTCATCAAGTTCTTCTTGGTCTTCTTCAAAGTAAAAGAAAAGAACTTTCATAATTTTCTCACCCACAGCCACAGCAGCAGCTCGACGCTCACTCTCAGTGCCGAAATACTGAGAAACGACAACTTCTTGATTCTTGTTCATAGACAGAATCTATCTTTCAAAAATGCCAAGCGCAATAGCATCAAGAGATGTTGTACTTATTAGCAAAATCAGACATCGATGCCATGGGGTTAAATTTGGCAACTATCTTGCCATCGCTATTTTCCCCAATTACTTCCATTCCAGCTACTGCCATTACGAGACAGGCAATATCTGTCAGGGAATCAACAAACCCATTGAACTCGTCGTCATCACCCAAGCCATCTTCAGTATCTGCAAAAAATGCGAACAGTATCTGAACTATGTGGTCAGTGATTTCCGTGTTTGCCCCAATGCGCTCCTGTTCGCTAAAAAACTTAACTGGCTCAAATATTGAAGCGTTTCCCATTCCACGAATCTACATCACTTAAAGCATTCAGTCAATGGAATTCACGGCCCATATCGCTTAAAGGTGTTAAAATTTAGAACACAGATTTTTCTATCTCTTGACGAGGTGTCATGATTGTTTCACTTTCAGAAATCAGAAACTATATGGACATCTCGTTCACTCAGCGGCAGGAAGATGCCGCAACACTTGTTCTTGCCGGACTTCAGAGTGAGCTTGAGGCATTCCTGCGTAGACCAATAGAGCCGACTCAGTTTGTTGAGCAGTACAGGCTTGATGCAATGCATACCGGTGTTCCGATGGGGACATTTCTTACGGCAAATGACAATGTTTATAACGAATCATTCACAACATCTAGCCCAAGACAGAACGCCACCCAGTATGCGGACCCACCACCAGCTATCTACTTCAAGAACACCCCGATTGTGGAAATTGAAGAAATAAGGGTTAAGCCGCTGTTTGGTAGCGAAAGAGTTCTTGAAAATGAGCTGGACTACGTACAGCGGCCGTACGGTATCGACTACTACTACGGATATGCCGATGACCTGATTACTATGACTTATACAGCCGGCCTTGATGGCGCAAGTATCCCAGTACTTAAGCTCCTCATACTCCGTGCCGCATCACGAGAAATGCAGAATATGCATGACGATGTTGTCGGTGTCAAAGACCTGAACACCAGAAACACTGGACCATTGGTTACGGGTTTTCTGGAAACCGAACTTTCATCAGTGCGTAAATACCGCAGGGTGCGTGTTTAGGCGTGGCGCGCAGGCGTAGTGCAAACGTTCTTGTCAAGGTAATCGTCCACGCCGAGGAGACGATAGAGAACCTTCAAGACATGCAGGATAGGGCCAATGACATGCGCCCTGTTTTCGCCTGGGGTAAAAGAGAGCTTGAGCGCGCCTACTCAAACAACTTCACCAGCATGGGTTCAGAATCGGCCAGAGCGATGCTGAAAGGGGCGTGGCCGCCACTTGACCCACAGTACGCATCATGGAAGCTTAGAAACCAGCCAACGCCAATGATGATTGGACCAACGGCAAGACTTTTCCGCAGTGTTGCAGATTTGGCTCAGTCACCGGCGAACTCAACCACGAACAGCGAAGCCACGTTCTTTGTTGATAATCCCATAGCAAAGTTCCATCAGTACGGAACGGAGAATATGCCAGCTCGTAGGCTTGTCTTTACCCCGAGGGACTTTGAGGACGACTTTGCAAAGAAGGTTGCCAAGTATGTGAAGAATGGAGCTAACGGGCTATGAGTTCAGAAGCTCTAATGAATGGTTCACATTTTGCCAAGCAGTTTGTGACGGATTACCTAAAACAAGACATGCCAATCAGACTCATTCGTTACAGGAACGGCTGGAACCTAGATAGCTCTCAGTTGCCGGACCCAATGCAGTACATAAGTTATGAACCACTAGCCATAGATGAGTGGCCATCAATAATCACCGTCGCTCTGTCAATGAATAATATAAACAGAATCGGATTCGATGGTCCAGACCCGCTGTATAGAGTTTCTTACAACATGCGCACATATGTTTGGGTTAGGTCAGAAGGTTCAGAGGGCGTAACATTAATGCGTGACCGACTCGTAACCGTTCTGCGGTCTTCGCTACTTGACTACCCGTGCTTAAAGGCTTATGACTCAAGAACATCCTTCAAGGCAATGATTGATGAAGGAACAATTCGTGAAGAATACTCGGATATTACGCTTCTAAAGGGCGACCGAATGATGGCTGGGGCCTATGTTGGATACACATTGAATCTTGATGAGGTTGTAACACGGGTCGGATTGGGAACTGTTTCAGAAATACAGTTGACAACATTCTCAGTCGGGCCAAATCAAGAGTTAACGGAACCAGAAGAGTGATTGCAGCTTCTGCAATAAAGTTAAATTCATAGTTGCACAAAATATTACCTACCCATCTGTACAATTAGAACCATACGGGAGTTAATCCAAAGCTCGAACAGTGAGGTCCTATGCCTGGCTTAGTCATTTCAACTTCAGTGAGAACCGGCCCATCATCAGCGACGGTTCGCGAATCTTCACAGCTATTTGTCGTCGGCCAGGCCGAGCGCGGCCCATCCGATGAACCAGTCGTGGTTGAGAGCCTGGCAGAGTTTGAGTCGATTTTTGGTGGGTATATTTCAGGTTCTTATCTGCATCCAACAATTGAGACATTCTTTGAAGAGGGTGGAACACGCGCCTACATCGGTAGAACCGTTGGTAGTGCTGCTGCAATTGGTGAACTCACACTTCAGTCAGCAAGCGCAGTTGACGTTCTGACCCTCACCGCCAATGGTGCTGGAGACTGGTCAGACAACCTAGAAGTTGAAGTTACTCAGCCAACACCTGGCTCAACATTTAAGGTCAACTTCTATTACGACTCAGCTCTTGTTTACTCAACAGGAACAGTGACATCAGCGACTCAGGCAGCTGGCAGAATCAACTCTTCAGCTATTGCGACTCAGTATGCATCTGCAACTGTCGAGGACGACACCCTCATTCCGGCAGTCCTGGCTGCAGAAAACGGTGCATTCTCTGGCGGAGATTCCGACACAGCCGGAATTAACGATGCTAGCTACGTAGCAAGCCTTGAGTTGTTCAACGATGCTCTTGGCTCTGGTGCGGTAACATGCCCAGAGAGCTCAGCTACCGAGGTTGTTCAGGGACTGGTTGCCCATGCCAACACATACAGCAGAATTGCTCTACTGTTTGGCGGAGAAACCAACAGCGTTGCAACAATCAAGCAGGCCGCTCTTGACGTACAGACAGAAAACCACGCCGAGCACGCCGCTTACTACTACCCATGGGTTGAAGTGCCAACAGGAACTCCTGGCGTAACACGCTTCATTCCACCAGTTGGATATGTTGCCGGCAAGCGTGCCCTTGCTCACAATCAGACAGGACCACATCTTCCTGCGGCTGGCCTCCTCTCGGTTGCTCGCTTCGTAGTTGGGCTCAAGTCCAGCATCAATAAGACTGTTGGTGATGACCTTGACGAGAACTACGTGAATGCTCTGAGGGTTATTCAAAACACCATACGAATTTATGGTGCGCGCTCATGCTCTTCAGATACTGACAACTTCCGCTATATCACACAGCAGGATGTTGTTAACTCAATCGTGACGGAGTGCTACCGCTCAATCGAAGATGTCGTCTTCAGTGCAATCGACGGAAGAAACACAATTTTCGCGAACGTCGAATCACGACTACTTTCAATTCTTTCCGTCATGCGCAACATTGGCGCTCTGTACCCAGCCTTTGACGCCAATGGCCGTCAGCTTGACCAGGGATACACCGTACGATGCGATGCTTCGCTCAACCCCGCCTCTCAGCTAGCGACCGGTTTGGTCAAGGCTACTGTCGGTGTTCGAGTGAGCAGCGTTGGCGACAAGATTGAAATCGAAATCGTCAAGTCCAACCTAACCTCATCAGTGGTTTAATCGGAGGAAATAAGCAATGGCAAAAATTTCGCAGAGACAAGTACTTGCGACGATTGTCCCAAGCACCTTCACTGACAACGCTAAGCAGCAGACAAACGTCCAGACAAACCTGCCCAAGTGGAATGACTTCCGCTTTGCTCAGGTCTCTGGTGGTGAAATCACTGCTTCGGTTGAGAAGATTTACGAAGGTGGTAAGTCACGTCCAACGGTGCTGTGTGCTCCATCCGAGATTGGTGATATCACCTTGACGGCGCACTACGACGACGACTTTACCCCAGCTGATACCGCCGCTGGTATCGGAGACAAGTTGCAGAAGCTCCGCCGCTACGTTGGTGTTGCGTACTACAACGTTACAGTATCTGTTTACGACTGTGACATCAAGGACCCAACCAATGACCGCGTTTATACAAACGCTCTATTGGTAGGAATGACCGAGCCAGAAGGCGACTCCTCATCTGGAGCCCCAGCTACGTTCGCCCTAACGTTCGCAATTTCTGACGTCGACGCTGCATAACTAACAGAGTTGCGCTTCCGGCGCATGTCACTATGCTAGGTTCTACCTCATGAGTGATAACGCATTTTTCACAGTTGAGGACGGCAACGAGGATAACAAGACCCCCAAGAAGGGTCGTGAGTCCACTAAGTCGCACGAGGAAACGCAGCTCCAGAAGCTTCGCGGAATTGTAAGCAAGAAGGTCGAAAGACCTATTGTCTTGCTACCTGTTCCGGAACGCCCTGGTGTCAGCCTGAAGGTAAGCCCCAACATTACCCAGTCCCAGATGAAGAACTGGCGTAAGAATGCTGGTGAGGACTCCAGAAATGGCCTTGATGCGACAAAGTTTGCATGTCTAGTTATTGGGCACACAACAATTGGCATCTACATGGATGACGAAGAAGTGTTTGACGATAACGGTACCCAAATGACCTTTGGACATCCACAGATTCTGGAGATGACCGAAACAACTCGTCCAGTCCCTGACGCTGTTCGCGCCCTTTTCGGCGTGGACCCACATGTAGAGTCCGCAGCTCTCGCAATCCTTGATGCTGCTGGTTACTCGGATACGGTGGCAGCCGTGGACCCTACGAAGGAATCTTCGACGAACTAGCCGAAGATTCTTACATCAAGTCAGCAGCAAGACTTGGAGAACTCTTTAATGTCAATCCATTGGAGCTGCTAAACGTTGACGACACTGACTGGATGATACTGATGGCTTGTGCTACAGTTATTAGTAACGACCGCGAAGAGCAAGAGCGCCAGTCGAAGACTCAGAAGACCTAATATTCAGGCTTCATAGCTCGGCCGCCCTTACACTCACGTGAATTAAAAACTCACCTGGAGACGTAATGGCCGACGAGATTGTCAGCATAAAACTTAAGGTAGATGCCCACGATAGGCAGCTGACCCAAGTTATTGCCAAGCTCAAGGCTCTTGAGGCTGTCGAAAAACGCCTTGCTAGCGGTTCTCGCATGCAGAATTATGCAAAGAACCAAAGCAGCGCACTAAACGGCATGACAAAGGGCTGGAAGCGCCACTTTGATGCTGTTGACGCCGGAATTAAAATGATGGGCAAGGGTCTTAGTGGATTCCTCAAGATGGCCATCAAAGGTGTAATTATCGAAATGGGCCTCCTTGGCGCTTCCATGATTGCCGTCCACGGCGTGTTTGTTGCTGGTCAGCTGATAATGAAGGCCTATCGAGGGGCTATGCAGCTGGTCGCTGGTGCGGCCGCAGGAACCGTGGTTGCCATAGCGGCGGTATCGGCAGCAATTCGTGAGCAGCAAGCCGCAATATACGCCTACCGAGGCAAGGGCGCTAAGGAATTTGGCTCAGCCATGAGTCAGACGCGAATGGCGATGAGGGCGCTTCAAGCTGACGCAAGTTTGGCGACGCTTGGCGTGGATGCCCTCAACCAGGCATACGGCATTATGTCAACGACGATGAACTCTCGTCAAATCGCAGGAAGCACCGGAGCGCTAAAAGCATTGATGGACTTTGGTTCAGCTGGCCAAGACCCAGCAAAAGGACTTCAATCAGTTGCCTCTGTTGTTCAGGCACTTAATGACCCAAAGAAGGGCATGGCTGCAGTTAGGGCGGAAGCTAAAAAGCTTGGTCCAGAAATGGAAAAAGCGCTTAAGGCCGCAAACGTTCAGACAAAACAGCAATTTTCCGAACTTCTGTATTCAGGAGAACTAGCCCGACTTGGTGGCGTAGAAGGCCAATTTGGGGCAATCAATAGCACCCTTATTGCGCAACTAAAAAGCTATATGACGCAGATGCGAACGGTTTTCGCAGACTTTGGTGACCAGTTTCTTGAACCACTAAAGGTTGCCTTTAACGAAATATTCCACATCCTCAAGAGGGACATCGCCAGAATCATGGGCGCTGTTCAAATAACCATCGGAACAGATGGTTATATCGATGGTTTCGTAAGCATGATTGACAAAACCTCAAACTTCATGGTCAAAATGATTCGTGAATACCTGCCCAAGGCTGTTGGTATGTTCGACAGAATTGGCGATTGGATGGATAACTTCCAAAAGGGATGGAACAGAACTCTTGACTACCTGCGCCCACTGATTGACGGTGCTCGCGTTTTATATAGGGCATTAAACCCAGTATGGGAAGCAATTAAGGGCGGAGCAGACAACCTGTTCCTTATGAAAGATTTGCTTGTCGAAAATGCTGACAATGTAGAAGAATTTGGTGAGCGTATTGGTGGATTCATAACAGCGCTATCTGAACTGTTCATGAACCTAAAGATGATGTTCTTTGATGTTCTTCCATTAATTAATGACATGATTAGTGGACTTACTCAAGTATTCAAACTTCTATCAAATCTGCTTACTGGGTTTGCCGGAAAGGGCCTGACATCAGCACTTGCTCCACTTCTTGCATTTGCTGTAGCTGGCCGCGCAATGCAGAATGTCAAGGGTCGATTAATGCCCGGAGCTGTCCCGTTCAAACAAAACATGATGAATGTTCAGGCGCAGGTTGTCAACGTGAGTGGTCCTGGTGGTCCAGTTGGCGGCATGGGTCCTGGAGGTCTTTCCTCGGGTGGGCGCCCAGGGAGCGGTGCTGGCCCGGTATTTTCCAGCGGCGCCCAGTACGGTCCAGCCCTTCCACCTGGCTCAATGAGACTCAGGGACCTCAAGTCACAGCACGGCATGACAAGAGGCGCCCTCATGAGGGAGGGTATTGGCGCGGCAACGCGAAATATGAACTACCAGAGCATCATGGCTGGGGGTAATGCAACTGTTGCTGGAAGACCAGGGTTGCTACCCACACTTATGGCTGGTGGTGACCCGAGACAGGGATTGAGCAACTCTCTCAAAAATCTCGTTGTTAGAGGCAAGCAGGGTGCAGCCACGGCGAACTATAGAGGTCGTCAGGGTTATGGTGCATTCAGGGGCTTAATGGGATATGCAAATACTGGCGTCTACGACCCCAAAATGGGAGCATATGTTGATGTCGGGGCAACGCGTGATGCTTATAGAGAAGCATTGAAAACAGATATAGCGAATAACACAGCAGCTAGTCCAATGCAGAAAAGAATGATGCGTCTCCGTGGTGCCATAGACCAAAACCGCATAACCCGCAGCTACACAAAATTTGGCGCTGGCGTTAATAAGTTTCAGGGCGGAATGGGTGGACGCATGGGCACATCGCTAGGCCTGGGCATAGCAAGCCAGTACGCACCAGAGGAAATGCGCGGAGCCATGGCGCTTGGTGGCATGGTTGGTCAGTTCAATCCACTAGCAGGTATTGCGGTTGCCGGAGTTGGCGGAGCCCTAAAAGCTGAGGGGGCAGGCAAGG